>Ga0193706_1000034_pt1 | contig 147204 bp, 79 predicted proteins | sample U3c1metaG_FD_160130 | JGI IMG/M metagenome (GOLD analysis project Ga0193706, IMG submission 160130) | Soil microbial communities from a riparian zone of the East river system, Colorado, United States - U3c1 | ecosystem: Environmental > Terrestrial > Soil > Riparian zone | place: USA: East...
CCAGCGCCAGATAGCCCAGCCCGTGCGGGACGATCACGGTCACGCCGCCGGCCAGCACCATGTCGCACTGGAACTGGAGCAGGCTCTGGCAGGCCATGCACGTCGCCACCAGGGAGGTCGAGCAGGCGCTCTGCACCGTGACGCTCGGCCCCCGCAGATCGAGCTTGTACGCCGCCAGCGAGGTCAGAAAGTTGTTGTCGTTCAGGATGCGGATCTGGAGCGGTCCGGCGTTCTGGATCAGGTCGGGATGGGAGAGGAGGTTGCGGATCAGGTAACCGCTCATCCCCATGCCGGCGAAGAGGCCGATCGCGCCGGGCCAGGTCCGGGCGTCATAGCCCGCGTTCTCCAGAGCCTCCCAGCAGCACTCGAGAAAGAGCCTGTGCTGCGGATCCATCAGCTCCGCCTCGCGCGCGCTGAAGTCGAAGAAGTCGGCGTCGAAATGCTGCACGTCGCGCAGGGGGGCGCCCGCCCGGACGTAGCGCGGGTCGTCGAGCAGCGCCGGGGCGACTCCCGCGGCCGCCAGCTCCTCGCGGGAGTAGAAGCGGACCGATTCGACTCCGCCGCACAGGTTGCGCCAGAGCTCCCCCAGGTCGTCGGCGCCGGGGAAACGTCCGGCCATGCCGACGACGGCGATCCCTTCGAGGGGGCCGCCCTCCAGATCCTGCTCACTCATCTCGTGCTTCCTTCTCCAGCGATCTGCTCCGCCACCGAGGGGCCCCGGCCGCCAGGCCGCTCGTCGTGGATCACCACCCGGCCGCCGCGGGTCAGGGTCCCCAGCAGGCCTTCTTGGCAGAAGAAAGTCCGGATAGCTTGTTCTGCGTTTGAGTCATCGGTCGTCCATCTCTCCTCGCGAGCTCCTGCCGCGATGGAAACAGAGATGATAGCCGATCCGGGCGGCCAGAGCCCCCGCGTCCGGCGCACGCGAGCCGTGGCTCAGGCGCTCAGTCGCCGAGCATCTGGCATCGTTCTGGCACCTCCCGAAAAGGCGGGCGGACCTTTTGACGTAGTCCTGGCGATAGCGTATCTTTTGCAGTCCGCCACACCGCCGCCCAGGCGGCGTCCCTAAAAGGAGTTGAGTATGCTTGATTGGAGAGAAGATTTTCAGGAGGCGCGGCTTGAGGAGAGGCTCGAAGGAGGGAAAGTACGGTGTCACTTGTCGCCGCGAAATTGTGTTATCAAGGAGGGCAAACAAGGGTTCTGCGGTGTGCGTGGCAACCGTAATGGACGCCTTGTCACGTTCAATTACGGAAAGGGAGTTCATATCACAGAAGAGACGATAGAGACCGAAGCCGTCAACCACTATGCTCCCGGCGAGCGGATCCTGTCCTTGGGAAATGTCGGCTGCATGTTGAACTGCAGTTACTGTCATAACTGGAAAACCTCGCAGGCGCGCTACATATCCGACAAGGACGTCTTCCTTTATACCCCAGAAGAGGTCGTCGACACTGCGATTCGCCATGGCATCCGCGTCCTTTCCTGGACGTACAACGATCCAGTCGTATGGCATGAATTTGTACGCGACACGGCGAAACTAGGGAAAGAGGCGGGACTGATCAATCTCTATAAATCTGCGTTTTTCATCACCGGAGAAGCAGTAGAGGAACTGATTCCTTACATCGACATCTTTTCTATCTCGATCAAATCGATTGACGATGACTACTACCGCAAGCTGACAACAGGCTGGGTTCAGCCCGTCCTCGATGCGACGAAACAGGTCTACAAGGCTGGTAAGCACGTTGAGGTCAGCACGTTGATGGTAACCGACATCAGCGACAACGAGGAAACCGCGCGCAAAGTCACGGATTGGGTACTGAAAGATCTAGGCCCCGAGGTTCCGATGCACTTCGTGCGATTCCATCCGGACTACAAGATGCGCGAGACGACTCGGACGCCGATTCCCAGACTCTATCGGGCCCGCGAAATCGCTATGGAGATGGGTGCCGAGCACGTCTATCTCGGGAACGTCTATGAGGCAGCGGGCACCAGCACTTTCTGCCGTGGCTGTGGAAGCACTCTAGTGACGCGTTTCGGCCTCAATGCGAAGATCCTCGGCCTCGATGAGAGAGGAAACTGCACGACGTGTGGCCGGGACAACCATTTCAAGCTCCTCGGGCCCCATCCTGCGGCCGCAATGGTTGACGAGCTTCCCTTGGACGGTCACCACGTCCGTTCCTTTGACTGGCATGGCGACATCTCGTCGCTGCACATTCAGGTCCGAAACACCAGCAGCAAGCCGGAGACCCTCTACCATCGACGGAGGCTCTCGAATAAGAGCCCACTGCCCTGGCAAGCTATTACGCTTATGCCTGGTGAAAGCTGGCGGTTTATCATTTCCAAGGCCAACGAAAGCGAGATCGGGCCGGACGTGGCCCTGCGACCCTCTATGGAATCCAACCTCCACGAAGTCTTCGATCGCGCACACTTCCCGACTGTGTCTATTGAGGAGGCGAACGCTCAGAATGACGTTTCTCCATTGCCCCTTTTCGACGGAAACCAGCACCGACCGCGATTGAATATCATTTCGTGACCAACTGAAGCTCTCCTTAAGAAGCGAAACCCCTGGTGGACCCAGGGGTTCTCCGCGACCCTTGCAGGGAAATTTGGAGAATCCCGTGAAGTGGGGCCGAGGAGTTCCAGCCTAAGAGAAACGCGAAGCAGTAAAGTAGTCAACCAAGGCCTGAACAGCGACACAAAGCTGCTCGAGCGCCAGGGAACCATAAGAAATCCGAAACCAGCCTCTCCAGGCTTCACCGAAGAAAAGACCCGGGACGATACAGACACGGGCGCGAGCCATAATATCGAGGACCTCGCGTGCGGAGTCCGTCTCATGAAGAGGCCTCATCCAGACAAAGAAGGCTCCCTGGCTATCAAAGATTTCGAAAAGGTCGCTCCCCGCCAAGATGGAGAGCAACTCCGTCCTGCGTGCGGCAAGCCTCTCAAGGTGGGACATCGACCAGTCAGGTGCATGTTCCAAGGCAGCGACAGCGACGACTTGAGCGAGCCTCGAAGCACAGATGATCGAGTAGTCCTGGACCTTGAGGACCTGATGGACCAGAGCCCGCGGGGCCTGCAGCCATCCCAGTCGCCAGCCCGTCATTCCAAACTCCTTGGAGAAGCTACCGATCGTCCATGTCGCGTCGGCTGCATCCGGCAGGCTTGCAAGCGAGACCATTTTCAGAGGTGGATACACGAAGGAGCTATAGACCTCGTCGGCCACCAGCCAGACTCGATGCTTTTGACAAAGATCGAGCAGTAACCGCAGCTCCTGCAGGGAGAAGACCTTGCCCGTAGGATTGGAGGGATTGACGACCACCAGCGCACGCAAATCGTTCTCCACGAGGGCGCGCTCCACGGATTCCGCCGAGTAGCGGCCGCCCTCGTCCGGATTGATCTCGATGGCGACTCCACCGCAGCCTTCGACCGCCATTTTGTGGTTCAAGAAGTATGGCGATAGGAGGCCGACCCTGTCTCCCTCTCCAAGCAGGACACTGCAGACCAGCAAGAAGGCGTGATTGGCACCCGCCGTGACCACGATGTCCTCTGGCTGGACGGTGGCGCCGAACTTGCGGCGGACCGATCCGGCGATCGCTTGGCGCAACTCGGGCAATCCGGGATCCGGTGTATAGAGGTGGATGTTCGGGTCATCCAAGGCGCGGAGGGTCGCCTCCCGGACGATCGGAGGAGGGGAAAAGTCGGGGATGGCCTGCCCGAGATTAAAGATCGGGCCAACCTCTCTCTCAAGACGGAGACGCTCCCGGTTGAGGGCGTCGATGGGAGCATCGACCATCTGTAGAATCCGCGAGGAAATCTTCATTGCGACGTTCATCAGAGGAGACGTAGACGAGCTTAGCCAACCTCGGCCCGTGCCGCGGCATCCTGCGGCTCATCGGCAGACTCGAGAGTCGCGAACGCTGCGAGGATGTCTCGCTTCAGGTCCTCTGGATGCTCAAGCCCGAAGCAGAGGCGCACGAGGTTCTCCTGCAATCCCATGTCTCTCTTTTCCTTGGCGGTCAGGGACGCATGACTGCCGGAGTAGGGTTGGGCCACCATGGAGCTCACACAGGCCATTCCTGTCCCGGTCTCGAACAACTCCAGCGCACGGGCGAACTCCCGGTACCTCGGCGTGAGATCTTCGTGAAGCTCGAAGAAGAGAATGCCGCCGTACCCTGTCAGCTGGGATCCATCGACCTCCGGATAGTACACCTTCTTGACCGGGGGAAGGGTGGCCAGAAAGTCGCGCATTTCGAGGGTCACATCCTGGTGCCGTTCGAGCCGGATATCCAGCGTCTGCAAGCTCCGACGCAGCAGCCATGCGGCGAAAGGGTCGAGCACCGTACCGCCATAGAAGCGGGTCTGTCGGAATTCCTCCGCAAGCTCCTCGCGATCTACCAGGAGCACTCCGCCCATGACATCGCTATGACCAGAGAAATACTTGGTCCCGCTGTGCAGGGAAATGTCCGCTCTATGCTGGAGGGGGCTCTGAAAGAGCGGCGTCGCCCACGTATTGTCGACGACCACCAGGGCATCAGCGCGCAAGGACTTCACATGATCAGCGACCGTGCGGATCCGAATGGTCTTCAGGAAAGGGTTTGTCGGGGTCTCAAAGAAGACCATCTTGGTATCCCGCGGGATCTCCTCGAGGCTCGATTCAAGCGACAGATCAAGCACCTTGACGGAGAAGCCGCGCCGCTCGCTCAACCGCTGGAAAAGACGGAATGAGCAGCCGTAGATATCTTTGTTGACCACGAGCACGTCGCCTGCCCGCAGCAACTCTAGAGTCATGAAGATGGCTGCCATGCCGCAGCCCACGGCGACCGCATGACGGGCTCCTTCAAGAGAGCAAAGCACTGATTCAAGCTCCGCCACGTTGGGATTATCTTTTCGTGTGTAGAAGTAGGTTGAATCTGCGGTGAAAGCACTATTCTGATAGATCGGGCTCACCGCCGGATGGACGGCCTGGTTGTCGATGCGGGTGTGCAAGGCCTTGGTCACACGGTGCATGAGATCACCTCCTCGATTGGACTGAGCTTATTCTTGCCTGAGGACCCGCATTGGGTCGACTCGGGTCGCCTTACGCGCTGGCAGATAGACTGCGATCAGGGCAACCACTACCAGGAGCAGGGCGATCATCGCCAGGTTTAACGGATCGTTCGGCCTAATGCGGTACAGCAGATTGGAGAGCCAGAGCGTGGAGGCGATTCCCCCGGCCCTGCCGAAGAGGAGCCCCAGCAGCACCAGTCCCATCCCCTTCCGGAGGACCATCAAAGTCACATCCCGCAGAGTGGCCCCGAGGGCCGTCCGGATGCCGATCTCGCGCATGCGGCGGCTCACAATATAGGAGATGACTCCATAGATTCCGCCCGCGGCCAGGAAAAGGACCACCAGGGAAAGCCCTCCCAAGAGCAGAGCGCTGAACCGGTTTTTGACCAGAGATTCGGAGAGAAGTTGCTCCATGGTGGCGACTTGGTAGACCGGCTGGTTCCGGTCGACAGCACGGACCTGATCTCGCGCCGCGGGAGCGAAAGCCAGCGGATCCCCGCTGGTCCTAAGCACAACACTGAAGACCTTGAAATCCTGCTGCGTATAGGGAAGGTAGAGAGCCGGTACGATGTCGGCGCCCGGCCCGAGATCCCGCACGTCGTCCACAATGCCGACGACCGTAAGCCAAGGATTCTCAGAGTCAGGCCCTCCTCGTTTCAGGCGGCGCCCCAAAGGATTTTCATCCGGCCAGTAGCGGTGTGCCATCTCGGCGCTGATAACGGAGACTCCAGAGGTGTCGGCACGATCCGAGGTCGCGATCGTCCGTCCCTCCAGGCAACGGATGCCCATGGCTTCGAGGTATCCGGGGGAGATGATGCGGCCTTGCGCCATGGGAGGACTATCGGACGGGCGAGACGAATGCCCTTCGACCGTGAACAGGAAGGTGAAGGGGCGAGTGCTCGCCGGCAGATCCGTGGTTACGCCAGCGGCTTCGATTCCGGGAAGGGCCCGAATGCCCTCCAGGACCCGCTCCGCAAACGCCACCCGTTCGGCGCGCTCTGGAAAAATGGAGGGCGCCAGACTGAGCCGTAGAGACAGCAGGCCCTCCGAGCGAAAGCCGAGGTCCACCTCCTGCAAGTTCTGGAAGCTCCGAATCACCAGTCCCGCAGACGTGAGCAGCAGCATGGCGAAAACCACCTCTGCGACGACTAGAATCTCCTGGAGCGATCTCGCCCCTTGTCCGAGAGTCTGCTGACGTGTCCCCTGCCGGAGCCGCGGGAGGTCGAGGCGCGCGTTCCGCAAGGCCGGAGCCACACCAAACAGGATACCCGTTACGAACGTGACCATAAATCCGAACGCCATCACAGATCGATCGATCCCGACTCGTCGTCCAGGTATTCCTGCGGGACGTCGTCCTCGGGGACCTGGCGCGTGCGGACCCCGCCTTGATCGGCATCGGGCGCGTCCTCGACGCCGCTGATGATCCCGGCCTCGAAGGACTGCCCTTCCTCGATCAGCTCCTCGACGCTCTGCGGCCCCTCGACCTCGGAGCGCGAAAGGTCCATGGTGTCGCCGGCTTGGCCGGCCGACTCCGGGCCGAGCCCCAGTGCTTCCTCTTCCTCGAAACGGACGAAGCGCGGATCCGGTCCCGATCTCTTCTTCTCATTCGCCATGGTGTCAGCTCTCCTTGTACAGGGATTAGTGTGCAAGCGACATGCCTTGCTGGCGGCGGCCCGCTGAGGGGATCCGGACGAGCTGAGCGGTCAGCTCCCTCGCCAGCCGCTCGACCTCGGGCGGGCGGAGGAGGGGCGAAGAGCGGCTCGATCTGGGCCAAGCCGAAATCGGCGGGCAGGAGGCCGGCGGTCGCCGGGAGCGAGGAGAGCGATCTCCGCGAGCGGCCGTTGCGGCTCGGCCAGCACGCCGGAGAGGAGCCGCTCGAGATGTCCGCCCAGGCGGACCATCGTCGGAGCCTCGAACAGCTCCCGGCTGTATTCGAGCATGCAGAGCAGGCCCTCCTCGATCTCCCGGCAGGTGCAGGTCAGCTCGAATTTCGCGACCCCCAGCCCGGTGGCTTCCGGGATGATCTTGATGCCGGGATGCTCGAGCGCGCCCTCCGGGGTGTTCTCCAGGGTGAACATCACCTGCACGAGCGGCGGCCGGCTCAAATCCCGTTCCGGCGCGAGCTCCTTGACCAGGCGCTCGAACGGCAGCTCCTGGTGCGAGTAGGAGGAGAGCGTCGTCTCACGCACCCGGGTGAGGAGATCGCTGAAGCTCGGATTGCCGCCGAGGTCCGTCCGCAGCACCAGCGTGTTGACGAAGAAGCCGATCAGCGGTCCGAGCTCGGCCCGGGTGCGACCGGCGACCGGCGTCGCCACGGCGAGATCGTCTTCGCCGGTGTAGCGCTGCAGGACGACGAAGAAGCCGGCCAGCAGCGTCATGAAGAGCGTCGCCTCATGGCGGCGGGAGAGCGCCTGAAGCTCCGAGAGCGCCGCCGGATCCATGAGGAAGGTCCGCCCGGCTCCCCGCGTGCTGCGGACCGCCTGCCGCGGGTGGTCGGCCGGCAGCTCCAGGACCGGCGACATGCCTGCCAGCCGGCTGCGCCACCAGCCGAGCTCCGCCTCCAGAAGCGCTCCGGACAGCCGGCGGCGTTGCCAGATGGCGAAATCCGGATATTGCACGGGAAGCTCCGGCAACGGGCTCGGCTGGCCGGCGAGAAACGCCGGATAGAGCGCTCCGATCTCGTTCACCAGCACGCCCATCGACCAGCCGTCGCTCACGATGTGGTGCATCTCGAGAAGGAGCAGGTGCTCGTCGTCCGCGCAGCGGAACACGCAGGCGCGCAGCAGAGGGCCCTTTTCGAGGTCGAACGGCAGGCGGCTCTCCAGCGCGGACATCCGCCGGATCTCTGGATTCCGCCGTGCGGCCGGCAGGGCGCCGAGGTCGACCACGGGCAGCCGCGGCACGAAGCGAGGCGCGATCACCTGCACCGGCTCGCCGTCCTCGGTGGCGGCGAACGTGGTGCGCAGGGCCTCATGGCGGTCGGCCACGCCCGCGAGCGCAAGAGCCAGGGACGGCAGGTGGAGAGTCCCGAGGATGCGCGTCGCCGACGGCAGGTTGTAGATCGGATCGCCGGGATGCAGACGGTCCAGGAACCAGAGCCGGAGCTGGCCGAACGAAAGAGGGAGCGGAGCGAGCCGGTCCCCCCGGGGCTCGATGTGATCCGTTCCCCCCTCTGCCGGCCTCTTCTTGCGGAGAAGGTCAAAAAGGACCTTCTTCTTGGCAGAAGAAAGTCCGGATAGCTTGTTCTGCGTTTGAGTCATCGGTCGTACATCTCTCCTCGCGAGCTCCTGCCGCGATGGGGAAATATAGATGATAGACGATCCGGGCGTGCCAGAGCCCCCGCGTCCGGCGCACGCGAGCCGTGGTTCAGGCGCTCAGTCGACGAAGACCTCGGCCAACGACCGGGCGCTGAGGAGCCGATCTCCCCAGATCAGGAGCGCGCCGGCATCCGCCCGCTGAATCCGTGCCCGGTCGGCCGCGGACAGAAGACCGAAGCGGCGTTCGATCATCCGCAGGAGGAGCTCGGCCTCACCTTCCTGCCGGCCCTCCTGCCGCCTCTCCTCGAGCCACTGTTATGTCCACTCCTGCACGGTCTCACGCAACATGGGTCTCACCTCCTCCAGATCTTGGATGGCTGGGATTCTGGCGCCCGATCCTTTGGGGATGAGCTTGGCGTAAGCTCGCGTCCTTGTACCTACCCATTACCTATTTCGTGGGAAGAACCAGATAAGTTATGTTTACCGTCATTTGCGAAGACTCCTCCCTTCTCTCCCGGTCGGGGGGAGTTCGGCGGGAGAAGAGGGCCGGGATAATGAGGGCCAGCGCCTCAGCCGAGGCAGCGAGCTGGTGGAGCCGGACGAGATCGAGCGGGTGAAGTTTTAGGAAGGCGAACGACGTTTGCCGCCCCGGAGGGATCGTCACTCACATCGAGCCACCGGCGGCCGTCGTCGCTAACGCACCTGCGGTCGTAGAGCTGGGTGGTGCGAGTCGAGGCGTGGCCGGCGATCGCTTCGGCGCGCTCGATGGGTCCCTCCGTTGAGCAGGTAGTTGGTGATGCCGATGCTCTATAGGAGTGGCAGCTGATGTCGGCGCCCACGCCGACGGCTTCGGCGCGCAGTCTGACGACCCGCAAGGCCGACCGGACGGAGAGAGCCGATCCGGACAGCCAGCCGGTCCTGATTAACTCTACTTGGTCAGTTCACCACCGAGGATGCTCGGGTGAAGCTGCGCAACCTCTACCCACCGTTTCTAGAGTGACGGGGTACTAGGACAGTCGCCTTTTGCCTAAATGCTGATAACAGACTCTGCACCTGTACAGGTACACTTGTTAGTAGAGTTGCAGGTGGTTCCTGCGAGGTTGCAGCAGATACGGGATCCTGCTCTGCCGTTGCAACTGGCCAGACGGCCAATAATCCTAAAGCCAGTTGCTGCGTCTGCTCTCTTTAAGGCGGAAGGCGGTCGCGGTCCCAAGTCATTCGTGACGGTGGTGTGGGATTCTCGATCCTGTCAAAGGCCGGCGCTGAGCCGTCCTGGCGGCAGGTTCGAGCGCGGCAGGGCGAGGGCGCCGGCGACGAGGCGGGCGAGCTCGCCCTGGCGGCTGTGGTCGTGGTCGAAGTACCGCAACACGATCCGAACGCTCCCCGGCGCGTGGCCGGTCGCCGGCAGCACCTCGGGGAGCGGGATGCCGCGGTCGGCCGCACCGCGCAGGGCGGCGGTGATCGAGGCATGGCGCAGGCCGTGCGGCCAGCAGCGCATCCCCGCCCGCCAGCCCAAGGTGCGGACGACGTAGTAGACGCCGGCGCCGGTCAGGCGCTCGCGCTCCCCGCCGGGGGCGAGGCCCACGAAGAGCGCCCCCCCTCCCCCGCCGCGCACCGCGAGCCACGCCGCCACGGCGGCCGCCGTCTCCTCGGGCAGCTCGAGGCGCACCCGCGCCCCACCCTTCCGGCGCACCCAGAGCGACGGCCCCCGGGAGTCATACCGCGCGCCGGGAAACCCCGCCGCGCCGCAGCCCGAGGTCGAAGAGCAGGCGGATCAGCGCCACGTCCCGCGTCGCCTTCTCGGCCGTGTCCTGGCGGCCGGCCGCCTCGCCCAATCGGCGGACGTCGGCCGGGGCCGGGCCCCGGGTCTCGCGCCGGGGCGCGGCCGGCACCGCCGGCACGTGGAGCTCCCATTCGATGGTGCCGGCCAGGCGGGCGAGCCGTATAGCGCTCCGCACGGCGGCCAAGCGCAGGTTGATGGTGGCCGGGGCCAAGCCGCGCTCGAGGAGCGCCGCCCGAAACCGCACCATCGCCGCGTGCGCGCCGGCGCTGCCGGCGGCGAGCAGCGCGGCGAGCGCGGCGCCGGGGTCGGGGGCCCCCAAGTGGGCGGCGAGAGCCGCGAGCCCCGCCCGGTAGGCGCGCCGCGAGTGCTCGCTCGTCACGCGCTCGCCGGCGACGGCGAGGATCTCGGCCGGCGTCAGCGCCGCGAACGGATTGCCCCCCGGCGCGAGGGCGAGGTCCTCGCCGCTCACGCGCCGGCCTCGGCCGCCCGCACAGCCCGGATGTGTCGGCACTCCGGGCGCGAGGCATGAAAAGTCCATCCGGGACAGCTGCAGCCCATGGTGCCGTCGGCGCGGCGCGCCACCGTCCACAGGCACCCGGCCCGCGAGCCGCTCGGCACCTTCCAGCGCACGAGCCAGCCGCCGCGCGCCACCGGCAGCGCCGCCACCCGCACGATGGCCGACGCCGGCGGGACGATCCCCGGCAAGGCCGGGCCCGCCACGGTCGCCGCGAAGAGCGCGAGCTGTTCGGCCGCCCGCCGGCGCGAGCACCGGGGCGGCGGCGCCGGCGCGACGCAGCCCCAGGCCGCCAGGGCTTGCATCGCGGGGTCGAGGACCGCGATCGCGACCGGTCCCCAGCGCAGAACGAGCTGTTCCATCCGGATGTCCTCGCCTACGCTGCCGCGGCGGCCGTCGGCTCTTCCTCGTGCAGGCGAAAGGTCCCCGGGGCCAGCTCGGCGGCGTGGAAGGTTCGCGGCCGCCGCAGGCGCGGATCCCAGAAGCCGCCGGCTAGGCGGCCGTCGACGTCCCAGGCGCCGACGTCGCTCAAGTCGACGCCGAAGGCGCGGCCGATCGTGAGCCGGAGCGCCTCGAGCCTCGTCGTGTCGTCCTTGTCCATCGCGATCTCCTTGATTGAGCCCCGTCGTTTCCCGCCGGCGCCTTGGCTCCCCTCCCCCCACCGTTGGAGCGAACGCCGTTCGCCGATCGGGGGGCGCCGGGGACCGGCGCCAACGGAAGAGTATAACACGATAAGAATTATTATCATGAATAATATAATGTCCTACTTACGCTCACCTCAAGCGGCGGTATGTAGGACAAAGGGATGGGAAAGTTGCCGGCAGTGAAGCGAGTAGTGGAAGACGAACTTGAGAAGCGAGAGCGGGGGCGTTGCTCCTGGCCCTTAAATTCCAGGACCCGTAGCGCAGTTACCGCTATCGACAATCGGCTTCCTATGGTCGCTAGTTCAATCCAGCGGGACAATCGCGGGACAATCGCGGGACAAATGCGGGACATTTTCGCCCAACTTTCGCCAGCAGGAGCCAACAGCCAGGAGGTCGTCTACCAGACGTAAGCTATTGATTATTATACTTTTGCTCTGTTGGGACGTGTTGCCACGTATTGACCGGGAAGGGACTTTTAATCCGCGGGTCCAGAGTTCGAGTCTCTGACGGCCCACCACCCTCAACTTATTCTCCCTGTTGGATTTTCTTGGTTTGGTGTTCACTCGCGAGTGAAACACCAAATCCTCTCGCGATATTTGGGACATTGGTGGGAGAGGCGCGGAGCTCGCGAGAGCGACAACAGGACCAGGACGATAGTAGTCCCGCATCCAGTCTTCAAGCAGGGCCGGGCAGACGTATGGGCAACACCTGGATTCCTCAGCGATGACCGGAGCCGGTCTACAGAAGCAGACGAGACTCGGCAGACGGCCGGGAGGATCTCGAACGCCTGAGGTCCCGGGTTATGTTGACCCGCTTCAGCCAGCGGTCAGTACCGTCGAAACGAGCCTTGAAGGGCCGCCGCCCATGAACGGCTTTGAAGTTGTCGATGAAGCAGAGCTCACCGGGCGCCAGAATCAGGTCCTCCAGCTGGCTGTCGACGAGCCTGATCAGGCGATCCAAGGCCTCGCGCGCTTCCGGCTCTTCCGGAGAGTCCATGAAATAGGGGTCGAGCCGGCAGTAGGGCTCCTCCCGGCTGCCGAAGAGCACCGCGATCTTGTCTGGCTGCTGGTTCATCTGGTCGATCCGGTCGTGAGCGGCTTCGAGCTGCTGCTGATCCGAAGGCAGATCGACACGGTTCTTGCGGAGGTGCGATTCATCCGGTCGGATCGTGTAGAGAGGCTGGAACAGGAGATCGACGGTCGCGGCGTCCAGCTCCGAGATGTCGAGCGCGGCGAACGTCGTCGGCACCCGATCGGGGTTGCGTAGACACATCATGCCGATATAGTCGCCGCGGTACGTGTGGAAAGCATCCTCCGTGTGCCAGGTCAGCTCTTCGGCGCTACCGCTTCCGAGCTGCTCGCGCTCATGGTTCTTGACCGGCGCGATGTCATGCACCACAGCCCCGTCCTGCTGCGTGGACCAGGCGATGACTTCTCCCAACAGGGAAGCGATCAGGACGAGCAGGAACTCCTCCCGGACCGGGATGCACCGTCGCTGCCGCTCCTTCCAATGAGCGGGGGTCGGACCGATCTTCCGATCGTCGATGGGATAGCCCGAAATCCGACAGATTGCCGCGCCCGGCTCCTGGAGCCGGAAATCGTTCAGCGCGAGCCGCAGGTCTCGCGGCAGCTGATGGGCCAGGACCGTCGCCTGGGCGAGGAAATCCGCATCTTCGGCCGAACTGAAACGAGCGGATACCTCGCTCAGAAGATCACCTATTATTCTTAAATCCTGTTCCTTGAGTGCCAAGCTCACAGGGATCTCCTCTTCGTGATGATGAGACTTCTCTACCGACCAGTCGCCGGCAGGCCTTCCTATATCTTACAGTGCGCAGTGGAGACTTTTACGAGCCCTTGACCTTCCTGGATGCACACAATAGAATATTTTTTCAGAATTTATGAGTCATTTATCCCGAGCCGATCTGGTGGCACAGCTCCGGCCCTTTATTCGGCGGGAAAAAATAGCCACGCTCGTGTTCGAGCCATCCTATCTGCGAGGCATGAGCAAGGGGCGTTGGGACCGGCTCAGGGCGCTCTGGGGACGGTATCCAGGCACGTCTTTCAAGGGCGGGCTATGGATCCACGCGATCAGCATCGGAGAGATGAAGACCGCCATTGCTCTTGCCGGCGCTCTTCCGAAAAACCTACCTTTAGTGATCACTACCTTTGAGCACTGGGCCTTGAACCTGGGCCGCGAGCAGCTCGGACAGCGCGCGGCGGTGACGTTCTTCCCCGCCCCCTTCCCGAGCGCGATGCGCCGGTTCATCAGACGGTTCGCACCCGCAAAGCTCGTCATCGTCGAAGGCGGGCAACTTCAGCCGCTCCTCGCGCTCGCGACGATCGGGCGGGAGCTTCCGGCGGCCGTCGTCGACGGCTGGTTCAACGACATCCAGTTCCGGCGCTTGCACGATCTGGCGCCGTTCCTGCACTGGATCCAGTGGTTCGGCGTCCGGCACGAAGGGGACCGGAAGAGGCTCGTCGACTTCGGCGTCCCGGAGGCGCGCATCCGGATCACCGGCGACCTGAAGTTTCATGGCAGCGCCCCCACTTATCCGGACGTGGAAGCCCAGATCCGCCAGCTTGCCGGCGGCCGTCCCATCCTCATCGCGGGCTCGACCGATCCCCGCGAAGAGCCGCAGGTGCTCGACGCCTTCGAGCAACTCGGCGGCGGACAGCGGGCCCTTCTGATCCTGGCGACCCGGCATTCCAGGGACTTCCAGGCGTCGGAGGCCCTGCTGCGGAATCGGCGACTCGACTATCGCAAGCGCAGCCAGCTTCCCGCCGCCGGCCGGCCCGCCGTGGTGTTCCTCGACCAGCTCGGAGAGCTGGCCGCCTTGTATCGGCTGGCCGCCGCGGTGTTCGTGGGGGGCAGCCTGGTGCCCGACGGCGGCGGCCAGAGCCCCCTCGAAGCCGCCCGAGCGGGGATGCCGATCGCCGTCGGACCGGCGATGAAGAACTTCAGCTCCGTCGCCGAGGTGTTCGACCGCGCGGAGGCTTGGCAGCGGGTCGCCGACTCCGAGGGGCTCGCCCGCGCCTGGACCTCGTGGCTCGAGCAGCCCGCCCTCGCCCGGGCCCTGGGGGAGAGGGCGGCGAAGCTGATCGACTCCCAGCAGGGAGCCCTGGACAGGACCCTGGAATTGCTCGCCTCCTTCCTCGAGAGCGGAACCGGCGAGGCCTCCGCGCTCAGCTGAGCGCCTGGAGAGCCGATTCTCCCGGGTTGGTCTTCAGCTCCCGCCCGAGCGCCGGCTTCGCTTGCCGTTCGCCCTCCGCATGCGGCACGAGGCTCAGGTAATACCCGTCTTCCTCGAAGAGCAGGCCGAGCTGGCGCAGGGAGTCGACCTCTCGCGCGACCACGTCGGCGGCGAAACCCGCGAGCTTCTCGACGAGGCTCGGGAGCCGGCGGTGCTGGCCGAGGGCGTTCAGCACCTGCCGGCCTACCGGTCCGATCGGGTGCTCGGTCCGGCTGCCGGTGCGGCTGTCGATCACGACCGCGTCGGCCCCGCGGTCCTCGAGGGTCAGCTCCGGCTTGACGTCGCCGGCCCAGAGGGCCTGCCACTGCGCGACTCGCTCGCGCAGCTTCCCCAGCCAGCGCGCGGTGCTGATCAGATACGGGCTCTGGAAATCCGCGTCCCGGAAGAAGTACGCCAGGTTCTCCAGGTCCTCGCTCGGGAACGGGTAGATCATGGCGTAGAAGTCGCTCGGCCGCAGCTTCAGGCCGTACTCGGCAGCCAGCTTGAAGTACGGGCTGAAGCGATCGAAGCGCACCGGGAAGACGCCGCCCGGCGGATATAGATGGGTGAGCAGCGGGATGTCTTCGTAGTACTTCTGGTAGACCGATTCCGGCTCGTTCGGAAAGCCGACCAGCAGGTTCCAGTTCGGCGTCACTCGATAGGCCTGGCAGTGCATCAGGAACCGCAGGTTCTGGAACGCGGTCGTCCCCTTCTTCATCAGCTTCAGCGATGAGGTCGACAGCGCCTCGATCCCCGGCTGGATCCTGGTGACCCGCGCCTGTTCGAGGATCGCGATCTCATGCTCCTTGAGATCGGCCTTCACCTCGTAGAAGAGGTTGGCGTGCGGCGGCGGGGTGAGGCGCGGCAGCACGTCCCGCAGGTACTCCCGGGGCAGGATGTTGTCGACCGACTCGAACTCGACCACCCGCGAGCCATAACGGGCGAAAAGTTGCTGTAGCTGCTCGACCGCCTGATCGGGCGACATCGCCCGATACTTCATCGTTCCCCCGTTCAGGCCGCAAAAGGTGCAGTGGGACCGCTCGCCCCACCAGCAGCCGCGCGAGGTCTCGAAGGGCACCCTCGGCTTGATCGGCAGCCCCTCGAGCTTGCGGTCGAACGCCGTGAAGTAACCGTCGTAATCGAGCTCCAGGTTCTCGTCGATGTCGAGCTCCTCGCCGATCTCGTGGCACTGGGCGGCCTGCGTCAGCGCCAGCTTGCGCCGTGACAGGATGCCCGGAATCCGGTGGCACTCCGCCTCGTTGCCGTCGAGCAGGCGCCCGACGAGCCGCGGGAAGCTGCGCAGCGCCGGCCCCGAGAACACGAAGTCCACCGCTTCGACGTTCTTCGCGATCACCGCTCCCATCGGCGCTTCACAGTTGGCGCCGCCCATGACCACCACGACCTCGGGGCGCCGCTCCTTCAATCGCCTGGCCACCGCGAAAGAGCCGGTGTTCTGCGAGAACATCGAGGTGAAGCCGACGAGCGAGTAATCGGCCAGGTGGTAGCGGTCGATCAGGCGCTGCAGGAAGACGCCGACGGTCTGACGCTTGGCGAGCATCGGCCCCCGGATCTTAGCGAACTGCGCCCGTTGCTCCGCGAAGTGGCGGGTGAGGTAGAGCTCGGTCTGATCCGGCAGCTCGGGAAACGCTTCCTGGCTGAAGAACCAGTCCCCGAGTCCCGCCGTGTTCGCCTGCACGGACATCGAGATCGCCTCGTACACGGGGTACCCCAGGTAGTTGACGAAGTCCAGGTTGAGATAAAGGATCTCGCAGCTCACCCGGTCGCCGAGCTCCCGGGCGAGAGCGGACTGCAGCTGGGTGAGGGCGATGGAAGGGATGTCCGCCGCCGCGAACGGCATGCTGACGAGAGCGATCTTGTACAAGGTGCAGGCTCCTTTCAAATTTCCATCGGGTGACGCACCCAGACGTTCGGCTCCAGGTAGACCCCGCGGTCGAGCGTCCGGTCGATCTCCACGGGGACGAGGGCGCCCGGCACGACGTAGGACCCGCTGTCCGGGAACTCCATCTTCGCCCACTCCTCCCATTCGCTCACGGTGCCCTCGATGAGCGTCGAGCGCAAACAGGGGCCGATGATGTCGGCGCCGACCGAGGTATGCGACCGCAGCCAGGTATCGAACGGGCGGCCGTCGCCGCGACGCCAGGTGATATAGCGCTCGATCGGGATCAGGGGGTAGCGGCTCTTGAGGTTGGGCCGGACCGGAATCACCAGCACCTCGAACCGGTGGCGCTGGCCAAGCGCCTTCATCGCCTTGAGCATCTTGGTGCTCAAGCCCTTGCCCTGATGGTTGGGAGCGATGGCGACCACCAGCCCGCACTGCGCGTTCGGCGTTCGCCTCTCCCGGTGATCCTCGACGGCTCTGGCAATGGCCCAGTTCCATCCGCCTTCCGGCCACCCGTCGATCTCGAAGTTCCAGGCCAGGGCCGCGCTGACGCCCACCGCCACGACCTCCTCGCTCACCGGGTCGCGCAGCATGAACTGGAGATCCGGAAAGGCCGCGTACATCTCTTTCCAATAGCGGTTCGCCACCGGGTCGTGCAGCATGAACTCGGGCCATGCGCAGGCGATGATCGCGTTGGCGACGGGAATCAGGTCCGGGCGCTCCCGAGCGGTGGCCACGACGAGCTCGCCGCCGCTCGCGGGCTGCCGGCAGGCCGGCTGAGCGGGGGCCTTCGCCACGGCCGCTGGGAGTCCTGCCGGCAGCGCTGGCGCGGGCGCCTCCTCCACCTCGATCCGCAGCAGGTGCAGCAGCCCCGCGAGCAGCGCCGGCTGGAGCTCCCCCTCCGCCCGCAGGCGGCCGTCCTCCCAGGCCGCGCGCGGGTTGACCCGGCCGCGGGCGATGCCGGCGAGCGTGGCGGCGGACGTGGTGACCGTGCACAGTCCATCGTCCCCGCCGGGAATCACCTGGACCTGACCGGGCCGCAGATCGACGACCCAGACCCCGGCCTCCTCCCCCTGGATCACGAAGCGGAACGAGGACCTCGCGGCCTCCACCAGCTCGGGATGGCTCTCGATCCGCCGCGACAGATGGCTCTCGAAGAGCCATCTCACGCTCGGCGGATCGGCGCTTGCGGTATCTCGCATCTCACACCTCGGCCCGTTTGAGGGCGATCATCGGATCGACGCGGGAGGCGCGCCGGGCAGGCAACAGGCAGGCGAGGAGAGCGATCACCGTCAGCAGCAGCGCGCTCACGACGTACGTCGCCAGGTCGAAGGCACGGATGCCGTAGAGCAGGCTCGAGAGCAGGCGCGTGGCCGCCAGAGCCGCCGCGAGGCCCAGGAAGCCGCCGACGACGACCGGCCGTAGACCCTGTCGCATCACGTAGCCGAGGATGTCCGCCGCCTGTGCGCCGAGCGCCATGCGGACGCCGATCTCGGCGGTCTTCTGCTCGATCAGATAGGCGCACAGACCATAGACGCCGAGCACCGCCAGGACCAGCGCCAGGACCGCGAAGACGACAAGGATCAGCATGTCGAACAGGGGCCGCGCCAGCTCGCGGGCAAGAATCTGGTCGAAGGTCGCGAGATCGGAGACGGCCTGGTTCCGGTCGACCGACCGCACCGCCTTGCGCAAGCCGTCGGCCACCCCGGCGGCGCCGGGAGCCGTGCGCACGATCAGGCTGAGCTCCGGCCAGGGGTACTGAGCCAGCGGCAGATACATCCGCGGCTCGGCCGGTGCGTCGAGGCTGCCGTGCTTGACGTCCCCGACCACCCCCACAATCTCGCGCGGCAGGGTCTCGCGGCCGACCAGCAGGCGCTGGCCCAGCGGGCTTTCGCCCGGCCAGAACTGGCGGGCCATCGCCTCGTCGATGACGGCCACCCCCGGGTTGCCGGCGCCGTCGCGCTCCTCGAAGTCACGGCCCTGGCGGAGAGACACGCCCAGGGTGCGGAAGTAGCCCGGGCTCACCCCTTCGAACTTGGCGCCGAAGCGGGACCCCGGCCCCGGCAGCGGCCGCCCCACGATCGTGAAGTGGAGGGAAGGATCCTCGCCGACCAACGGGAAGCTGGTCGAGACCGCCGCCGATCGGACGCCCGGGATGGCGGAGATCGCGCCCAGAAGCTCCTGGTACATCGTTCTCTGCTGCTGCGGGGTCTGGTATTTCACCGGCTGCAGCGCGAGTTGCAGGGTGGACAGCCCGGCCGGCCGGAACCCCATGTCGGTCCCGCGCAGGTGCTGAAAGCTGCGGATCAGCAGGCCCGATCCGATCACCAGAATCAGGGTCAGGACGATCTCCGCCACCACCAGCCACTCGCGTCCCCGGTGTCCGAGGGAGCTCACCGTGGAGGTGCCGGACCGGTCGTGGAGACCCGAGTAGAGGTCCTTCTCCGTGAGCAGGAAGAGGGGCACGCCGCCGAGAAACAGGCCGGTCAGGAGCGACAGGCCGATCGCGAGCACCGCGACGGAGCCGTCGATGGTCGCCTCGGAGAGCCGCGGGACGTCGGCCGGACCGAGAGCGGTGAGCAGCTCGATCCCCCAGTTCGCGAGGACGAGGCCCAGAGTCCCCCCGAGGGTCGACACGATGAGGCCCTCGGCCAGGAACTGCCGGGCCAGGCTCCAGCGGCTGGCGCCCAGGGCGATGCGGACGGCGCACTCCTTGCGGCGGCCCAGCGCACGCGCCAGGATCAACGTGGAGATGTTGAGGCAGGCGAGGAGCAGGACCAGGCCGACCGCGCCGAAGAGGGCGATCAGGGCCGGGCGGACATCCCCCACCAGCTGATCGTGCAGCGAGACCACGCGCACCGACCTGCCGGCGTTCGTCGCCGGGTATTGCTCCCCGAGGCGGCGGCCGATCAGGCTCATCTCGGACTGCGCTCGCGCCAGCGGCACCCCGGGGCGCAGAACGCCGACGACCTGCAGGTAATGGCTGTCGCGCAGGCCGGCGGCCTCGGGCCCCAGGTTCATCGTCAGCCAGAGGTCGGTGGTGTCGGGAAAGCGGAAGCTCGCGGGCATCACACCCACCACTTCATACGGCTGACCGTCGATGTCGAGCACCCTACCGAGAATGCCGGGATCCCCGCCATAGGCCGATTTCCAGAGCCGGGCGCTCAACACGGTCACCTGCTTCGCTCCCGGCAGGTCGTCCTGAAGCGTCAGCGCGCGGCCGAGGCGCGGCCCCACGCCGAGGCCCGGGAAGAAGTCCCCCGACACGTAGGCGACCTGGGCCCGCTGCGGCTCGCCGTTTCCGGACAGGCTCGCGGTGCCGGTGACGAAGGCCGCCAGCGTGCGGAAGGCCTGGTTCTGGTGGCGCCAATCCACGAAGTTGGCGGGGGACACATGGACCGCTTCCTCCCCCTTCGATGGGTTGCTCTCCCAGAGCATCACCTGGCGGTCGGGCTGCGAGTAGGGCAGCGGCTTGAGCAGCACGGCGCTGACGACGCTGAAGACCGACAGGCAGGTCGCGACGCCGAGCGCGAGGGTCAGCACGGCGACCAGGGCGAAAAGAGGGCGCCCGAGAAGGGAGCGCAGGGCTTGGCGGACGATCGACATCGCTCTCCGTCTCCTGAGGTCAGTTGGCTATCGCCAGGGGGTTTGGCGTGGACGATCCCACACCGTCGGAGACGACGCTGCCGTTTTCCAGCTTGATCACCCGGTCCGCCACGGTGTAGTAGCGGTCGTCATGGCTGATCACGCAGACGCATTTGCCGCGGGACTTCAGCTCGGGCAGGATCTGCCGATAGAAGATCTCCTTGAAGTAGGGGTCCTGATCCGCCGCCCATTCGTCGAAGAGGAAGATGGGGCGGTCCTCCAGATAGGCGGTGAGCAGAGCGAGGCGCTTGCGCTGGCCCTGCGACAGGCGGATCGTCGAGAACCGGCCCTCCTCGACCTGCACCTTGTGGTCGAGCTGGAGACGCTCCAGGCAGGCCCGGGCCTCGGCGTCGAGACCGGGACGCTTGATCCCGAGCAGCTCCGCGAACAGGTAGAAGTCCGAGAAGACGGCGGAGAACTTCTGGCGGTAAGCATCGAGCTGCTCCGCACCGACGAGCTGGTCATCGAGCCGGATCTCCCCGGATTCGGGAGGGTAGAGGCCGGTGAGGATCTTGGCGAGCGTCGTCTTGCCGCTGCCATTGCCACCGGTGATGAAGACGAGCTCCCCCGGCGCCAGATCGAGGTCGACGGGTCCGAGGGTGAACGACCCCTCCTCCCCCTCGCGGTGATAGGCATGGGTGACGCCGCGCAACTGCAGCCGCCGCCAGGAGGCCTCCGGCTGCGGCTGGACCGGCGCGGCCGCCTCCATCGAGCTCTGCAGCGACAGGCCCAGGCTCTCGATCTTGGCGAGCGCCACGCTGGCCCGGCTGAGCTGGGGCAACTCCGCCAGGAGCGCCTGCAGCGGCCCCATCATGAAGAGCAGCACCAGCACGAATCCGTTGAGGACCTGCCGGTCCGCGGAGAGCAGATGAGAGGCGCCGAAGAGGAGGCCGCCGAGGACGCTGAAGAGCAGCAGCAGCCCCCAGCTCGACGCCGCCGAGAAGAGGGTGAACGCCGCCACCCCGAGATCTCTCAGCTTGATCGAGTTGGTTTCCAGCTCGGCCAGGAAATCGCCGCGGCGATCACGGTTCAGCTTCAGTTCCTTGAGCCCCTCGGTGAGGCCACGGAAATTGCCGTAGAGCCTGTCGCCCACCTCGCGATACATCCGCAGGCGGCGCGAGCCCATGAGGACCGGCAGCTGATAGCTGGCGCTGCCGACGATCAGGAGGACCAGGAGCACCAGGAACATCCGCCACGAGAGCGAAGCCAGATAGGCCAGGCAGCCCGCCACCATCGCGCCGCTCGTGCAGGTGGCGGGGACCAGGGAGACCGCATGGGTCAGCGCCGTGACGTCCTCGGTCAGCGAGGCGAGGAGGCGATGGGAGCCCAGCTGCTCGAGGCGAGCGAGGGGGGCGCGCAGGATCTGCCGGCTGAGGTCCAGGCGCAGATCGACGACCGCCTGCTGGCCGAGCCGCATCAACAGGTAGGTGGAGAGGATGCTGGCGACGGGAGCCAGCACGGTGAGCCCGATGAAGGGCCAGAGCAGCCGGCCGCTCCCCTGCGTCTGATTCAGCAGGCGGTTGACCAGCGCCAGCAGGCCGGCGCTGCAGAACCCGGCCAGGACCCCGGCGAGACTGGCCAGCACCAGGGTGCCCCTGGAGTAGCGAAGGAGAATCGACAGCAGTTTCATCCAGGACCTCCAGATCCTACCGGTTGAAAGGTGCCAGGCATTGCCCGAGCTGCTCGGCGAGGGCTCGGACGTACGATTTTTCGAACATGGTCATGTGGTTGCCGGGAACCTCGTGGATCCCGAGCCCGCCGAGCGCCAGCGCATCCCAGCCCATGGCTCGATCCTGCGCTCTGGAAGCTGGCTGCTCCGCGGCCCGGAAGAGGGAGATCCGGCCCGGGTAGGGTCGCGCCGTGTAGCTCTGCTCGGCCGTGGCGTGCGCTCTGGTCAGCTTGAGGTGGCGCGCGATCTCCCCGGCCCCCAGGTCGGCGGGCAGGGCGTTCCGCTGCCGGCCGAGCTCGACGACCCAGGCCAGCTGCCGGTCCGGCTCGACGCTCATCAGCTCCTGCTCGGAAATCGGCAGCTCGAGCAGGTCGCAGAGGAGCTTGGCGTCGCTGACCTCCAGGGGGTTTCGCCCACCGGTCTCGGGCTGAGCCGTGACGTCGAAGATGGCAAGCAGCGCCACCTCCTTCCCAATCGCCGTGAGCTGCTGCGCCATCTCGAACGCCACGTAGGCGCCGAAGGACCAGCCGCCGAGCAGGTAAGGCCCCACGGGCTGGGCTTCACGCATCGCTTCCACGTAGAGCGCCGCCAGGCTCGCCATCCGATCCAGCGGCTCCTGGCCCTCGATCTGACCCGGCGCCTGGAAGGCGTAGAAGGGCCGGTCGGCGCCCAGGCAGCGGGCGAGATCGCGGTAGACGAACGCGCCGCCGCCGGCGGGGTGAACGCAGAAGAAGGGCGGCAACGCCCCGCCGAGCTGGATCGCCACCAGGGGCGAATACGGCAACTCGCCCGACTCGCGCCGCAGGACCGCGGCCAGCCCCTGCACTGTCGGGTTCGCGAACAGCGCGACGATGGGCAGCTCCCGGCCGAGACGGGCCTTGATCTGGAAGACGAGGCGCATGGCCGAGAGCGACTGGCCGCCGAGCTCGAAGAAATTGTCGGTGACGCCCACCCCCGGTAGTTGCAGGATCTCCTCCCAGATCCGCGCCAGCTCGAATTCCAGCAGGTTGCGCGGCGGGGTGGTTTCGGCCCTCGCGGCGCGGATCTCGTCGGGACGTGGCAGGGCGGGGCGATCCACCTTGCCGTGAGCCGTGCGCGGAAGCGCCGGCAGGGCCAGGATGTGCGCGGGCAGCATGTAGGCCGGCAACCGCTCCTCGAGGAAGCGCCGCATCTCGGTGACCGTGGGGACCTCGGCGCCGCCGCCGACCCGCGCGTACGCCGTCAGCGCGCTCTCCCCGCCGGCGTCCGGATGCGCCAGCACGACCGCTTCCTGGACTCCCGGGCAACGGCAGAGCATGCTTTCGATCTCCCCCGGCTCGACCCGGTAGCCACGGATCTTCACCTGGTTGTCCAGGCGGCCGAGGAACTCGAGGTTGCCGTCGTTCCGGTAGCGGACGAGGTCACCGGTGCGGTAGAGCCGGCCGCCGCTGCTCCCCCCGAAGGGATCGGGGACGAACCGCTCCGCGGTGAGGCGGGGGCGGTTGAAATAGCCGCGCGCGCAGCCTGGGCCGCCGATGAACAGCTCGCCGGACAACCCGGCCGGCACCGGCTGGTACCCCGCATCCAGAACGTACAGACGCGTCCCGCCGGTCGGCCGGCCGATGGGCAGCTCGAGCTCGGCATCCGATTCGGGCTCTCCCGGAGGGAGCTGATACAGGGTCGAGGTGATCGTCACCTCCGTCAGCCCGTAGACATGGACCAGCGGCAGGCCCGACCGCCGCCAGTCGCGCAGGCGCTCCGGCAACACCCTCTGGCCGCCGACGATGGCGAGCCGCAGGCTCCGCGGCGGCGGCTGATCGCGGAGCGCGAGGTCGTAGATCCACTCCTGCCAGTACCCCGTGGGCAACTCGAACGCCGTCACCCCCTGCTCCTCGACGAACCGCGAGAGCTCCTGAGGCACCGGCACCTTGCCCTCGCGGCCGGGGGCGGGCAGGACGACGGCGCCGCCGCTCGACCAGGTCGGGAACAGCTCCTCCCCGAGCACGTCGAACCCCGGCGAGGCGAACTGCAGGAAACGGTCCGCGGGTGTCAGCCCCAGGCGCTCGGCGAAATCCGCTACGTAGACGGCCAGGCTGCGATGCTCGACGAGCGCCGCTTTCGGCCGCCCGGTGGAACCGGAGGTATAGATCGCGTAGGCCAGGTTCGAGGGCGAGGCCAGCGGCACGGGGTTCTTCCGACTGTGGGCGGCGAGCGCGGGCCCGTCCGCGTCGAGCAGGACGAGGTGCGCGCCGGCCGCGCCCAGCCGCTCGGCGAGGCGGCGTTCCGTCACCACCACCGCGACGCCAAGGTCATCCAGCATGAAGCTCACCCGCTCCGCCGGATAGTCGGGATCGATGGGCACATAGGCGCCGCCGCTCTTGAGCACCCCGAGGACCGCCACCAGCAGCTCCAGGCCGCGCTCGAGGAAGATCCCCACCGGCACCTCCGGTGCGACGCCCAGCTCGCGCAGATGGTGCGCCAGCTGGTTGGCCCGCGCGTTGAGCTCCTCATAGGAGCATGCCGTCCCGGCGGAGATCGCCGCCGGCGCTTGCGGCGTCCACAGGGTCTGGGCTTCGAACAGGGTGTGCAGGCAGCGCTCGCCGGAACCCGGCGTCCCGGTGTCGTTCCACTCCACCAGGACCTGGGCGGCCTCGGCCTCCGTCAGCATCGGCAAGTCGCCCACGAGTTGATCGAAACCGCGGGAGATGCCGGCGAGCAGAACGGCGAAGTGGCCGATCATGCGGAATGCCGCGGCGGTCTCGAGCCGGCGCTCATCGAAGCCCAGATACAGGGACAGCGCCTCGCCGCTCGGCATCACGCCGAAGTTGACCGGCAGATCGACGCGCTCCGAGCTGCGGATGTCGCCGATGGTGAGGCGGTCACTGCGCTCGGCCTGCGAATCGAAGGCGACCGAGGCCGGAAAGTTCTCGAAACCGAACAGGGTCTGGAACAGCGGGGTCCCGCGCGGCACGTCGCTCCAGGCCAGGATGCGCGCGAGCGACGTGGACTCGAACTCACGCATGCGGACCTGCTCGCGCTGGACATCGGCCAGCCAGGGGCCGAGCTCCGTATGGGGAAAGACCTCGGCGCGGACCGGCAGGGTGTTGACGAAGAGTCCGACGATCGATTCGACGCCGGCGAGCTTCTCCGGCCGGCCGGAGACGGTGGTGCCGAAGATCACCTCGGAATCGCCGCTGTAGCGGCTGAGCAGGATCACCCAGGCCCCTTGCAGCAGCGTATTGAGCGTCAGCCGGTGGTGGCGGGCGATCCCTTCGAGGGCCGCCACCAGCGCGGCCGGAAGCCGGCGCCATTCCTCCCGGGGGCCGGCGGGCAAACCCGGCCGCGGCTCCAGCCGCAACCGGGTGGCGACGCGGAATCCCGCCAGGCGCTGGCGCCAGTACGTCTCGGCCTGGACGAGGTCCTGCCGCTCGAGCCAGGCGATGTAGTCGCGGTAGGGCCGTGGCCGATCGAGCCTCGGCTTCTCGCCGCCCCTCAGGGCGTCGTAGCTGGCGAAGACCTCGGCGATCAGGGTCGAGACGCTCCAGCCGTCGAGCAGTACATGATGGTGGCTCCAGGCCAGCCGCCAGGAGCTCTCCCCCGTGCGCAACAGGAAGAGCCGCAGCAGCGGCGGCCGGTCGAGCGTGAAACCGCGCTCACGGTCCCCGGCGAGCAGCGACTCCAGCCGGCGCTCCTGCTCCTCGGCGTCCAGGCTCCGCCAGTCCTGCCGCTCCATCGGCAAGGGGACGTGACGGTGCACCACCTGGAGCGGCCGCGCGAGATCGATGCCGGTGAAGGAGGTGCGCAACACCTCGTGACGTTCGATCACCGCGCGCCACGCATCGGCCAGGGCATCCTCGTCGAGCTCGCCGTACAGCGCGCAGCTCATGTGCGTCACGTAGAGCCCCGCCCCCGGCGCGGCGAGCGTCTCGAAGAGCATCCCCTCCTGCATCGGCGACAGGGGGTAGAGATCCTCGAGGTCGGGGTGGGCCGCGGCCAGCCGGTCGAGCGTGGCCTGGTCGAGGCCGGCCAGGGGGAAGTCCGACGGCGTGTACCCCCCCGCCTCCGGCGACAGGCAATGCGCGATCAGCCGTTGCAACTCGGCCAGGAAGCTCCGCGCCAGCTCCTCGATGGTCTCGCGCCGGTGCCGGTTCTGGCTGTACGTCCACGACACCTGGAGCCGCCCGCCGAGGACCGAGCTCACCACGTCGAGCAGCCGCGGCCGCCGGCCGGCCGGCGCCACGCTCCCGACCGGCTCGCGCCCCGGCCGCAGCAGCGAGCCCTCCGCCAGGGTGCGGTCGAGCTGGCCCAGGTAGTTGAAAGAGATCTCCGGCTCACGCTGTGCGGCCAGAGCCTCGCCGTCAGCGCTCAGATGGCGCAGGACGCCGAAGCCGATCCCGCCGCGCGGCACGCGCCGGAGTTGCTCCTTGACCGTCTTGAGCAGCGGCGCCTCCCCACCCTCCGGCAGCTCGAAAGCGACCGGATAGACCGCCGTGAACCAGCCCGCGGTGCGCGACAGGTCGACGTCCGCGAACAGGTCCTCGCGGCCGTGCCCCTCCAGCTCGACGAGCACGTGCCGCGAGCCGCTCCAGAGCGACAGCGATCGCGCCAGGGCCGCCAGCAGCACGTCGTTGATCCGTGTCCGGTAGGCCGCGGGCACCCGGCGCAGCAGCGCCTCGGTCTCCGCCGCCGGCAGCGCGACCCGAACCTGCCGCGCCGAGGCCCAGTCGTTCTCCCCCTCGGGCGCGTCCTGCGGCAGGGCCGTCGGAGCGTCCGTCAGCCGCCAGAACGGCAGCTCCTGCCGCGCCGCGCCCCGGGCGTGCTCCGCCAGCCGCTCGGCCCAGGTCTGGAACGAGGTCGTCTTGGCCGGCAGCGTCACCGGCCGGCCCGCGGCCGCCGCGCGGCAGGCGAGCTCGAAGTCCTCGAGCAGCACGCGCCAGGAGACGCCGTCGACCAGGAGATGGTGGATCGCCAGCAGCAGCCGGTCCGCCTCGCCTCCTCCCAGGTGGACGACCACGGCGGCCGCGAGCGGGCCCACCGTCAGGTCGAAGCCTTCGGGCAGCCGTGACGTCACCGTCTCAACGAGCGGCCGCCGGGCCTCGGCCGGCAGCGCTGACAGATCGATCCGGGCCACCAGGGGCTCCGCCTCCGCCGGCTCGGCATGGCGCTGGGTCCAGGCTCCCCGTTCCCGGACGAAGCGCAGCCGCAAGGCATCGTGGTGGCAAACCAGCAGCGCCATCGCCGATGCCACGGCGGAGGGCGACAGCGGCTCGGCGGCCTCGAACAGCAGCGCCTGCACGAACCGGCTCTTCGGCTCGAGATCCATCTCCAGGAACGACCGCTGCACCGGCGCCAGCGGTGCCGCGCCCGCCACCAAGCTCTGCTCGGCGGCCGATCCGATCACCGCCAAGGCCACCCGGGCCAGATCGGCGACCGTCTGGTGCTCGAACATCTGCCGCGGCGTCAGCCGCAGACCCGCCTTCTGGGCCCTGGACAGGATCTGGATGATCAGGATCGAGTCGCCGCCGAGATCGAAGAAGTTGTCGTGGACGCCGACTTCCGGGACCCCCAGCACCTCCGACCAGATCCGCGCCAGCACCCGCTCCGGCTCCGTCCGCGGCGCTACCCGTCCACCCCCGGCCGCCACCGACTCGCCCTCCGGAGACGGCAGTGCCGCCCGGTCGACCTTGCCGTGCGCCGTCAGCGGCAGCGCCTCCATCACCACGAACAATGCCGGAACCATAGAGTCCGGCAGGCTCGCCCGCAGCGCCGTCCGCACCGCCCCGACGTCGCCCGCCTCCCCCACCAGATAGGCCACCAGACGCTTCTCCACCCCGCCGCCGTCCGCACGCGCCACGACCACCGCCTGCTCGACCCCGGGCTGCGCCGTCAGCGCCGACTCCACCTCTCCGGGCTCGATGCGGAAACCCCGCACCTTCACCTGCTGGTCCATCCGGCCCAGAAACTCCAGCGTGCCGTCCCCGAGCACCCGCCCCCGATCCCCCGTCCGGTACTGCCGACCCCCGGCCGACGGCACGTACTTCTCCGCCGTCAGCTCCGGACGGCCCAGATAGCCGCGGCTCACTGCGCGGCCGCCGATCCACAGCTCCCCGGCCACCCCCACCGGCACCAGGTCCCCCGAGGCGTCCCGCACGCTCAGGCTCATGTTGGCCAGCGGACGGCCCAGCAGCGGACGCCACGAACCGGCCGGCACCGCATGGCTCGAACAGATCACCGTCCCCTCTGTCGGGCCATAGAGGACATCGAGCCGCGCCCACGGCCAGACCTGCGCCACGTCGCGCAGCAGCTCCGCCGGCACCGCGTCGCCGCCCACGAAGATCCTCCGCAGACGCTCGTAGCGCGCCGGCTCCGGACGGGCTCGCTCCACCACCTGCCGCAGCAGCGTCGGCACGGCGTGCAGGCGCGTCGACTCCGCCACCGACGACATCAGCCGCTCCAGATCGAGCACCGGCCGCAGCGACACCAGCTCCGAGACCCCGCCCGCCAGCAGCGGGCTCAGCAACTCGAACAGGAAGATGTCGAAGGTGAACGGCGCCACGCACGGCATGCGGTCCTGCGCCGTCCAGCCGAACCGCGCCGCGCCGGCTCCCAACAGGTTGGCCAGGCTGGCATGCTCCACCATCACCGCCTTCGGCGCTCCCGTCGTCCCCGAGGTGTAGATCAGGTACGCCAGATCCTCCGGACGCGGCTTCTCCGCCAGGTCCGCCGCCGTCCCGGGCTCCACCACAACCACCTCCACCCCCAGGCCCGGCAGCGCCGCCACCGGCTCCCCTCCGGTCACCACCCACCGCATCCCGGAATCCGCCACCAGGAAGCGCAGGCGCGCCTCGGGATAGGAGGGATCGAGCGGCACGTAGGCGCCGCCCGCCTTGAGGATGCCCAGCAGGCCGATCACCAGCTCCGGCGAGCGCTCCGCGCACAGCCCCACCCGGCTCTCCCGCCCCACCCCCAGCGACCGCAGACGCCGCGCCAGGGCGTTCGCCCGCCCGTTGAGCTCCCCGAAGCTCAGAACCTCCCCGCCGCAGACCAGCGCCGGCGCTTGCGGACGTCGCGCCGCCTGGCGCTCCAGTCCTTCGACGACCCCAACGTCCCCCGACCCGGCCGCCGCGTCGCCGTTCCACTCCAGCCGCAACTGGTGACTCTCGGCCGCGGAAAGCAGCGGCAGGGCCTCCAGCGGCGACTCCGGAGCCGCCACCGCCCCCGACAACAGGCGCTCCAGGTGGTCCGCGAGCCGTGCCACCGTCGCCGGATCGAACAGGTCCGTCGAGTAGGTCCACCAGCCCTGAAGGCCCGACGCCGTCTCCCCCAGCATCAGCTCCAGGTCGAACTTCGCCGTCTCGACCGCCACCGCCACCGGCGCCAGTTCCAGGCCGGGCAGCGAAAGCTCCCCCAGCGGCACGTTCTGCAGCGTGAACATCACCTGGAACAGGGACGTCCGGCTCAGATCACGGTCGGCATGGAGCTCGTCCACCAGACGCTCGAAGGGCACCTCCTGGTGGGTATGCGCCTCCAGCGACACCTCCCGCACCCGCTCCAGGAGACGCCCGAAGCTCCATCTCTCCGCCAGATCCACACGCAGCACCAGCGTATTGACGAAAAACCCGATCAGATCCTCCGTCTCCACTCGCGTCCGCCCCGCCACCGGCGTGCCGACGCTCAGGTCCCGCTGGCCGGTGATTCGGCTGAGCAGCGCCATGAAGCCCGCCAGGAGCGTCATGAACAGCGTCGCCCCATGGCTCCGGCTCAGCCGGGACAGGGCCGAAGATAACTCGGGCGAGAGCCGCAAGGCCCGCCGTCCCCCGCGGAAGCTCTGCAGGCTCGGCCGCGGATGATCGAGAGGCAGCTCCAGCGCCCCCGATCCCCCCGCCAGCTGGCTGCGCCAGTAAGCCAGCTGCGACTCCAGCACCTCTCCTTGCAGCCACTGCCGCTGCCAGCGCGCGAAGTCCCCGTACTGGATCGGCAGCTCCGGCAGCGGCGACGGCTGGTCGCGGGAGAACGCCGCGTAGAGGACCGAGAGCTCGCGGATGCAGATCCTGATCGACCACAGGTCCCAGACGATGTGGTGAACGGTGAGGAGCAGAATCCGGTCCTCGTCATCCAGCTCGAGCAGCACCGCCCGCAGCAGCGGTCCGCGGGCTAGGTCGAACGGGCGGCCGACCTCGTCGGCGACCAGGCGCCGCGCCCGCTCTTCGCGCCCGTCCCGGGGAGCCCGCCGCAGGTCAGTGACCGTGAACGGCAGATCCGGCTCCGGCGCGATCACCTGGCGCGGTTTTCCGTCGACCGCGATAAAGGTGGTGCGCAGGATCTCGTGACGCCGCACGATCTCCTCCAGGCTCCGCCGCAGCGCTTCCATGTCCAGCGGACCCGAGAGCCGTACCGCGGTCGGAATGTTGTAGACCGTCGTTCCCGGCTCGAGCTGGTCGAAGAACCAGAGGCGCTGCTGAGCGAAGGACAGGGGGAACTCGGCGTCATGGCCGGCGCGCACCAGGGGACTCTCCTCCAGACGGTACTCCGCCCGGAGGGCCTGCTCGACCCGCGCGGCCATCTGCCCTACCTGCGGGGCCGCGAACAGGTCGCGCAGGGTCAGCTCCACCCGGAAGGCTTGGCGCAGGCGCGAGACCACGCGCGTGGCGAGCAGCGAGTGGCCGCCGAGATCGAAGAAGTTGTCGTGGACACCGACCGCATCCAGGCCCAGGACATCGCCCCAGATCGCCGCCATCACCTCTTCGACCAGCGTGCGGGGAGCCACCAGCTCCCCCTGCATCCGCGGCCCGGACGAGCCCGGGACCGGCAGGGCCCTGCGGTCGACCTTGCCGTTGGGCGTCCGGGGCAGCTCGTCGAGCCGGACGAAAGCCGCTGGAACCATGTAGTCGGGCAAAGCCTGCCGGAGGGAGTCCCGCAGCCCCTGGAGATCGGGCGCCGCTCCCCCGGCGGCCACGACATAGGCCACCAGGCGCTTGTCCCCAGGCTCGTCCTCCCGCGCCACCGCCACCGCCTCCTGGATTCCCGGGAAGCCGAGCACGGCAGCCTCGACCTCCCCCAACTCGATCCGGAAGCCGCGGATCTTGACCTGGTGGTCGAGCCTGCCGAGAAACTCGATCTCGCGGCTCGCCAGAGTCCTGGCCAGATCGCCGGTGCGATAGAGGCGCCCTCCGGGCTCGCCGCCGAAGGGGTCCGGAACGAAGCGCTCCGCCGTCAGTTCGGGTCTTCCGAGATAGCCCCGGGCGAGGCCCGGCCCGCCGATGTAGAGCTCGCCGGCCAGGCCGGCGGGGACGGGTTCCATCTCACGGTCCAGGAGGTAGATCCGGGCGTTCGCGATCGGCCGGCCGATGGAGACGCGGCCGCCGGGAAGCTCGCGCGGGAGCAGGGCGACGCTGCTCCAGACCGTCCCCTCGGTCGGGCCATACTCGTTGTAGAGGAGGGCCCCCGGGCAGTGCTCGTAATGACGGGCGACGAGCTCCGCCGGGCACGCCTCGCCGGCCACGATCACCGTCTCCAGAGAGGCGAGCTGTTGCGGGGAGGCCTGCGCGAGCATGAGCCCATGCAGCGACGGCAGGGACAGCATGTGGGTGATCCCGGTCCCGGCGATGAGCGCGTTCAGGTGCTCCGGATCGAGCTGCGGCCCACCGTCGGGCAGCACCAGAGTGCCGCCTTGAGAGAACGACCAGAAGATCCCCGCCACCGAGCTGTCGAAGGCGAAGGAGGAGAGCAGGAGAAACCGCCTCACCGGCCGGTCGTAGCAGGCGGTCCGCGCCAGGGTCGACTGGACGAGATTACCGTGGCTGACGCCGACCCCCTTGGGGCGGCCGGTGGAGCCCGAGGTGTAGATCACGTAGGCCAGATGGCCAGGTCCGGCCGCCATGGAGAGCGCGCGGGAGAGCGCCGGCCCTGACGGTCGTGACTCGCCGTCGAGGCAGACCACCCTGGCCCGATGGGATGGCAGTCCCGCGACGAGGTGGCTCTGGGTGAGGAGGACGGGCGCGCCCGAGTCCTCGATCATGAAACCGAGGCGCTCCGCGGGATAGGAGGGGTCCAGGGGGAGATAGGCTCCCCCGGCCTTGAGCACCCCCAGGATGCCTACCGCCAGCTCGAGCGACCGTTCCACGCAGAGGCCGACGATCGTGTCGGGCCCGACCCCGAGCGCTTGCAGGGTGGCGGCCACCTCGCCTGCCCGGACGTCGAGCTCGCCATAGGTCAGGCTCCGGCCGCCGAACACGACGGCCGGGTGCCCGGACCAGCGGTCGGCCTGCTCCTCGAAGAGCCGGTGGATGCCGGCGACCTGCCGCAGGGCAGCCGCCGTATCGTTGAGCTCCACGAGGACGTGGCGCCGCTCGCGGGCGCTGAGCAGACCGAGGCGCTCCACGGGCCGGCCTGGCTCCTCCAGGGCGCTCTCCAGCAGCACCTGGAAGCGCTCGACCAAGAGGGCGGCCTCCGCCGCTCCGAGCCGGCCGGCGTCATACAGCAGCTCGCCCTGGACGCAGCCGGAGATCCTGCGCACCAGGGACAGCTTCACCAGAAAGCGGTCGAAGAGACTCCTCCTGTCCAGGATCCTGAGGACCGTCGGGCCCGCCCGCAGAGGCTCCGGCTCCTCCACGAAGGCGAAGCAGAAGGGGAGAAACGGATCCGCGCCCGCCTCGGTCCCCGCCGCATCCTGCCAGGAGAAGGGCTCCTGCCAGGGCTCCGCCTCGTCGAGGAGCCCGCCGAGTCGGACCGCCAGCTCCTCGAAGGCGAGCCCTGGCAGGAATTGGATACGGATCGGCAGGTGCCTGGCCAGCAGCCCGACCACCTCTTTCAGCTCGTCATACCTGCGCCCCCCGAACACGGCGCCGAGGACCAGCTCCTCCCCTTCGACCAGGCGCCCAAGAAGAGACGCCCAGGCGGCCAGCAGGACGGCCCGAGGCTCGATGTCGAGGTGGGCCGCCAACTCTCCGAGGCGGCCCGCCGCCTCGCGACGGATCGCGAAACGGCAGGCAGCCACCGCGGCACCGGAGCCCGCCGCCAGCTCGCACGGCAGGGACCTGGCAAAGGCGGCCGGCAGCCCATGATCGCGCCAGTGCTCCCGGGCCGGCGCGCCCTCCTCCCCGGCCAGGAGATCGTGGTGCCACTCCGAGACGTCGATGTATTGCACGGGATCGGCCGCGAAGCCGCCGCCCCAGGCGAGGCTCAGGTCCCGGACCAGGTTCTCGAGCCCGGCCTCGTCACAGCAGAGGGCGGATAAGGAGAGGAAGAGCAGGTGCTCCTCCGGGGCCAGATGGATCAGCGCGATCCGTAGCGGCACGCCGTCCGCAAGATCGCGAGGCTCTCCCAGCATGGCGCGGATCCGCTCGAGGGCCGCGCCCCTCTCGATCTCGCCGAGGGCGCGCAGGTCGTGCTCCTGCACGGCGACCGGATCGCCGTCTCCGATCACCTGGAGCGGCACCTTCATGCCCGGCAGCAACCGGAACCGGGTGCGCAGGATCTCGTGGCGGGCCACGAGATCGCGGATGGCCGTCGTCAGCGCCTGGAAATCCAGGGCCCCTTCGATCCGCACCTCGCAACGAGCCTCGCGGCGCGCCACCTCCTCGGGCGGCAGGACGGCCCAAAGATGCTCCTGCTGCGGAGAGAACCGGAAACCTTGTACCTTCGCCTCTTGCATCTTGCTCCTCAGGGACTGTTGAAACCGTGCCGGCCGCTCTTGCCTATGCCTGCTCGCCGGTCTGCTGGTCGACCATCGCCACGATGACCTTGCGCTCTCCGGCGTAGGGCTCACGGGCGTGGGCGACCGTCATGTTGTCCAGGATCAGGACGTCGCCCGGCAGCCAGGGGAAGATCACCTTCTCCCGGTCGTAGGCCTCGCGGATGTGCGCGATCACCTCGTCCTCGATCGGCGTCCCATCCCCGTAGTACGTGTTGTACGGGAGGTCCTCTTCCGTGAAGGAGGCCTGGAGCTCCGCCCGCACCGCCGGTTCCTGGGACGAGATGTGGAAGAAGGCGCCGTGATTGAACCAGAGGCTCTCGCCGGTGACCGGGTGCTTGCGGACCGCCGGCCGGATCTGCCGCGTGCGCAGGCGCTCGTCCTGACGCCACTCGATCTCGATCCGGTTGGCCCGGCCATACTCTTCCACCTCGGCGCGATCGGTCGCCTGGTAGGCCTCCTGCCAGGTGAGCCCGATTCCCTGGTTGTAGTTGCGCACGTACATGATCCGCTTGCGCTCGAACGTCTTGCGGATCTCGGGATCGATGCGCTGATAGACCTTGCGGACATCGCAGATCGGGGTTTCCCCCCCCTGCTGGGGGGCCTGCAGGCAGCAGAAGTAGATCCGGAGCGGCCAGGCCATCCAGTAGGTCCCCTCGTTGTGGGGGCGGATCCTCTCGGCGGCCGGATAGATGGTGGAGACGTAGACCTTCTCGCCCACCTCGTAGCGCGGCGTGGAGCGGTCGCGGTACTGGAGGAGATCTCCCGAGGAGCTCGCCGCCACGAAGTCGTGGAGCTCGTCCGCCGACTTCACGCCGAAGCCCCGAAAGAGCAGGGCTCTATGCTGCAGGAGCAGCTCGTCGATCCGCTCTCGATGGCTCCGCGCCCAGGAGGTCAGGTCGACCCCCGGCACCGCCGGCTGGAGGACCAGCGGCAGCCCCGCCGGCTCCATGGGGCTGAACTGCACCAGCTCACCGTCGGACAGGCTCACGCCCCTGCGCTCGAGCCTGCCCAGGCTCTTCATCCGGAGTGGTTCCGTCGGCGTTTTCACATTCACCTCGTTTCTGGTCAATCCCTTGCCGCGGCGGGGCGGCGGATGTTTTTGAGTTTCTGTTGGAGCGAGCTCTCGTACTGCTTCTCGCGGCGCGCGCGCTCCTGCCGGTCGGCCTCGTCGAGAAGGGCCCGGAGGTCGGCGAGCCGCTTGTCGAAGCCGTCGGCAAAGGCCTCCAGCAGCAGCTTGAAGTCGCGCAGGATCCGCAGGACCGCCGGCGTGTCGAACCGGTCCATGTTGTACTTGGCCGAGATCGACAGCTCCTCCCGCGGCGCGATGTCGAAGCTGATCGGATAGCTGTTCCAGTCGACGTAGCGGCCGCCGCTCATCACGAGCCCGGTGCCGGACTCCGCGGCCGAGCCGCCGGCCGAATTGTCGGCAGAATTGCCGGCAGAATAATAGTTGTCGAAGGCCACCGAGCTCTCGAACAGCGCCCGGCCGCGCGGCACCTCGCTCCAGCCCTGGACCTGGACGAGGGAGCTGTACTCGTACTCCCGCAGCTCGGATTGCTGCTCCTGGAGCGAACGGAGCCAGTCCAGAACCCCTGCCCCCTCGTCGATCCTCACCCGGACCGGAAGGGCGTTGATGAAGGGACCGACCATCGATTCCATGCCGGCCAGCTCCGCGGGCCGTCCCGAGACGACCATCCCGAACACCACATCCTCGCCCCCGTTGTAGCGATGGAGCAGCAGCGCCCAAGCGGCCTGCACCAACGTGTTGACCGTCAGATGGCAACCGCGGGCCTGTTTCTGCAAGGCCGCGGTCACCGCCGCCGGGAGGAGCAACTTCTCGGCCGCGTACCGGGCCCCCTCGTGCGCGGGAACGGCGCCGCGCTCCAGTGGCAGCGGAGTCGGGATCGAGAAACCCGCCAGGTACCGGCGCCAGAAAGCCTCGGCCCGCGAAAGGTCCTGGCTGCGCAGCCACGCGACGTAGTCACGGAAGGGGCGGGCATGGACTCCCTTGGGCTCCCGCCCATGGACCACGTCCGCATAGGCCTCGAAGCCCTGGTTGAAGAGCACCAGCAGCGACCAGCCGTCGAGGAGCAGGTGATGGTGGCTCCAGACGAACTGCCAGCTGTCGGCCGTGAGGCGGAAGAGGGACATGCGCATCAGCGGGGCCTGCATGAAGTCGAAGCCCCGGGCGCAGTCCTCCTCCAGGAACCGGGCGAGGCGGGCCTCCTGCTCGGCCGGGGTGAGGCCACGCCAGTCGCCCAGCTCCCAGAGGGGCTCGACATCCCGGTGTACGGCCTGCAAAGGCTCCTCGAGCCCGTCCCAAAGGAAGGAGGTGCGGAAGATGGCGTGGCGCCGGATGATCTGCCGCCAGGCGGCCTGGAGCGCGTCGATGTCCAGTCCGCCATCGAGCCTGCAAATGAGGTGATTGAAGTACTCGACGGAGCCGGCCGAGTAGAGGGAATGGAAGAGGATGCCCTGCTGCGTCGGCGACAGGGGGTAGAGATCCTCGAGGTCGGAGTGGGCCGCGGCCAGCCGGTCGAGCGTGGCCTGGTCGAGGCCGGCCAGGGGGAAGTCCGACGGCGTGTACCCCCCCGCCTCCGGCGACAGGCAGTGCGCGATCAGCCGTTGCAACTCGGCCAGGAAGCTCCGCGCCAGCTCCTCGATGGTCTCGCGCCGGTGCCGGTTCCGGCTGTACGTCCACGACACCTGGAGCCGCCCGCCGAGGACCGAGCTCACCACGTCGAGCAGCCGCGGCCGCCGGCCGGCCGGCGCCACGCTCCCGACCGGCTCGCGCCCCGGCCGCAGCAGCGAGCCCTCCGCCAGGGTGCGGTCGAGCTGGCCCAGGTAGTTGAAAGAGATCTCCGGCTCACGCTGTGCGGCCAGAGCCTCGCCGTCAGCGCTCAGATGGCGCAGGACGCCGAAGCCGATCCCGCCGCGCGGCACGCGCCGGAGTTGCTCCTTGACCGTCTTGAGCAGCGGCGCCTCCCCACCCTCCGGCAGCTCGAAAGCGACCGGATAGACCGCCGTGAACCAGCCCGCGGTGCGCGACAGGTCGACGTCCGCGAACAGGTCCTCGCGGCCGTGCCCCTCCAGCTCGACGAGCACGTGCCGCGAGCCGCTCCAGAGCGACAGCGATCGCGCCAGGGCCGCCAGCAGCACGTCGTTGATCCGTGTCCGGTAGGCCGCGGGCACCCGGCGCAGCAGCGCCTCGGTCTCCGCCGCCGGCAGCGCGACCCGAACCTGCCGCGCCGAGGCCCAGTCGTTCTCCCCCTCGGGCGTGTCCTGCGGCAGGGCCGTCGGAGCGTCCGCCAGCCGCCAGAACGGCAGCTCCTCCCGCGCCGCGCCCCGGGCTTGCTCCGCCAGTCGCTCGGCCCAGGTCTGGAACGAGGTCGTCTTGACCGGCAGCGTCACCGGCCGGCCCGCGGCCGCCGCGCGGCAGGCGAGCTCGAAGTCCTCGAGCAGCACGCGCCAGGAGACGCCGTCGACCAGGAGATGGTGGATCGCCAGCAACAGACGGTCCGCCTCGCCGTCTCCCAGGTGGACGACCACGGCGGCCGCGAGCGGGCCCGCCGTCAGGTCGAAGCCTTCGGGCAGACGTGCGGTCACTGCCTCCACGAACGGCCGCCGGGCCTCGGCCGGCAGCGCCGACAGATCGATCCGGGTCACCAGGGCCGTCGCCTCGGCTGGCTCCACGTGGCGCTGAGTCCAGGCCCCCCCGTCCCGGGCGAAGCGCAGCCGCAAGGCATCGTGGTGACGGACCAGCAGCGCCATCGCCGACTCTACGGCGGACGGCGACAGCGGCTCGGCGGCCTCGAACAGCAGCGCCTGCACGAACCGGCTCTTCGGCTCGAGATCCATCTCCAGGAACGATCGCTGCACCGGCGTCAGCGGTGCCGGGCCCGCCACCAGGCCCTGCTCGGCGGCCAGCGCCGACCTCGCCAGCGCCACCGCTGCCAGCGCCGCCACGGTCTGGTGCTCGAACATCTGCCGCGGCGTCAGATGCAGGCCCGCGCGCTCGGCCCTGGCCAGGATCTGGATCGTCAGGATCGAGTCGCCGCCGAGATCGAAGAAGTTGTCGTGGACGCCGACCTCCGGGACCCCCAGCACCTCCGACCAGATCCGCGCCAGCACCCGCTCCGGCTCCGTCCGCGGCGCCACCCATCCACCCCCGGCCGCCACCGACTCGCCCTCCGGAGACGGCAACGCCGCCCGGTCCACCTTGCCGTGCGCCGTCAGCGGCAGCGACGGCACCACCACGAACACCGCGGGCACCATGTAGTCCGGCAGGGTCGTCCGTAGTGCTGTCCGCACCGCTGCTACATCGACCGCCTCCCCCACCAGGTAGGCCACTAGGCGCTTCTCCCCCCCGCCGCCATCCGCACGCGCCACGACCACGGCCTGCTCGACCCCGGGCTGCGCCGCCAGCGCCGACTCCACCTCCCCGGGCTCGATACGGAAACCCCGCACCTTCACTTGCTCGTCCACCCGGCCCAGGAACTCCAGCGTACCGTCCGCCAGCACCCGCGCACGGTCCCCCGTCCGGTACTGACGACCCGCCGCCGACGGCACGTACTTTTCCGCCGTCAGCTCCGGACGGCCCAGATAGCCGCGGCTCACTCCGCGGCCGCCGATCCACAGCTCACCGGCCACCCCCACCAGCACCAAGCCCCCCAAGGCGTCCCGCACGCTCAGGCTCATGTTGGCCAACGGACGGCCCAGCAGCGGACGCCACGAGTTGGCCGGCACCTCGTAGCTCGAACAGAGCACCGTCCCCTCCGTCGGACCATACAAGACATGGACCTCCGCCCCTGGGAACACCTGCGCCACGTCGCGCAGCAGCTCCGCCGGCACCGCGTCGCCGCCCACGAAGATCCTCCGCAGACGCTCGTAGCGCGCCGGCTCCGGACGGGCCCGCTCCACCACCTGCCGCAGCAGCGTCGGCACCGCGTGCAGGCGCGTCGACGCCGCCACCGACGCCATCAGCCGCTCCGGATCGAGCACCGGCCGCAGCGACACCAGCTCCGAGATCCCACCCGCCAGCAGCGGGCTCAGCAACTCGAACAGGAAGATGTCGAAGGTGAACGGCGCCACGCACGGCATGCGGTCCTGCGCCGTCCAGCCGAACCGCTGCGCGCCGGCTCCCAGCAGGTTGGCCAGGCTGCCGTGCTCCACCATCACCGCCTTCGGCGCTCCGGTCGTCCCCGAGGTGTAGATCAGATAGGCCAGATCCTCCGGACGTGGCTTCTCCACCAGGTCCGCCGCCGTCCCAGGCTCGACCGCAACCACCTCCACACCCAGGCCCGGCAGCGCCGCCACCGGCTCCACACCGGTGACCACCCACCGCACCTCAGAGTCCTCCACCAGGAAGCGCAGGCGCGTCTCGGGGTAGGAGGGATCGAGCGGCACGTAGGCGCCGCCCGCCTTGAGGATGCCCAGCAGACCGATCACCAACTCCGGCGAGCGCTCCGCGCACAGCCCCACCCGGCTCTCCGGTCCTGCCCCCAGCGACCGCAGACGCCGCGCCAGGGCGTTGGCTCGTCCGTTGAGCTCCCCGAAGCTCAGAGCCTCCGCGCCACAGACCAGCGCCGGCGCCTGCGGACGTCGCGCCGCCTGGCGCTCCAGCAGCTCGACGACCGACACATCCCCTGCCCCGGTCAGCGCGTTGTCATTCCACTCCAGCCACAACTGGTGGCGCTCGGCCTCGGCGAGCGATGGCAGAGAATCCAGCGGCGACTCCGGAGCCATCACGATCCCCGACAGCAGCCGCTCCAGATGAGCCGCGAGCCGCGCGATCGTCGCCGGATCGAACAGGTCGGTCGAGTAGGTCCACCACCCCTGAAGGCCCGCCGCCGTCTCCCCGAACGTCAGCTCCAGGTCGAACTTCGCCGTCTCGACCGCCACCGCCACCGTCTCCAACTCCAGGCCCGGCAACGAGAGCTCTCCCAGGGGCGTGTTCTGCAGCGAGAACATCACCTGGAACAGCGGCGTCCGGCCCAGATCCCGGCCGGGACGCAGCTCCTCCACCAAGCGTTCGAACGGCACTTCCTGGTGTGCGTGCGCCTCCAGCGACACCTCCCGCACCTTGGCCAGAAGCTCCGTGAAGCACCCCGCTTCCGCAAGGTCTGTCCGCAACACGAGAGTGTTGACGAAGAACCCGATCAGATCCTCCATCTCCAGCCGCGTACGGCCCGCCACCGGCGTGCCAACGCTCAGATCGCTCTGCCCCGTCACCCGCGAGAGGAGCACCTCGAAACCCGCCAGCAGCGTCATGAACAGCGTCGCCCCGTGGCTCCGGCCCAGACGCGCCAAGCCCGCCGACAGCTCCGCCGGGAGCGTGAAGCTCTGCCGGGCGCCGTGGAAACTCTGCACTGAAGGCCGTGGACGGTCGGCAGGAAGCTCCAGCGATCCCGGCGCGCCCGCCAGTCGGCCGCGCCAATAGGCGAGCTGCGACTCCAGGATCTCTCCCTGCAGCCACTGCCGCTGCCAGCGTGCGAAGTCCCCGTATTGGATCGGCAGCTCCGGCAGCGGCGCGCTCTCACCGCGAATCCAGCGCCCGTACAGCGCCCCCACTTCCCGCACGAGCACGCCGAGCGACCAGCCGTCGCTCGCGATGTGGTGCATCGTCAGCACCGCCTCGTGCTCCTCGACCCCGAAGCGCAGCAGCAGCACCCGCAGCAGCGGTGCGCGGCCGAGGTCGAACGGCCGCGCCGTCTCCTCGCCCGCCAGCCGCTCTCCCTCGCAAAGCCGCGTCCATTGCGGCAGGATCGAGAGATCGACAATGGGCAGCGGCAGCGGCGTCGGCGGCTCCACCACCGGCGCCGCCCGCCCCTCCACCGAGACGAAGCGGGTGCGCAGCACCTCGTGGCGCCGCACCACGCCGCTCAGCGTCGCCACGAGCGCCGCCACCTCCACCCGTCCCCGCATCCGCAACCGGAGAGGCACGTTGTACACCGACCGGCCCGCCTCCAACCGCTCGAAAAACCACAGCCGCTGCTGGCCGAACGACAGCGGCAGGGGGCCGCGGTGGAGCGCCCGCTCGAGAGGCGGCAGCTCCGGTGACCGACCACCGGAGCGTGCCCCGTCGATCCGGGCGGCGAGGCCACGGAGCCGCGAGGCCTCGAACAGGGTCCGCAGCGGCAGCTCCACTCCAAAGACCCGGCTCACCCGCGACATGACCTGGGTGGCGAGCAGGGAGTGCCCGCCCAGCTCGAAGAAATCGTCTTCCGGACCGGGCTGGCCGACGCCGAGAACCTCGGACCACAGGGTGGCCAGGAGATCCTCCGTGAGGGTGCGGGGCAGCGACGAAACGGCTTCGCTTCGGACCTCCGGAGGCGGCAGGGCCCGGCGGTCCACTTTGCCCGTGGGGGTAAGCGGCAGCCGTTCCAGCCAGGTGAACGAGGCGGGGATCAGCGCGGGCGGCAGCCGCTCAGCCAGGAAGGCCCGGAGATCGGGCCGCGCGTCGTCGTTTCCCGCCACGACATAGGCGGCGAGGGACGGCTCGCCACCCCAAGGCACGACCACCGCGGCCTTCACCACAGGATGGCGCAGCAGGTTGGCGGCGACCTCTTCGGGCTCGACCCGGACGCCGCGGATCTTCACCTGGTGATCGAGCCGGCCCAGGACCTCCAGCGCACCGTCCGGCCGGTAGCGGCCCCGGTCGCCCGTCCGGTACAACAGGTCTCCGGGATCGGTGCGGAAGGGGTTGGAGATGAAACCCCGCGCCTGGTCCTCCGGCGCATTGAGATAGCCCCGGGTCCGGAAAGGCGTGCGCACGAACACCTCGCCCGGCTCGCCGAAGCCGCACAGGCGGCCGGTTTCCGACAGCACCAGGAGCTGGCAGTCCGGCAAGGGGCGGCCTGCCGGCTGGACGCCTGGCAGCGCGGGAGTGGGGACACGGAAGAAGCTTTGAATCATCGTGGCTTCCGTCGCCCCGTAGAAGTTGACCACCTCCCCGGCCGCGGGGAACGCTTCGCGCCAACGGGCGACGAGAGCGTCGGTCAGCGGCTCGCCGGACAGGAAGATCCAGCGCAGCCGCGCCAGCGAGCTCCCCGCCGGGCGTTCGCTCAGCCAGGCCTGGGCGACCGTCGGCACCGCGTGGAGATAGGTGATCCCCTCGCGGTCCAACCAGCGGACGACTTCGCCAGGGCCCATGTCCGCCGCGGGGAGATGGAGGCAGGCGCCGCTCGTGAGAGGGAGGAACAGGTCGCGCAGCACCGCGTCGAAGCTCAGCGTGATCAGCAGGGCGCCCCGGTCGTCCTCGCCGATGCCGAAAGCCTGCCGCTGCCAATCCAGGAAATGGCTCAGCCCCTTGTGAACGCCCACGACCCCCTTGGGGACCCCCGTGGTGCCGGAGGTGAAAAACACGTACGCCGGATCATCCCCCTCGATCAGGGGCAGCGGCGGCAGCGGATCCGCGCCGGTCGCCGCGCCGGTGAGCCGGCCGGTGGCGGCGTCGACGACGAGCCGGTCTGGGCATTCCTCGGCCAGCCATTCATCTCCGGCAGGGAGCGGACCGCTGTGGAGCAGCCGCCGCGCGCTCGCCGTCCGCAGCATCAGCCGGCGCCGGGCAGCCGGCAGGCCGCCGTCGAGCGTCAACAGGACACCGCCGCTCCCGAGGACGGCCAGCAGGCTCACGATCAGGCCGAAACCGCGCTCTCCCGACACCGCGACGACCTCGCCGCGCTCGAGGCCCGCGGCGACCAGCGCACGGGCCGTCTCGTCCGCCCGGGCCGCCAGCTCTCCGTAGCTCCAGACGCTCTCACCACGGCGGACCGCCGGGCGCTCAGGAGCCCGCGCGGCCCGGCCCAGGACGATCTCGGCGACGGGACGGAAGGGGCTCTCCGGCAGCGGCGTGGCGGGATCGGGCAGCCCCAGCCGGGCCGCCGGCGTGGCCAGCGAGTGAACGCCGATCGGCAGATCAGGCCCGGCGATGAGCTGATCGAGCAGGTGCTCGAGCTGGTCGAGCATCCGGCCGACCCGCTCGCCGGAGAAGCGGGCCCGCTGGTAGACGAGGCGCAGCGACACCCCTTCCGCCAGCTCCGACAGGTAGAGGGTCAACGGGAACTTCGCCTCCGGCTCCTCGAGATCCCAGGGTTCGAGGGCGAGCCGGGCGGAGGCCACCCGATCCTCGCCCGAGACGGCGAGGTGATTGAACAACACCTCGAACAGGGGATTGCGGCCCAGGCTCCGCTCTGGCTGCACTTCCTCCACCAGCCGCTCGAACGGCAGGTCCTGGTGGGTGTAGCCATCCAGGGTGACTTCGCGGACCCGGTCCAAGAGAGTGCGGAATGAGGGGTCGCCCCCGAGGTCCATCCGCAACGCGAGCGTATTGACGAAGAACCCGATGAGCCCCTCGATCTCGAAATGGTTGCGGTTCGCGATCACCAACCCCACGATCAGCTCGCTCTGCCCGCTGAGTCGGTGCAGGAGGATCTCGAACCCGGCGAGCAGCGTCATGGCAAGCGTGCAGCCCTGCTCACGGCCGAGAGCCCGCAGGGGCCCGATCAAGGACGCCGGCAGGCTGCGGGCGGCCGATCCACCCCGATGATCGGGACGATCGGAAGGGGGGGCATCCGCGGGCAGATCGAGCCTCGGCAGCTCGCCGCCGAAACGCCGCCGCGCATAGGCGAGGTGATCCGCCATCACCTCGCCGCTCAGCCAGCGCCGCTGCCAGGCGGCGAAGTCGGCGTACTGGATGGGTAGCTCCGGCAGATCGGGCGTCCGCCCCTCGACGCGCGCCGTGTAGAGCTCCTCCATCTCGCGCAGCAGCACGCTCGATGACCAGCCGTCGCTGGCGATATGGTGCAGGGTGAGCACCAGGATCTGATCGTCCGCGGCGAGGCGCAGGACGGAGAGCCGCAGCAGGTATCCCTGCCGCAGATCGAACGGCCGCGCCGCCTCCCCGCGGGCCAGGCGGCGCGCCGCGTCCACGCAGTCCCCTGCCGGCAGGCCGCCCAGGTCGATGACGGGGACCCCGATCGGAACCGGCGGCTCGACGCACTGCGCCGGCCGCCCGTCCAAGGTCTCGAAACGGGTCCGCAGGACCTCGTGCCGTTCGACGATCCGGGACACCGCCCAGGAGAGCGCATCCGGATCGAGCGGGCGGCGGCAGCGCAGAGCCATGGGAACGTTGTAGGCGCTGCCACCCGGATCGAGCTGCTCCATGAACCAGAGCCGCTGCTGCGCGAAGGAGAGCGGCAACTCGCCGCCGCGGTCCGCCGGCGGGATCGACGGCAGCTCCCCGGCTCCCGAGCCGCGGCCCTGCAGGGTTTCGATCTCCCGCGCGAAGTCCGCCAGGACCGGGTTGCGGAACAGGCTCTGGAGCGGGATTTCGATCCGGAAGCTCCGCCGCGCTCGCGACACCGCCTGCGTGGCCAGCAAAGAGTGCCCGCCCAGCTCGAAGAAGTCATCGTGCCGTCCCACCGGCTCGACGCTCAGCAGCTCGGACCAGGTCTCCGCCAGGACCTGCTCGATGAAGGTCTGCGGCACGACGAAGCCCTCCTGGCTCGTCCGCGAAGCGATACCGGGCGTGGGCAGCGCTCCCCGGTCCACCTTGCCATTGGGGGTCAGCGGCAGCGCGGGTAGGACCACGAGGGCGGAGGGGAGCATGTATTCGGGCAACCGGCCGCGCAGGTGCTCGCGCAAGGACGCGCGCAAGCCGGCTTCGGGTCCGCCGCCGGCCCGCGGCACCACGTAAGCGGCGAGCTGCCGGTCTCCCGTCCCGCTCTGGAGCGCCAGGACGACCGCCGAGGCGATCTCCGGATGGCTGGCCAGGATCGCCTCGATTTCGCCGAGCTCGATCCGGAAACCGCGGATCTTGACCTGGTGATCGGTGCGCCCCAGGAACATGATGCGCCCGTCCGGGAGGAAACGGGCGAGGTCGCCGGAGTCATAGAGCCGCGCTCCGGGCTCGCCGAAGGGGTCCGGCACGAACCTCTCGGCGGTCAGCTCCGGCCGCCGCCAGTAGCCGCGGCCGAGACCGTCGCCGCCGATGTGAAGCCGTCCTGAAGCTCCCATCGGGACCGGCCCGAGCCCTCGATCCAGAACGTAGAGATGGGTATTGGCGATCGGCCGGCCGATCGGGATGCTCGTCACCTCGGGGGCTAGGTCCTTGATGGGGTGCGTGGTTGCAAAGGTCGTGCTCTCCGTCGGGCCATAGACGTTGAGCAGACGCTCCGGCGGGACCGCCGCGAGCACGGCGCGCGCCGCCACCGCATCCATCTCCTGACCGCCGACCAGGAGGGTGCGAATGTCCGCAAAGGCTCCTGGGGACTCATGAGCGATCTGCTGAAAGAGGGCCGTCGTCAGGAAGAGCACAGTGATCCCCTGGTGGCGCAACTCCGCCGCGAGCTCCCGGGAAGAGAGAGCCGTCTCCTTGCGGATTCCCACCAGGCAGGCCCCGCAGAGCAACGCTCCCCAGATCTCGAAGGTGGCGGCGTCGAAGGAGCTATTGGAGATTTGCGCGATCCGGTCGCCGGGGCCGAGTTGCACATAGTCGGTTGCGAGCAACAATCGGATGACGCCGCGCTGCGGGATCGCCACTCCTTTGGGCTGACCTGTGGAGCCCGAGGTGTACATCACATAAGCGAGCCCGTCGGCACCCATTCCAGCGGCGAGGTTTCCCACAGGCCGCATGGCGATCCGCTCGCGCTCCTCCTCGAGGTCCACGATCCAGGTCCCGCATCCGGCCAGCTCCGTGGCCAGACCGCCCCGGCTCAGCAAGGCGATGGCCTGCGAGTCGCCCAACATCCAACGCAGACGATCGGCGGGGTAGGTGGGATCCAAAGGGACGTAGTAGCCGCCCGCCTTGACGATCGCCAAAAGCACCACCGCCATTTCCAGAGATCGGTCGAGGCAGACGGCGACCGGCGTCTCCGCGCCCACACCCAGCTCGCGCAGATGCCAGGCCAGACGGTTGGCGGCTGCGTTCAGCTCCCCGAATGACAGGCTCTCGCCGAAGAAGCTGAGCGCGACGACATCCGGGATCTCCGCGGCCCTGGCTTCGAAGAGTGCGGCCAGAGACCTGTCCGCGGGATAAGCGGTGCGTTTGTCGTTCCACTCGGCCGCGATCTGGTGCTGCTCCGGAGGCGAGAGGAGAGAGAGATCCGACCACCGATCCCCGGGTCTCTCCGCCAGGGCGACAAGGAGGTTGCTGTAGTGCCGGAGCCAGCGGACTACCGTCGCCCCATCGAACAGATCGGCCGAATACCCCAGCCCCCCAACGATCCGGTCTCCCTCCTGCGACAGCGACATTATGAGATCGAACTTGGCAACGTCCTCGTCGAGAAGAACGGGGGCCAGGGATAGACCCCGCAATTCGAGCGGCGGGATGGCGGCGTTCTGGAGCGCGAAGGCGACCTGGAACAAGGGTGTGTGGTGGGGGTCGCGCTCGGGCTGCAGCTCCTCGACAAGCCTTTCGAAGGGCAGATCCTGATGGGCGAAGTCGGTGAGCACATCATCCCGGACCTGCCGCAGCACCTGGGCTAAGGTGGAGCTCTCTGCCAGCCGGGTCCGGATCACCAAGGTATTGACGAAGAAACCCACCAGTCCTTCCACCTCCACCCGGCCACGGCCCGCCACCGGAGTGCCGACTGGAACGTCCGTCTGTCCGGAGTAGCGGGAGAGGAGGATCTGGAAGGTCGCCAGCAGGGTCATAAACAGCGTCGCGTCCTGGCTCCGGCCTACCGCGACGAGAGCCTGCGAAAGCTCGGCCGACAGCTCGATCGGACGCGATCCGCCGCGCAGGCTCGGCCGTGCGGGCCGAGGCCGATCCGTCGGCAGCTCGAGCACCGGGGGAGCCCCCGCAAGGCGCCGTCGCCAATGCTTCAGCTCGCTTTCGAGCCTCTCGCCGGAGAGCCACTGGCGCTGCCAGACTGCATAGTCGGCGTACTGGATAGGTAGCTCTGGCAGTTCCGGATCGCGCTCCTCGGAGAGAGCGCTGTAAAGGGCGCCGACCTCGCGCACCAGGATGCCCAGCGACCAGGCATCCGCGATGATGTGATGCACCGTGAACAGTGCGATGTGTTGCTCATCCTCCAAGCGCAGCAGGGTGGTGCGCAGGAGAGGCCCAAGGCTAAGGTCGAACGGTAGGGCGGCCTCGGCGGTGGCGAGCCTTCCCGCCTCACGGCTGCGCGCCGCCGGCGACAAACCTCTCAGATCGATGAGCGGCAGCGACACCGGCAAGGTGGGAGCGATCCGCTGTACGGTTTGTCGGTTGACGGCGGTGAAGGTGGTGCGCAGCACTTCGTGCCGGGCAGCCAATGCCGAGAGGCTAGCGGCGAGCGCAGGCCGAGAGAGAGAGCCGCGCAGCCCGAGAAACAGGGGCATGTTGTAATTCACCGCCTCGGGATCGAGCTGGCCAAGGAACCAGAGCCGCTCCTGGGCGAAGGAGAGCGGGACCAAGTCGAGAGAGGGCGGCCGGCGCGGGATGGGCTCCGGCTGCGCTTCGGCGAGCTCCTCGCGGATCTGCTCGAAGAGCAGGGCCCGTTGCTCGCGGGAGAGCTCCGCGAGACGCTCCTCGATGGGCAGAGGATGACTCGCCGGGCCTCTTCCGCCGGGAGCAACCTCGCGAGCCTCGCCCGAGGCGGGCCCTTGGACGAGCCGTTCAACCTTTCGCAACCGCGCGTCGAGAAGCTCGCCGTCGGTGCTCTCCAGCTCCTTCTGGACGATGTGATCGGCCAGATCAGCCAACGTCGCGGAATCGAAGACCATCCGTAGCGTCACCCGGATGCCATGCTCCTGGTTCAGGCGCGAGACGAGCTGCGTGGCGAGCAGAGAATGGCCGCCGAGGTCGAAGAAGTTGTCGCGCATCCCCACTTGCTCGATGCCCAGCAGCTTCGCCGCGACCTGGGTGAGCAGCGTCTCGAGCGGAGTGGCTGGCGCGAGCCAGGCCTCGGCGGGCTCCCGGCCGCGCTCCGGAGCCGGGAGGGCCGCGCGATCGATCTTGCCCGACGGCGTGAGCGGCAGCACGTCGAGCAGCACGATGGCCGAAGGGACCATGTAGTCCGGCAGCTCCGATTCCAGGAAGCGGCGTAGCTCGGGCACCATCCGGCGTGCCTGGTTGCCGTTCAGCGGCGTATTGGCATAATCGCGCCACGGGCGATCCCCGATCGACACGCCCGGCATTGACATCAGCGTGGTCCGAGGGCCGGTTCGACGGCGCAGGACGGCGTCGAAGCGCCCGTCGGCTCCGCCACGTGCCGACCAGGTAACGGTGGCCGCATAGCCGAGCCCCTCCGCAAGCTGCCAGAGGTCCTCGGGCTCGACGTCTGCGGAGCCCAGGGAACCTGGCGCAATTTCGCGCCGCAGCTCCTCCGCTGTCCGCTCCTGCCAGGCGGGATCGGCGAGCAGGGCGACCAGGACTGTTTCGCGTGCGAGGCGCGCGCTTGGAATACCCGCCAGCGTGAGCACGGCCGGCATGTCGGCCGCGAGCCGGCGCTCGAGCGCCGCGAGCGACAGCTCCGCGCTCTGCCAATCGAGAGGCTCCGGCAGCGCCCGGGCGGCTCCGCCGTCGAGGTGGAGCACGGCGTCGTAGCGGAAACAGGTCAGCTCGTTGTGCGCCCGGCCACGCTTCAGCATCACCTCTGCGCGGACCCCGGGCAGGTGGCGTGCCAAGGCGCCGAAGAACGCCGGATCGATGACCAGCTCCTCCTCGTCCTCCAAGCGCCGCTGGACGCGGGAGCGGATCTCGGCGACCGGGCGCGAGGGGGGCGCCAGGTGCAGCTCGACCGCGGTATGGAAGGCTTGGAGCAGCGGCAGGCTGCGCACGTCACCGACGAAGATCACTCCATCCGGGGCGACGGCCTGCACCGCCCCTTCGAGCACGCGCACGAGGTAGTCGACATCCGGGAAGTACTGCACAACCGAGTTGAGGACGACGAGATCGAAACCACCCGGCACCACGCCGTTCCAGTCATCGGCCATCCGGCGGTCGAGCTCGACGTGGGCGAGCCCGCTTCCCGGCTTCTCCACCTGCCGACGCACATAGCCGAGCGCGACGGCCGAGAAGTCGGTACCGCGGTAGCGCTCGGCGCGTGGGGCGACGCGGAAGAGCAGGAGCCCGGTGCCACATCCCACCTCGAGCACCCGTCGGTGCGGCAGGGCGAGCAGGCGGTCAACCGTGGTCTCCACCCATTCGCCCATTTCGACGGCGGGGATCGGCTCGCCCGTGTAGCTGCTGTTCCACCCTTGGAGATTGAAGGTGGGATCCCCGGCCTCATCGACGTCCGAGGTCTTGCCGTAGGTCTCTTCGTAGAGGTCCCGCCAATTCGCGATGTGCTGCTGCGCTATCTGCCCGGCGGGCTCCGCTTCACCGTCTGGATGCGGCACGACATAGGCGACCAGCCGCCGGCCGGTGGTGCCGTCGTCTCGTGCCACCACCACGACCTCCCGGACGCGCGGGTGACGGTCGATCACGCTCTCGATCTCCCCCAGCTCGATGCGGAAGCCCCGCACTTTGACCTGATGGTCGAGGCGCCCCCGGAATTCGAGCTCGCCGACCGCCAGATGCCGCACCAGGTCGCCGGTGCGATACATCCGCTCGCCCGGCCGGCCGGAAAACGGGTCGGGAAGGAAGCGCTCCGCGGTGAGATCCGGACGACCCAGGTAGCCGCGCGCCAGTCCGGCACCACCGACTGCCAGCTCACCGGGGATACCCGAGGGCGCCAACCGAAGGTGCGGGTCGAGCGCGTAAACCCGTGTGCCGTCGACGGGCCGCCCAATACTTGGTGGATGCACCGCCTCCTCTTCCGAGACCGGTGCCACGATCGTCCAGGTGGTAACCACACTGCTTTCGGTAGGACCGTAGTGATTGCCCAGCCGGAACGGCAACGGCCGGCTGGGCGCCCTCTGCAGGCGGTCGCCACCGGTGAGCAGGGCACGCAGGGCGAGCCCTGGCGGCAACTCCCGCTCGGCCCGCTCGAGAACCCGCTCGGCGAGGGGGGTGGGCAGGAAAGTGAGAGTGATCCCCGAGGTCGCAAGCCAAGACAGCAGGCGGTCGGGGAGGAGCCGCGTCTCCTCGTCGGGCACGTGGAGGCTCGCGCCGGCAGCCAGATAAGGCCAGATCTCCCAGACCGAGGCATCGAAGCCCGACGAAGCGACCAGGGTAGCGCGATCGCAGGCCGCGACGTCCCAGGCCCGCAGGTGCCAACGCACCAGGGAGAGCAGGCCGCCGCGCGATACCTGCACTCCCTTCGGACGGCCGGTGGACCCGGAGGTGTAGATGACGTAGGCCAAGGTCTCGGGCGGTGGAGCGGCCCACGGCTTCGGCTCACCCTCCGGGAGAGGCGTGGCAGTGGAGAGCCGGATGACTCGCGCGCCGACCGCCCAGGACGGCAGGGCTCCGGCTTCCAGGGTCCGGCTGAGCAGCGCGGGCATGCCGCTCTCGCGTACCATGTAAGCCAGGCGTTCGGCCGGATAGGAGGGATCGAGCGGCACGTAGGCGCCGCCCGCCAGCAGCACGGCGAGGGCACCGAGCACCAGCTCCGGCGAACGGTCGGTGTGCAGCCCGACGCAGACCTCGGGGCCGACGCCCAGCCCGCGCAACTCGCGGGCGAGCGAGAGGGCCCGGACGGCGAGTTCGCGATAGCTCAGGCTCGTCCCCGCAGCAGCCACGGCCAGGGCCTGCGGAGCGGCCGCTACTCGCGCCGCGAACAGCTCGACGACGTCTCCTCCTGGCGACGCGGCGGCATCGTTCCATTCGACCAGGAGCTCGTGGCGTTCCGTCTCGCCGAGCAGGGGGATCTCCGAGAGGCGCCGGGAAGGATCCGCGAGCAGCCCTGCCAACCAGGCGTCGAGATGGCCGGCCCAGCGCAGGACCGTCGAAGTGTCGAACAGGTCCGAGCTCCAAGTGAACCGCAGCGAGAGTCCCTCTTCCGTTTCGTTGAAGATGACCTCTAGATCGAAGCGGGTCGTCGGGAACTCGAAGTCGACCGGCGAAAAGGTGAGGCCCGGCAGATCGATGGCCCGCAACGGCGCGTTCTGGAGCGCGCACACGACTTGGAACAAGGGATTGTGTGACAGCCGCCGCTCGGGGCGCAGCTCCTCCACCAGCCGTTCGAACGGGAGGTCCTGGTGGGAATAGGCCCCCAGGGCGGCCCGCCGCGTCCGGGCCAACAGCTCGCGGAACGGCGGATCGCCGCGGAGGTCGCCACGAAACACGAGACTGTTGACGAAGAAGCCGATGAGCGGCTCGATTTCGGCGCGGTTGCGGTTGGCTATGGGCGAGCCCAGGGTCACGTCCTCCTGCCCGGTGTACCGCCCCAGCAAGGCTTCGACCGCGGCGAGCAGAACCATGAACAGGGTGGCGTCGTGCTGCCGCGCCAGGGAGGAGAGCGCCCGGTTGACCTCCGGCCCGATGGCACGGATCCGGGTACCGCCACGGAAGCTCTGAAGGGGAGGGCGCGGCCGATCGGTGGGCAGGTCGAGTGCCGAGACGGTCGCGAGTGTCTCGCGCCAGTAGGCGAGTTGCCTCTCCAGCACCTCCCCTTGCAGCCACTGGCGCTGCCAGACAGCGAAGTCGGCGTACTGGACGGCCAGCTCGGGCAAGACCGAACGCCCACCAGGGCCCACCGCCACGCCGGCGAGCGCTGCCGGATATAGAGCGGCGATCTCTTCCACCAGGACACCCACAGACCAGCCATCGGCCGCGATGTGATGGATAACGAGCAGCAGCACGTGCTCCGTGCGACCGATGCGAACGGCACGGACGCGGAGCACCGGGTCACGTTCCAGGATGAACGGTGCCGCCATCGTCTCATCGGCCAAGCGCCGCGCCTCTTCACGGCCTGACACCTCCGGCAGGGCCGAGAGGTCCAACAAGGGAAGCGTCCAGTCCTCCGCCGGCGCGATCACCTGCGCCGGCCTGTCGTCCACCGCTACGTAGGTGGTGCGCAGCGCCTCGTGGCGGCGCACGATCTCGCCGATAGCCGCCGCCATCGCCGGCAGGGAGAGCTCGCCATGCCCGACCAGGGCGAGCGGGATGTTGTAGGCGGCGTTGCCCGGCGCCAAACGGTCAAGAAACCAGAGACGCTCCTGGGCGAAGGAGAGCGGCAGAGAGCCCTGCCGCGGCACGGGTTCGATCGGGGGCGCCGCCGCGATCGAGGCGCCGGCCGAAAGCGCCGCTTCCAACGCCGCCGCGAGGGCCTCCACGGTCGGTGCCTGGAACAGCTCGCGTAGCGCGATGTCCACGCCGGTGGCCGAGCGCAGTCGGCTCACCACCTGAGTCGCCAGCAGCGAGTGGCCGCCCAGCTCGAAGAAGTTGGCGGATCTGGAGACCTGTGGCACGCGGAGCACATCGCACCAGATCGCGGCCACGATCTCTTCCACCGGAGTCCGCGGAGTGCCGCCGTCGGCCTGCTCTTCCGGGCCCTCTGGAACCGGCAGGCGGGAGCGGTCCACCTTGCCATGGGCGGTGAGAGGCAACCCGGAGAGGGAGATGAAAACGGACGGCACCATGTATTCCGGCAGCCTGGCGAGGAGCGCGCGCCGCAGCTCCGCCGTGGCGACGGCAGCCGCGGGGTCGAGCACCACGTAGGCGACCAGTCGCGTTCCGCCGGCGCCGTCCTCGCGGGCCGTCACCAGGGCCTCGCGCACGCCGGGATGCTCGGAGAGCACCGCCTCGATCTCTCCCAGCTCGATCCGGAACCCCCGCACCTTGACCTGCTGGTCGATGCGGCCGAGGAACTCGAGCTCGCCGCTCGGCAGGAACCTCGCCGTATCGCCGCTGCGGTAGAGGCGCGCGCCCACGCCGCGGGAGCCGAAGTCCGGCACGAAGCGCTCGGCGGTGAGAGCGGGGCGACGCAGATAGCCGCGCGCCACTCCGCGGCCGCCGACGAAGATCTCCCCGGGGACGCCGATCGGCACCGGTTGCAGCCGGTGGTCGAGCAGATGGATCCGCAGGTCCGGAATCGCCCGGCCGATGACGCCGCGCGCGGGCTGGGCGAGATCGTCCAGGGAGAGCGGACGGTAGGTGACGTGCACCGTCGTCTCGGTGATCCCGTACATGTTGATCAGCCGCGGACGGCGGTCGCCGTGCTTCTCGAACCAGGGCCGCAGGCTCGCGAGGTCGAGCGCCTCGCCGCCGAAGACGACGACGCGCAGCTCGAGCCCGCCCTCCTCTCCATTCCGCGCGTCGGCCTCGGCGAGCTGGCGGAAGGCCGAGGGCGTCTGGTTGAGGACCGTCACCCGCTCGCGCGCCAGCAGGCGTCGAAATTCCTCGGGCGAGCGGCTGACCCAATAGGGAACCACGACCAGGCGGCCGCCGTAGAGCAGCATGGCCCAGAGCTCCCACACCGAGAAGTCGAAGGCCTGCGAGTGGAACAGCGTCCCGACGTCCCCGGGCCCGAAACGGAAGTCCTCCCAGGTGGCCTCGAAGAGGGCGATGGCGTTGGCGTGGAGCACCACCACGCCCTTCGGCCTGCCGGTGGAGCCCGAGGTGTAGATCACGTACGCCGGGCTGGCCGCGCCGGCCCGCCGTGGCGGATCGCCGGCAGGCTCCCCGGCACCCATGCCGGCGGACCGGTCGAGGCAGACGAGCCGGGCGTCCCCAACGGGCGGCAGCTCGGCCAGCAGCTCCGTCTCGGTCAGCACCACCGGCGCGCGGGTGTCCTCGAGGATCCACGCCAGCCGTTCGCGCGGATAGGCCGGGTCGAGCGGGACATAGGCGCCGCCGGCCTTCAGGATGCCGAGAATGGCGGCGACCATCTCGAGGGTACGGCCGGTGAACAGCGCGACGAAGGTGCCGTCCCCGACCCCGAGCTCGATCAGGCGGTGGGCGAGCCGGTTGGCGCGCCGGTTGAGCTCCTCATAGGTCAGCTCCACGCCGTCCAGGCTGACCGCGACCGCGGCGGGCGTCCGCTCGGCCTGCGCGGCGAACAGCTCGTGGAGGCAGAGCCGGTCCGCCCCGGGCTCCCATGAGTCGGCCCATTCGCCGAGAACCTGGTGCCGCTCGGCCGCGGTGAGCATGGCGAGGTCGGAGACCCGGGCCCGCGGATCGTCGACCGCCGCTCGCAACAGCGTCTCGAAGTGGCCCAGCATGCGGCCGATGGTGGGACCGTCATAGAGATCGGTGCTGTAAAGGACCGCGACCGCGAGCCCGCCGGGGCTCTCGAAGAGCGACCAGACAAGGTCGAACTGGGTGGTGCGGGATTCGATCGGCAGCGGTTCGATCCGCAGCCCGCGCACCTCGGTGGCGCCCGCCGGTGTGCTCTGCAGCGCGAACAGGACCTGAAACAGCGGGTTCTCGCCGGCATGACGGTCGTCGAGCACCGCCTCGACCAGCCGCTCGAACGGGACGTCCTGGTGGGCGTAGGCTTCGAGCGCCGTCTTGCGCACGCGGCGCAGGAGCTGACGGGCCGAAGGATCTCCCGCCAGGTCGAGCCGCAGAGCCAGCGTGTTGACGAAAAATCCGATCAGCCCTTCGGTCTCCCGCCGGCGGCGATTGGCGATCGGAGAGCCGACGACGAGGTCGGATTGCCCCGAGTAGCGGGACAGCAGGACGCCGAAGGCGGCGAGCAGGACCATGAACGGGGTCGCACCCTCCTCGCGCGCCCATTCGTCGAGCCTCGCCTGCAGGAGCCGCGGCAGGACCGCGATCCGCGCCGCGCCGCGGACGAGCGCGCCGGCCGGCCGCGGCCGGTCGGCGGGGAGCCGCAGGCGGGGCGGGCTCTCGAGGCGGCGGCGCCAATAGGAGAGCTGCGACTCCAGGATCTCCCCCTGAAGCTGCCCGCGCTGCCAGAGGGCGAAGTCGGCGTACTGGATCGGCAGCTCGGGGAGCTCTGGCGCGAGCCCCGCCGAGAGCGCCTCGTAGATCGCCGCGATCTCGCGCTGCAGCACGCCGATCGACCAGCCGTCGGAGATCACGTGGTGGATGATCAGCAGCAGCACATGCTCCCGGTCGTTCCACCGCAGGAGGAGCGCGCGCAGGAGCGGCCCGGTGTCGAGACGGAAGGGGCGGTAGGCCGCCGCCGCCGCGAGGCTCCGCGTCTCCCTGGCGGCGGCGGCCGGCGGGAGCCCGCCCAGATCGACGAGCGGCAGCGGGATCGCGGGTTCGGCCGCGATCACCTGGACCGGCGTCCCTTCCGCCGAGCGGAACGACGTGCGCAGCGCCTCGTGCCGGCGAGCGATGGCGGCGAGGGTGCCCGCCAGGGCGGCGGGATCGAGCGGCCCCGAGAGGCGGACCGAAGCCGGCATGTTATAGGCCGGGTTGCCAGGGATCAGCTGATCGATGAACCAGAGCCGCTGCTGGGCGAAGGAGAGCGGCAGGCCCTCGGCAGGCCGGGCGCGGCGCGGGATGGCATCCGGCGATTCCCCCCCCGCCGTGGCCGTACCCCCCGTCTTCTGCAGGCGGGCGCGGAGGATCTCGCGCTGCTCGGGAGACAGGCCGGCGATGATGGCCCGCGGATCTCTGACGCTCACGACCGCTCCCCTTCGCCGAGCCGGTTGACCCCCAGCACCTCTCCGGGCTCCGGCTCGGAGCCGATCTCCGCCAGCATCGCCGCCAGCATCGCCGGATCCATCTGCTCGGCCTGCCGCTGGACGAGCACCACGGCCAGCTCCGCGATCGTCGACGTCTCGAAAACGGCGGCCAGCGGCAGGTCCACCAGGAACTGCTCGCGCACCCGCGACACCACCTGCGTCACCAGCAGCGAGTGGCCGCCGATATCGAAGAAATTGTCGTGAACACCGACCCGTTCAAGCTCCAGGAGATCCTTCCAGATCTCGGCGAGGACCTTCTCGGTCGGCGTCCGCGGCGCCACATAGCCGCCGCTCGTCTCGCGCGCCGCCGGCGCCGGCAACGCCCGCCGGTCGACCTTGCCGTTGATGTCGAGCGGCAGCGCGTCGAGCCTCGCGAAGGCCGAGGGCACCATGTAGTCGGGCAGGCTCTCGCGCAACGATGCCCGGAGCTCCGGCACCAGCCGCTGGACGATCCGGCCGTGCAGCGGCTGGTTGGCGTATGCGGCCCAGGGCCTGCCGTCGGCGGCCGGCGACGGCAGGCGGAGCGGAGCCGAGCCGAGGCGGGTCAGCAACAGGCTGAACGATCCTGCCGGGTCTCCGCTCTCCCAGGCGAGGTCGACGGCGTACGGCAGGTCGCGGAGCGCCGCCGGGAGCTCCTCTGGGTCAACCCCAGGCTCGGAGACGTCCTCGGCGAGGCGCCGGTCGACGGCGCGCCGCAGCTCACCCGCCGTGGCGCCCGCCAGCCGTCTGCCGCGCAGCAGGGCGAGGGCCGCGGCTTCGCGCCGGAGCCGCGCGTTGGGCACGCCGGTGAGCGCGAGCACCGGCGGCGCTTCGGTGGCAAGCAGCCGGTGGAGCGCCGCGAGCGAGAGCCCCTCGCGCCGCCAGTCCCGAGCGGGGGTCTCGGCGGGCGCCTCCGGCTCGGAGACGCCGCCCACGTGGAGCACGACGTCATAGCGGAAGACGGCCATCTCGGTCCGCCGCCGGCCACGCCGCAGGCGGATCTCGACGGCGGTGATCTCCGGCAAGCGGCTGCGCAGGGCATGGAAGAAGGCCGGATCGAGCGCCAGCTCCTCATCCTGCTCCACCTCCCGGCGCACCCGCTGGCGCAGCTCCTCGAGCGGCAATCCCTCGGCGGCCCGATGGAGCTGCACCGACAGGTGGAGCGTCCCGAGCAGCGGCAGGCTGCGGACGTCGCCGACGAAGACCGCCCCGCCGGGAGACACCCGCCTGACCGCACCCTCGAGGACCGCGAGCAGGTAGTCGACCGTAGGGAAGTACCGCACCACCGAGTTGAGGATCACCGTGTCGAACCGCTCCGGGCCGTGGCTCTCGAAATCGTCGGCAGCCCCTTGGTGGAGCGCGACCTGGGGCAGCGGCGGATCGAGCTGCGCTAGCCGCTCGCGCAGAAAGAGCAAGGCGTTGCGCGAGAGGTCGCTCGCCCGGTAGTGCCGGCAGCCGGGGGCCAGCCGGAACAGCAGGAGCCCGGTACCGCAGCCGATCTCGAGCACCCGCTCCGGCCGCAGCGCCGCGATCCGCTCCACCGTGACCTCGGTCCACTCCGCCATCTCCTCGGCCGCGAATGGCTGGCCGGTATACCGGTCGGTCCAGCCCGCGTAGTCCGCCTCCGGCCCCTCCATCCAGACCGCCTGGTCATAGACGTCGTCGAACCTCTCCTGCCAAGTGGCGACCTGCTCGCCAGCGGCTGCGGCGGCGAGGTCCGCGGCGGTCTCCGGGGCGAGCACGACGTAGGCGGCCAGATGCCGATCGCCCGGCGACTCCCCACGGGCCATCACGACGGCCTCGGAGACCCCTGGGCAGGAGAGGAGCGCCGATTCGATCTCCCCCAGCTCGATCCGGAAACCCCGGATCTTCACCTGGTGATCGCGGCGGCCCAGGACCTCCAGTCCACCCTCGCGGTAGCGGCCCAGGTCGCCGGTGCGGAACAGGCGCTCGCCCGCGCCGCCGCTCCACGGGTCCGGCACGAACGCCTCCGCCGTCAGCCCGGGACGGCCCAGATAGCCCCGCGCCAGGCCCGCGCCGCCGATGCACAGCTCCCCCACCGCTCCCCATGGCACCGGCCGCAGCTCCGCGTCCAGCAGGTACACCCGCGCTCCCGGGATCGGACCGCCCAGCGTGACCGCACCCGCGCCACCCACCCGGCCGCAGGTCGCGTTCGACGTCGCCTCCGTCGGACCGTACAGGTTCCAGATCGTCAACCCCGGCAGCGCCGCCGCCGTCCGCGCCACCAGCTCCCGCGAGAAACCCTCGCCCCCCAGGTACAGGTGACCGAAGTCCGCCTGCGTCCGACCCTGCTCGATCTCCGCCAGCACCGCCGACCACAGCGACGGCACGCAGTTGAAACCCACCTCCGCTCCCCCGACCAGCAGGCGCGACAGCGCCGCCACGTCGCGCAGGTCCTCCTCCGCCACCAGCCACACCGGCCCGCCCCGCGCCAGCGGCGCCAGCCACTGCAGCAGGTTCGCGTCGAAGCTCAGCCGCGTCACCACCGGCAGACGCCGCGCGCTCACCGCCAGCAGCTCCCCCGCCGCCCAGCCCAGGAAATTCGCCAGGCTGCCGTGGCTCACCGCCACCCCCTTCGGACGCCCCGTCGAGCCCGAGGTGTAGAGCACGTAGGCCAGGCTCGCCGCCGTCAAACCGGCCCGCGGAGCCTGCCCCGGCTCCGCCGCGATCTGCGCCGCATCGCCGTCGAACCGCACCAGACGAGCCCGCGAGCCCGCGAAGCGCTCGGCCAGATCCGAGCGCGTCAGCACCCAGCCCGCTCCCGCGTCCTCCACCAGCGAAAGCAGACGCTCCGCCGGATTCTCCGGATCGAGCGGCAGATAGGCCGCACCCGACTTCAGGATCCCCAGCACCCCCGCCACCATCTCCGCCGAGCGCTCGACGCACAGACCCACCACCCGCTCCGGCCCCGCCCCCTGGGCAACCAGACAGCTCGCCAGCCGGTTCGACCACTCCTCGAGCTCCCCGTAGCTCCAGCGCCGATCCCCAAGCTCCATCGCCAGCCGCTCCGGCGACCGCGCCGCCCAGCCCGCGAACGCCTCGTGCGCCCACACCGGACGCTCCCCCCCCGACCGCCCCTCGCCCCGGGCCAGCAGCTGCCGCAGCTCGCTCTCCCCCAGCAGCGGCAGCTCCGAGACCGGCCGCTCGCAACCCGCCGCCAGACCTGCCAGGAGTGTCGCGAAGTGACCCGCCATCCGCTCGATCGTCGAACCGTCGAAGACCTCCGTGCTGTAGGTCCAGTGCAGCTCCATCCCGTCCGGACGCTCCCACGCGTCCACCGCCAGGTCGAAGCGCGCCGTCGTCAGCTCCAGGTCCAGAGGGCGAGAGGCCAGCCCCGACAGATCCAGGCTCACCGCCGCCGCGTTCTGCACCGAGAACGTCACCTCCACCAGCAACGGATGCGAGCCCCCTCCCAGCTCCTCCACCAGACGCTCGAACGGCAGATCCTGGTGCGCGTATGCCTCCAGCGAGATCTCCCGCACCCTCGACAGCAGAGCCCCGAACGCCACTCCGCCCGACACCGCGCACCGCAGCACCAGCAGATTGACGAAGAACCCGATCACATCCTCGACCTCCAGGCGCGTGCGGTTGGCGATCGGCGAGCCCACCGACACGTCCTCCTCTCCGCCATAGCTCGACAGCAGCACCGCCAGCGCCGACAGCAGCAGCATGTAGGGGGTCACCCCTGCGCGCCGGGCCAGGCCGAGCAGCGACTCCGACAGCTCCGGCGAGAGCTTGACGGAGGTGCTCCGGCCGCGGTGAGAGCTCCGCCCCGGACGGCCCCGGTCCGTCGGAAGCTGCAGCCGCGCGGCCCCGGCGAGCCGCTCCGTCCAGTACCCCAGAAGCCTCTCCAGCCGCTCCCCCCGCAGCCAGCTCCGCTGCCAGAGCGTGAAGTCCGCATACTGGATCGGCGGCTCCGCCAGCGACGAACCCTGACCCGCCGCGAACGCTCCATACAGCGCGTTGAGCTCGCGGCAGAACACGTCCACCGACCAGGCGTCGGCCGCGATGTGGTGCAGCGTCACCAGCAGGACGTGATCATCCACCCCCAGCCGCAGCAGCGACGCCCGCAGCAGGCGGTCGCGCGCGAGATCGAAAGGCCGCGCCGCCTCCTCGCCGGCCAGCCGCAACGCCTCGGCCTCGCCGCAGGTGCCCAGCGACGACAGGTCGATCCGCGCCAGCACCCACGCCGCGGGTGCCGTGACGATCTGCACCGGTCGCCCGCCGTGGACCGCGAACGTCGTGCGCAGCGCCTCGTGCCGCCGCTCGATCTCGCCGAGCGCCCGCCCGAGCGCCACCGCGTCGAGCCTGCCCTGCAGGCGCACCGCCGCCGGCAGGTTGTAGAACGCGCTCTCCGGCGCCAGCTCCGAGAGCAGCCAGAGACGTTCCTGCGCGAACGACAACGGCAAATCCCCCGGCCGCGGTTGCGGCCGCAAGGGAGGAAGCAGATCCACCTCCTCTCCTTGCCGCATCGCCGACCCCACCCGCGCCGCCAGGGCTGCCGGCGTCGGTGATTCGAACAGCGCCCGTAGCGGCAGCTCCACGCCGAACAGCTGGCGGACCCGCGACACCAGCCGCGTCGCCAGCAGGGAGTGCCCGCCCAGCTCGAAGAAGTCGTCTTCCCCCCCGACCCGCTCGAGCCCCAAGACTTCGGCCCAGGCCCCGCACAGCAGCTCCGTGACCGGATCGCGGGCCGTCACGGACTGGCGGACCGGCGCGACGGACCGCAGCGACGCCAAGGCACGCCGGTCGACCTTGCCCTGGGGAGTCAGCGGCAGCGCGGCGAGCGCGGCGATGCTGGAGGGGATCAGGTGCTCCGGCAGCCGCTCCTGGAGAAAGGCGCGGAGAGCTCCGGTATCGAGATCCACGCCTGGCCGGGGCGCAACGTAGGCCGCCAACCGGCGATCCCCCGGCGCCTCCTCCCGCACCACCACCACCACCGCGGCCACCCCCTCGTGCCGCGCCAGCACCGCCTCCACCTCCCCCGGCTCGATTCGATAACCCCGGATCTTGACCTGAGCATCCAACCGGCCCAGAAAGTCGAGCTCCCCGGAAGGGCGCCAGCGCACCAGGTCCCCCGTCCGGTACAGCCGTCCCCCGGGAGCGCCGTACGGCGAGGGCACAAACCGCTCGGCGGTCAGGTCGGGGCGCGCCAGATAGCCCCGCGCCAGACCGTCACCGCCGAGGAACAGCTCGCCCGGAACCCCGACCGGCACCGGTTGCAACCCGCGGTCGAGCACGCGGGCCCAGGTGTTGGCTATGGGCCGCCCCAGCGGCACCACGCTCCCCACCTGCCGCGCGTCGCTCATCGAATGACAGCAGGCGAAGGTGGTGCTCTCGGTGGGACCATAGCCATTGATCATCCGCAGCCCCGGGAGCTCGGCGAGGATGCGCCGCACGTGCTCGGGTGACAGCACATCCCCCCCCGCCAGGAGCTGCCGCAGCGGACGCAGGGCCTGAGGCCGCAGCTCGACCACCTGATGGAACAGTCCGGAGGTCAGCCACAGGGTCGTCACGCCATGCCGCGCGAGCAGCTCCTCGAGCTCCTCCGGCGCCGGGACCTCCGGCGGCGCCAGCACCAGCCGCGCCCCGTGCAGCAGCGCCCCCCAGATCTCGAAGGTCGCAGCGTCGAACGCGTACGGCGCGAGCTGCAGGAAGACCTCATCGGGAGCAAACCGGGCGTAGTCGTTGCCCAGGACCAAACGGGCTACAGCCCGGTGCGTCACCGCCACCCCCTTGGGCACGCCTGTCGAGCCCGACGTGTAGATCACGTAGGCGAGGTTTTCCGGCCCCGGGCGGCGCGGTGTGAAACCTGCGGCCACCTCCTCATCACGGTCCACCCGCAGCACCGTCCGGCCGTGATCGTCCGGTAGCGCCGGCGCCGAGCTCTCGTCCGTCATCACCACCGGCGACCGGGCATCCCGCAGCATGAGCCCGAGCCGCTCCGGCGGGTACGACGGATCGATCGGCAGGTAGGCGCCGCCGGCCTTGAGCACGCCGACCGTCGCGATGATCAGCTCCGGCGAACGGCGCAGGAGGATGCCGACCGGCACGTCCGGGCCGATCCCCAGCGCGACGAGCCGGCCGGCCAGGAGATCCGACCGGCGGTCGAGCTCGCCGTAGGTCATCCGGCCGCCCTCCCACGCCAGGGCCACCGATTCCGGGCACCTGGCCGCGACCGCGGCGAACAGCTCGTCGAGCGTCCGCTCCCGCGGGTACGGGCTCGACCGGCCCGCCCACTCGACCAGCACCTGCTCGCGCTCTTCTGCCCGCAGCAGCGGCACCTCGGAGAGGCGCCCGCCGGGATGCGCCGCCAGAGCCGAGAGCAGCACCTCGAAGTGCCCGGCCATCCGCGCCGCCGTCGCCGCCTCGAAGAGATCCCGGTTATAGCCCCAGCTGCCCGTCATCCCCAGCGGTCCTTCCGCCAGGGTCACAGTGAGGTCGAACTTCGCCGTCCGCTCCTCCAGCGGCAGGCCTTGCCACTCGAGTCCGGCGAGCTCCAGCGCCAGCCAGCTCGCGGGCTGGATCGCGAACATCACCTGGAACAGGGGGGTACGGCCCGGATCGCGCTCCGGCGCGAGCTCCTCGACGACGCGATCGAACGGCACGTCCTGGTGTGCGAAGGCGCCCAGGCAGACCTCCCGGACCCGGCCCAGCAGCTCCCGGTGAGACGGATCGCCAGCGCAGCTCGTACGCAGCACGAGGGTGTTGACGAAAAACCCGATCAGGCCTTCGGTCTCCAACCGCGTCCGGTTCGCGACTGGCGAGCCGACCGCGATGTCCTCCTGCCCCGTGTAGCGGGAGAGCTGGGCGACCAGGCAGGCCAGGAGGATCATGAACGGCGTCACGCTCTCCTCCCGCGCCAGGTCCGCGAGCCGGCCGGACAGCCCGGCCGGCAGCCGGAAGGCGTGCCCTCCGCCGTGAGTGCCGATCTCCCGCGGGCGCGGGCGGTCGGTCGGGAACTCGAGCGGCGGGACCCCGGAGAGCGCCTGGCGCCAGTAGGCGAGGTCCCGCTCGGCCCGGTCCGCGAGGTGCTCGCGCTGCCAGACCGCGTAATCGGCGTACTGGAACGGCAGCTCCGGAAGCGCCGGCGGCTCCCCCGCGAGGGCGGCGCGGTAGAGCGCGCCCAGCTCCCGTACCAGGACGCCCATCGACCAGCCATCCGAGACGATGTGGTGCATCGTGAACAGCGCGACGTGCCGGCGCTCGTCCTCCCGCACCACCACGGCCCGCAGCAGGGGGCCGCGCGCCAGATCGAACGGCCGGAGGGCCTCTTCGGCGGCGAGCCGCTCGATCTCGGGAGTCCGGAGGTCTTGCGGCAGGGCGGCGAGGTCGATCAGTCCGAGTGGGAGCCGCGGCTCTGGCGACAGGACCTGGACGAGCCGGCCGCCGCGCGGCTCGAAGCGGGTGCGCAGCACCTCGTGCCGGGTCGCGATTCCCGCCAGCGCCGCGGCGAGCGCGGGCCTGTGGAGGGAGCCGGTCAGCCGCACGGCGATCGCAATGTTGTAGGCCGCCGATCCCGGATCGAGCTGGTCGAGGAACCACAGCCGCTCCTGAGCGGAGGAGAGCGGCAGTCCTTCTCTGCGTGGTATGCGCCGGAGCGGCGGCGCCGGCTCCTCACCCCCCCGCAGGGTCACCGCAATCCGCCCGGCGAGGGCCGCAATCGTCGGCGCCTCGAAGAGGTCGCGCACGGTGACGCTCCACCCCAGCGCCTGCGCCCGCGCGACCGCCTGGGTCGCCAGCAGCGAATGTCCGCCCAACTCGAAGAAGCTCTCCTCCACCCCCACTCGCTCCAGCCCCAGCACCTCCGCCCAGATCCCGGCCAGCAGCTCCTCGACTGGATTCCGGGGTCCCCGAGTCTCCGGTGCCGCGTCCAGGCTGGGAGCGGGAAGGGCCTCACGATCGACCTTGCCGCTGCGCGTTTGCGGCAGCGCGTCCAGGGGCACGAACGCCGACGGCACCATGTAGGCGGGCAGGCGAGCCGAGAGGTGCGAGCGGAGCGCTTCGGCCGTCACCGCCGGTCCATCCGGACGCGGCACCACGTAGGCTACGAGCCGCCTGTCTCCGGCGACCCCGGGCGAGGCGGTCACGACAGCCTCGGAGACCCCTGGGCAGGAGAGGAGCGCCGATTCGATCTCCCCCAGCTCGATCCGGAAACCCCGGATCTTCACCTGGTGATCGCGGCGGCCCAGGACCTCCAGTCCACCCTCGCGGTAGCGGCCCAGGTCGCCGGTGCGGAACAGGCGCTCGCCCGCGCCGCCGCTCCACGGGTCCGGCACGAACGCCTCCGCCGTCAGCCCGGGACGGCCCAGATAGCCCCGCGCCAGGCCCGCGCCGCCGATGCACAGCTCCCCCACCGCTCCCCATGGCACCGGCCGCAGCTCCGCGTCCAGCAGGTACACCCGCGCTCCCGGGATCGGACCGCCCAGCGTGACCGCACCCGCGCCACCCACCCGGCCGCAGGTCGCGTTCGACGTCGCCTCCGTCGGACCGTACAGGTTCCAGATCGTCAACCCCGGCAGCGCCGCCGCCGTCCGCGCCACCAGCTCCCGCGAGAAACCCTCGCCCCCCAGGTACAGGTGACCGAAGTCCGCCTGCGTCCGACCCTGCTCGATCTCCGCCAGCACCGCCGACCACAGCGACGGCACGCAGTTGAAACCCACCTCCGCTCCCCCGACCAGCAGGCGCGACAGCGCCGCCACGTCGCGCAGGTCCTCCTCCGCCACCAGCCACACCGGCCCGCCCCGCGCCAGCGGCGCCAGCCACTGCAGCAGGTTCGCGTCGAAGCTCAGCCGCGTCACCACCGGCAGACGCCGCGCGCTCACCGCCAGCAGCTCCCCCGCCGCCCAGCCCAGGAAATTCGCCAGGCTGCCGTGGCTCACCGCCACCCCCTTCGGACGCCCCGTCGAGCCCGAGGTGTAGAGCACGTAGGCCAGGCTCGCCGCCGTCAAACCGGCCCGCGGAGCCTGCCCCGGCTCCGCCGCGATCTGCGCCGCATCGCCGTCGAACCGCACCAGACGAGCCCGCGAGCCCGCGAAGCGCTCGGCCAGATCCGAGCGCGTCAGCACCCAGCCCGCTCCCGCGTCCTCCACCAGCGAAAGCAGACGCTCCGCCGGATTCTCCGGATCGAGCGGCAGATAGGCCGCACCCGACTTCAGGATCCCCAGCACCCCCGCCACCATCTCCGCCGAGCGCTCGACGCACAGACCCACCACCCGCTCCGGCCCCGCCCCCTGGGCAACCAGACAGCTCGCCAGCCGGTTCGACCACTCCTCGAGCTCCCCGTAGCTCCAGCGCCGATCCCCAAGCTCCATCGCCAGCCGCTCCGGCGACCGCGCCGCCCAGCCCGCGAACGCCTCGTGCGCCCACACCGGACGCTCCGCCCCCGCCCGCCCCTCGCCCCGGGCCAGCAGCTGCCCACGCTCGACCGGCGTCAGCAGGTCGAGGTCCGACAAGCGGCGCTCCGGCCCCCGGACGGCCGAGCGGAGGAGGCTCTCGTAGCTCGCCAGCAGACGGTGGCCTGTCGCGGCGTCGAACAGGCCGGCGTCGTACTCGAGCACCGCCGACAGGCCCCCCTCCGCGGGCTCCACCGCGAGCAGGAGGTCGAACTTCGCCTCCGCCGCGGCGATCTCGACCGGCAGAACGGTCAGGCCGGGAATCCCGGCCCGCAGCGGTCCGGCGATCGAGAGCATCACCTGGAACAGCGGCGTCCGATGGGGGTGCCGCTCCGGCCGGAGCTCCTCGACGAGCCGGGCGAAGGGCAGCTCCTGGTGGACGAAGTCCGCGACGGCCGCGGCCCGGACCCGCGCCAGCAGCTCCAGGAACGCCGGGTCCCCGGACAGGTCGGTGCGGAGCGCCAGGGTGTTGACCAGGAACCCGATCAGGTCTTCCGTCTCGCGCCGGTCGCGACCCGCGACGGGCGTGCCCACCACCAGGTCGCGCTCTCCCGTATAGCGCGAGAGCTGGGCCTGGAACGCCGCCAGCAGCACCATGAACGGCGTCGCATGGTGGCGCCGGCCAAGCTGCCGCAGGCTTTCCCAGAGCTCGGGGCCGAGCGGTATCCCGGCCCGCCCGGCAGGCCGGAATGCGACCGCCGTCCGCGCCCGGTCCAACGGCAGCTCCAGGCTCTCGGGCGAGCCGGCCAGCCGCTCCCGCCAGTAGGCGAGCTGCGGATCGAAGGCTCCCCGGGCGAGCTGCTCCGACTGCCAGGCGGCGAAGTCGCAGTACTGGATCGGCAACTCGGGAAGGGGCGACGGCCGGCCGTGCGACAAGGCCTCGTAGAGGGCTCCGAGTTCGCGGAAGAAGATCTCCGCCGAGCGGCCGTCCCCGACGACGTGGTGCAGGGCGACCAGCACCCGGTGGTCCTCGGCGGCGAGCCGGAAGACCACGATCCGCAGCAGCGGTCCCACGGCGAGGTCGAACGGCCGCAGGGCCTCCCGGCGCGTCACGCGCGAGACCTCCGCCGCCGCCCGGAGCCGCGGCAGGCCTGTCAGGTCGACGAACGGCAGCGGACCGCCCGCCGGTGGGGAGACGATCTGCGTGGGCTCGCCGTCACACGAGGGGAAGACGGACCGCAACGGCTCGTGCCGTCGCCGGATCTCGTTGCAGGCCGCCGCCAGGGCCGCGCCATCCAGGGGTCCCCGGAGCTGGAGCGCCACCGGCATGACGTAGGCGGAGCTTCCCGGCTCGAGATGGTCGAGGAACCAGAGCTGGCGCTGTCCCGCGGAGAGGGGCCAGGCATCCCTGTCGGGCCGTGACCGGATCTCCCGATCGCCGGCGGCCGGAGCCTGCCGCAGCGTCTCGAGGCGGGCGGCGAGTTGCGCCACCGTCGGGCTCTGCAGTATCTCCTGCAAGGGTACGGCGACTCCGAAGGCGTCCTGCAGCCGCCAGGCGACCCGGAGGGCGAGCAGGGAGTGCCCGCCGAGCCGGAAGAAATCGTCCGTCACGCCGACCCGGGGGAGACCGAGGGCCTCGGCCCAGATCGCGGCGACCCGCTCCTCGGCCGGGGTGCGCGGCGGCACGTGCCGCTCCTCCGTGCCGGTGTCGACCGCCGTCGCCAGCAGTGCCCGGCGGTCCACCTTGCCGCTCGCCGTCCGCGGCAGCGCCGGCAGGAGATGGAAGGAGGAGGGCACCATGTAGCGCGGGAGCCGATCCTGCAGATGGAACGCGAGCTCCGCCGCGCCGGCCGCCGCCGGCGCCACGCAGGCCACCAGCGCCGATCCGCCGGCCCCGGTGCCGCGCAGCACGACCGCGGCCTCTTTCACGCCGGGATGCTCCAGGAGCGCCGCCTCGATCTCCCCCGGCTCGATGCGGAAACCCCGCACCTTGACCTGATCGTCGAGGCGTCCGAGGAATTCGATCTCGCCCCCGGGGAGCCAGCGGGCCAGATCGCCGGTTCGGTAGAGACGCCCGCCCACCTCGCTCGCGAAGGGGTCGGGGACGAACCTCTCGGCCGTCAGGTCGGGCCGGCCGAGATAGCCGCGCGCCGTGCCGGCTCCCGCCAGGCAGAGCTCGCCGGGGACGCCGGCCGGCACCGGCCCGCCGCGGCGGTCGACGACGTAGACCCGGGTGTTGGCGAGCGGCCGGCCGATCGTCACCCGGCCGGTCCCGCGCCCGATTGGGGCGAAAGTCGAGTAGATCGAGTCCTCGGTCGGACCGTAGAGATTGTCGACCCGCTCGACTCCGGGGCGACCGTAGACCCGCTCGACGACCGGCGCCGTCAGCGCTTCGCCGGCGAGGACCACGGCGCGGACCGCGGGCGGCAGGGCCGCCGCCAGCTCGGCCATGGCGGAGGGGACCGTGCTGACGAGCGTCACCTCGCCGGCGGCGGGAAGGCCGGCGAGCTCCAGCACGCTGTCCGCCAGGATCACGGTTCCCCCCCAGGAGAGGGGGGCGAAGAGCTCGAAGACGGAGACATCGAAGCCGAATGAGGTCGCGCCCAGCACCCCGGCGAGCAGCTCGGGCGGGAAGGCCTCCCGCGCCCAGCGCATGCGCTCGACCGGGCCGCGATGCGTCACCGCCACCCCTTTGGGCCTGCCGGTCGAGCCCGAGGTGTAGATCACGTAGGCCAGGTTGTCCGGGGTCGCCGAAGGCTCCGGATCCCCGTCGGGCTCGCCGGCGGCCGCCTCGCCTCCGGCGTCGACGCGGACCTCCGGCACCCCCGCGAGCGGCAGCCCGCCGGCAAACCGCTCCTCGGTCAGCAGCGCCGCGAGCCCCGCGTCCGCCGCCATCAGGGAGAGCCGCCCGGCGGGGTGCCCCGGATCGAGGAACAGGTAGGCCGCGCCCGCCTTGAGCACGCCGAGCAGGGCCGCCACCGTTTCGGCCGACCGACCCATGAGCACGCCGGCGAGCCTCTCCGGCCCCAGGCCGAGCCGCCGCAGGCGGTGCGCGATCCGGTTCGCCCGCCGGTTGAGGTCGTCGTAGGTCCAGCGCCGCTCGCCGTCCACGATGGCCGGCGCCCCGGGGCTGCGCGCCGCCTGCGCCGCGAAGAGCTCGTGCAGGCAGGCGCCGGCCGGGCGGGAGAAGCGCGTGCCACTCCACTGCCGGAGCATCTGGTCCCGCTCGCCGCGGGTCAGCAGCGGCAGCTCCGCGATGGAGCGCTCCGGGTCGAGGACCGCGGCCGCGAGCAGGACCTCGAGGTGCCCCAGCATGCGCTCGGCCGTGGCGGCGTCGAGCAGGTCGGAGTTGTATTGCAGGGAGCCGATCAGCGAGCCGCCCACCTCGCCCATCCGAAGGGTCAGGTCGAGCTGTGACGTCCGCTCCGGCCAGGAGACGGATTCCAGGATGTGCCGCCCGAGCCGCAATCGGGCACCGCCCTCGCGCAAGGCGAAGGCCGCCAGCGCCGGCTCATCGAACCGCCGCGCCCCCTCCAGCAGGAACATCGCCTGGAACAGCGGTGACCGACTGGGGTCGCGCTCCGGCTGCAGACGTTTGGCGAGCAGTGCGAAAGGATAGTCGCCGTGCTCGACGGCAGCGAGAGCCGCCGCGTGGACCCGCGCCAGGAGGGGCGCGAAACCCGGATCGCCCGATAGATCGACGCGGACGACCACCGGGTTCACGAAGTAGCCCACGAGATCGGCCAGCTCCGGCCGCCGCCGGCCCGCCGTGGGCACCCCGACCAGCAGGTCCCACTGGCGGCTGTAGCGGTGGAGCAACACCTCGAACGCGGCGAGGAGGAGCGAGGAGATCGTGGCGCCACAGGCGCGCGCCAGCTCCGAGACCCGCAGCGAGAGGGCGGGGCCGAGAGCGCGGGCAACACTGGCGCCGACGTAGCTCTGCACTGGCGGACGCGGCCGGTCGGTCGGCAGGTCGAGCTCCGGCAGAGGCCCGGAGAGCCGCTCGCGCCAGTACTCCCAGAGCCGCTCCCCGTCGCGGCCCGCCATCCGCCGCTGCTCCCAGAGGACGTAGTCGGCATAGGAGACGGCGGGCATGGGCAGCGCCGCCTCCCCGTTCCCACTCTCGGCCGCGTAGAGCGCCGAGAGCTCGCGGGCGAGCAGCGCCAGGCTCCAGAAGTCGGCGACGATGTGATGCGTCGCCAGCAGCAGCCGGTCCTCGGCTGGCGAACGCCGCAGGAGAACCATCCGCAGCAGCGGCCCCGACCCGAGGTCGAACGGCCGCTGGGCCTCGGCGAGCAGCCGCCGCTCCAGCTCCTCCTCGCTCCAGCCGGACGCCTCCACCTCACGGAGCTCGGGCTCGCGGCCGTCGAAACGCTGCACCGGCACGCCCTCGACCTCGTGGAAGGTGGCGCGCAGGGCGGCGTGGCGCCGGGCGAGAGCGCCGAGGGCCCGGCGCAGGGCCTCGCCGTCGAGCGCCGGGACGGCCCGCGCCGCCGCGGCGATGTGGTACGCGCCGCTGTGCGCGGCGAGGCGATGGAGCACCCACAGGGCCTGCTGCCCGTAGGAGAGCGGCGAGCTGTCGCCGGCCCCGCTGCCGCCCGGCTCCACGCGGTCCGCTCCGGCCTCCCCCTCGCCGCCGGCGAGCAACGCCCGTCCGACCTCCAGCAGGTCGGCCCCGGCGAGGAGGCTCGCCAGCGGGACCGTCACCCCCCACCGCCGCTCGAGGCTCGCCTGCAGCTCCACAGCGGCGAGCGAATCGAGGCCCAGGCGGGTTAGCGGCTCCGCCAGGCCGATCCGCTCCGCGGCGGCGCCGGTGTGCCGGGAGACCTCGTCACGGAGCGCCGGCAGCAGCTCCGCCAGCCCGCCGTCCGCGACGGCGCCGGGCGCCAGAGCGGCCTCCCCGGGCCCACCGGCGCGCTCCACCACCTCGAGCCGCCCTTGCAGATAGAGGTTCCGGCAGACGCCGCGCTGGTTCTTGCCGCTCGAGGTCTTGGGCAGCGTGCCCGCCGCGATCAGGACGACCTCGTGCACCTGCAGCTCGTGCTCCTCGGCCACGGCGCGTCGAACCGCGTCCGCCGCCTCGCCGGGCGCGCCCGCGGCGCGCCGCGCCACCTCGTGGACCAGCACCACGCGCTCGTCCCCCTCCACCTCGATCGAGAACGCCGCCCCGCCGCCGGGGCGCAGGGCCGGATGGCTGTGCTCCGCCGTCAGCTCGAGGTCCTGCGGGTAGTGGTTGCGCCCGCGGACGATGATCAGGTCCTTGAGCCGTCCGGTGACGAACAGCTCGCCGCCGGACAGGAAGCCCAGATCTCCCGTGCGCAGACCGCGGGAGCCATCCGTAGGCGGAGCCGCGGGCCCGGACCGGTTCCAGTAGCCGCGGGCGACGCTCGGGCCTTCCACCCAGATCTCCCCCACCCGGCCCGGCGGGCACTCCAGTTCGCTCTCGGGGTCGACGACGGCGATCCGCTGACCGTTCCAGGGGTGGCCGCAACTGACCAGCGACCGCGCGCCGGGGTGGCCTGGCGGCAGCTCGACCGCCCGGTTCAGCGCCAGCTCGGCGGCGTCGACGGCCGTCTCCCGCGGCAGGCTCCCCGCGGTCCCACCGGCGACGAACAGGGTCGCCTCCGCCAGCCCATAGCAGGGGTAGAAGCTTGCCTTGCGGAAGCCGCACGCCGAGAAGGCCCCGGCGAAGCGCTCCAGGGTGTCCGCGCGCACCGGCTCGGCGCCGTTGAAGGCCAGCGTCCAGGAGCTCAGGTCGAGGTCCGCGCGCTCGGCTTCGCCGATCCTGCGCACGCAGAGGTCATAGGCGAAGTTGGGGCCGCCGCTGGTGGTGCCGCGATAGCGCGAGACGGCGCGCAGCCACCGGAGCGGCTTCTGGAGAAAGGCCATCGGCGACATCAGGATGCAGCGCGCGCCGACGTAGAGCGGCTGCAGCAGGCCGCCGATCAGCCCCATGTCGTGGTAGGGGGGAAGCCAGCTCACCACCACCGAAGCCGCGGACTGGCTGAACGCCTGGCGGACCATCTCCTCGTTGTGCAGCAGGTTCCCGTGGCTCACCATGACCCCCTTGGGCAGGGAGGTGGAGCCCGAGGTGTACTGCAGCAGCACCAGGTCTTCCGCGGCGAGATCCGGCTCCCGCCAGTCCGCTGCGAGCGCGGGGTCGGCCTCGTCGACCGCCCAGCAGGGAATCGCCCCCAGGGCAGGCATGTCGAGCGCGGCGGAACGGAGCCGGTGGCGGAACGCGGAGCTGGTCAGGATCGCGCCCGGCTGCGCGTCCTGCACGATCCGCTGCAGCCGCGGCAAGCCGCGGCCCGACTGCGGCGGATAGGCCGGCACGGCCACGCAGCCGGCGTAGAGGCAGCCGAGGAAACCGGAGATGAAATCGAGACCGGGAGGGAAGAGCAGCAGCACCCGGCTGCCCGTGCCCAGCGGCTGCAGGAGGGCGCCGATCGCGCGGGCCCGCCGGTCGAGCTCGCCGAAGCTCCAGGTATCGGTTTCGTCCTCACCATTGGCCAGGAAGAGGAATGCGGGATCGCCAGGCCGCTCCAGAGAGGCCTTGCGCAAGGCATGTAACAAACTCATACGGGCACATCTCTCAGCAGGCCGGTGTTGGGTCCGGCCTGTGAATCAACACCTCCCTTTGTCAAAATGGCCAAATCATCCATCGTCGTGGCGCGCCCTCTGTCTACTCTGGTGCAAGCTGCCGGAAAAAACGAGACACGGCGCCCGATTGATAAGATATCACAATGAAAAATTACCTTTTCTTTCGCAGTATTTCTTTTACGAGTTAAGCAGAATCTCGAGATCTCGGGCGACGATCAGCAAGGGGTCGATCGTGCGCTCACTCAGGCTCCTTCCGGGACGCCGGGACAGGGGCCGGGACAGCAGATGGAGCTCCGTGCAACCGAAGATGATCCCTTCGACGGCATGGCGGGATGCGAGGCCCTCCAGCCAGCCCAGGGAGTCTCCGCTCGGCTCCTGCGCCTTTTTCAGGAGATAGAGCTGCTCGTGCAACTCACGCTGTTCCGCGCTGCCGGGATGGACGATCCACCGCGCGATCTCGCTCCAGCGCTCGTGCCGCTCGAAGACGCCCGCCGCGCGCGTGCCCTTGGTGGTCAGCAGGAGATACCGGCGCGGGATGGCGAGCACCTCATCGATCACCAGATCGATGAGTGAAACTATCTTGCGCCGCAACGGCTCCGGCACATGGGGCAGAAAATGATGGGCCGTCACACACGCAATTACGATGCGCTCAGCGCCGATCGACGACAGCGTCTGAAGGGCTTGGCAGAGCCGGGCCAGGAGGAGATCTTCGGAACCTTCGAGGATCGCTTGCGTCCGGTCCGGAATCGTGGGATCCGACAGCAGGACGCAGAGCGGCGAGTCCTGCTCGGGATCTTTGAGATTCAGGTCATAGATCGTGCGCAGGAACTCCGCCGAAGCGAGAGGTCCCATGCCTCCCAGGATTCCCAAGGTCTTCATGCCACTCTTTTCGCCTGTTTTTCTTTACGCCTGCCTCTTTGCGCGGATGATCCTCCTAGGCTTCCAGTGCGCCTCGACCACTTTTGCGAGCCACCACCACGCGCCGGGTAGCGCTTACTATCCGGCCGCGGCGAGAGGGGTCTTCTTCAGGGCTCTGGAGAGCCGGCGGAGACCTTCCCGCAGCGTCGGGGTGGCTCCTCCGAAACCCAGCCGGACATGGCCGGGGTGACCGAAGCAGCTGCCCGGGACCAGCAGCACGCGTTCGGATTCCGCCAGGTGGCGGCAGAATTCCACCTCGTCGGCGATGCCGCCGAGGCGAGGGAACGCGCAGACTCCCCCGGATGGCAACACCCATTCAACGTGATGACGATGCTCGGCGACCCAGGCCTCGACCAGGCTCCGGTTCCTCGCCGCCTGGGCGCGCCGCGGCTCCAGCAAGCGGTCGCCGTTGTCGATCACGCGCCTGGCGATGAGCTCGACGAGTGGCGAGAGATGGAGCGTGAGGTAGTCCCGCAGACGGATGAACCGTTCCAGCACCTCCGGGGCGGCCAGACACCAGCCCAGGCGCAGCCCCGGCAAGCCGTAAGCCTTGGAGAGCGTCCCCATCGAGACGGCCCGCTCGTAGAACAGCCCCGGCTCGGGCAGCGGGGCCTGGCCGTAGGTCAGCTCTCCAAAAGCCAGGTCCCAGACCAGGTAGGCGCCCACCTTCTCGGCCAGCCCGATCAGCTCCCTCTGCTGCTCCGGCGTGACGGTCGCCCCGGTCGGGTTGTGGGGGAAGTTCACCACGATCATGCGGGTCCGCGGTCCGATGAGATCCCGCGCTGCGCTCAGGTCCGGTGTGAACCCGCTCTCGAAGAGGAGGGGCCAGCGGCGGAGACGGCAACCGATCGCCTCGGCGATCGAGTAGAGCTGCTGGTACAAGGGATCGAGGACCACCACCTCGTCCCCCCTGTCGAGCAGCGCGGTCATGACCAGGAAGTTGGCCTCCGTCGCGCCGTGCGTAACGATGACACGGTCGACGTTCCCGCCGGCCCAGCGCCGGGCCACGGCCTCCCGCAAGGCAGGCCCTCCCAGCGTCTTGCTGTCGTGGAAAACGAGCTCGTCGAGCTCCTCGTGGGAGAGGCCGGTCAGCTCCCGCACCTCCCGCATCGAATAATCCTCGACGCCGCTACTACCGATGTCGACCTCGGTCGAGAAGTAGTAGTCCCGCATCCAGTCTTCCAGCAGGGCGGGGGGCAGGCGCATGGGCAGCATTCGGATTCCTCAGCGATGACCGCAGCCGCTCCGCCGGCCGGTGCGCCGCCGCGAGCGAGCGGGCCATGTTAATGCAAGCCCGCATGAGTCCGTCAACTCCGCTCCGGGCCCCGCTCGCGGGCCTGGCGAGCTTTTTTCGATCTCTCCCCGGGTTGATTTCAAGCTCGCCGGCCTGATGTTCGCCGGGGTTTCCGAGCCCGCCGGAAACGTTTCGACGCATCTCCGCAAGGTCGGCGCGCTCCTCCGCGGCGTCGACGCGCTTCATCGAAACGCGGGCGAGAGGCAAAAACAGGCGGGCGAGAGTCGCAAAAACGCGGGCGGCAACCCGGAGCCGGGCTCAGCGCTGCTCGAGAACGCTGCCGAGACGCCCGGAGGTCAGGCGCTCGAGGCTGGGATGGTCGCGGACGATCGTTTCCTCGCGGCGGGGACCGGTCGAAACCAGGGTGACGGGGGCCTCGATCTCGCCTTCGATGAAGTCGATGTACTCCCGGGCCTCGCGCGGCAGATCCTTCCAGTCGAGAATGCCGACGGTGGAGCTCTTCCAACCTTTGAAGGTGCGCAGGATGGGCTCGGCCGCCTCCAGCGAGCGGCGGTCCGGCGGGAAGGTGTGCACGGTCTCGCCGTGGAGGCGGTAGGCCACGCAGACCGGGATCTCGTCGAAGTCGTCGAGCACGTCGAGCTTGGTCAGGGCGACGGTGTCGACGCCGTTGAGGAGCTGGCCGTAGCGGGCGGCGACGGTGTCGAACCAGCCGCAGCGGCGCGGCCGGCCGGTGACGGTGCCGAACTCGTTCCCCCGCCGGCGCAGGAACTCGCCGGTCTCGTCGGTCAGCTCGCTCGGGAAGGGGCCTCCCCCCACCCGCGTGGTGTAGGCCTTGAGCACGCCGATGGCGCCATCGATCCGCGTCGGCGGCACGCCGGTGCCGGTGCAGGCGCCGCCGGTGGACGAGTTGGAGCTGGTCACGTAGGGGTAGGTGCCGTGGTCGATGTCCAGCAGGCACCCCTGCGCGCCTTCGAACAGGAGGCTCTTCCCCTCCTTGATCCAGCCGTTCAAGAGCTGCTCGGTGTCGCGCAGGCTGGGCCGCAGGCGCTCGGCCCAGGTCTGGCACATGTCCATGTAGACCGATGGCGAGGGGAGGTTCTCGCCGCCCAGGCTGGTGAGCTCGGCCTGGATGCGCGACAGCAGCACGCGCAGGCGCTCCTCGAGGTCGGGTGCGAAGAGGTCCACCATCCGCAGGCCGGCCCGCGAGGCCTTGCTCTCATAGGCCGGGCCGATCCCCCGCGAGGTGGTGCCGATGCGGCCGGCGCCGCGCGACTCCTCGCGCGCCCGGTCGAGGATGGCATGGCAGGGGAGCAGCACGTGGGCGCGGTTGGAGACGAAGAGGCGGCCATCGAAGCGCACCCCGGCCTCGTAGAGGCGGGCAAGCTCGGAGAGCATCGCGTCCGGCGCCACCACCATGCCGTTGCCGAGGACGCACACCATGTCCGGATGCAGGATGCCCGACGGGATGAGCTGCAGGGAGAAGTGGCGGTCCCGGAATTTCACCGTATGGCCCGCGTTGTGCCCCCCCTGGTAGCGCACCACGCCGTCGAAGGCCGGGCAGAGGAGATCGACGATCTTCCCCTTGCCTTCGTCTCCCCACTGCATTCCCACGATGACGGCGTTGGCCATATCCGGTCTACTTTCTCGGTTTCCCTGGTTGAAAGCGCTACTGCTGGACCCTACTACGTTGTAGCACTAGACGGCCGGCGACAGTAACAGAGGATGGGAGGGGGGGCAAGAAGGTGCTAGCATCCTGGTCTTCCAGCATTCCCAGGGGACTGTCAAAACGCGTGCAAACTTTCCTCGACATCGCGACTCTCCTGCTGCCGCTCGCCTACCTTCTGGTGGCGATCGACTACGGGTTCCTCTTTTTCACCTCGCATCCGTTCGCCGAGCGGACGGCCACTCCGGCCCTGCGCGGCACGGTGCTCCTCCACCTCGCCTACCTCGTGGCGGCAACCGCCCAGTGGCGGCAGTTCCCGGCGGCCACGGTGTCGCAGGCCCTGTCCATCGTGGCCTTCTCGGTGGCGGTGGTCTACGTCTTCGTCGAGTGGCACGGCCGGGCGCGCTCGACCGGCTTCTGGCTGGTGTCGCTGGTCTTCTTCTTCCAGCTCCTGGCCTCCCTGTTCACCCGTCCCAATCCGCCGGACCGGGCGATCTTCCACGATCCCTTCTTCGCCCTGCACGTCTCGCTCGCCCTCCTCGGCTACGCCGCCTTCGTGGTGGGCGCCGCCTACGCCTTCCTCTTCCTCCAGCTCTACCGCGACCTCAAGGCGGGGCGCTTCTCCACTTTCTACGGCAAGCTGCCGCCGCTGGAGGTGTTGGAGCGGATGATGATCGGGGCGATCGGGGCGGGGTTCGTGACGCTGACCGGGGCGGTGATCACCGGCGCCTTCTGGGCCGAGCGGCTCTACCACAGCGGCTGGCTGCACGACCCGAAGATCCTGTTCACGCTGGGCACCTGGGTGATCTACGCGGCGGCGCTGCTGATGCGGCGGCTGCGCCGCTGGCAGGGGCGGCAGACGGCGCTGGCTAGCCTCGCCGGCTTCGGAGCGATCCTGTTCTCGCTGATGGCGGTGAACTTCTTCTTCACCGACTTCCACGGCTTCATGTAAGGGCGGAGGGCGGTACAATCCTCTTCAGATGACCTCGCCGCTTCTGAGCGCCAGCGCTCCGTCCCGTCCCGATCCGCCGCTGCTTCTGGTGGGCACGGACTTCCGTTGCGCGCCGATCGAGCTGCGCGAGCGGGTGGCGCTGGGCAGGGAGGAGACGGAGAAGACGCTCGTCCATCTGCTCGCCCGCCCGGAGATCGCCGAGGCGTTCCTGCTCTCGACCTGCAACCGCACGGAGCTCTACCTGCACCCGCGCGACGAGGACCGGGCCTACCAGGACGCCCTGGAGCTGGTCTTCCTGGGGCGGGAGCCGGAGCTGGAGCGGCCGGGGCGGCTGTACGTGAAGCGCAACGGCGAGGCGGCCCGCCATCTGCTGGCGGTGGCGGGCGGGCTGGAGTCGATGGTGCTCGGCGAGCCCGAGATCCTGGGCCAGGTCAAGGCCGCGGCGGCCCTGGCGGAGGCCATCGGGGCCGAGGGGCCGGTGCTCAAGCGCCTGCTGCGCAGCGCCATCACGGCCGGCCGGCGGACGCGCCAGGAGACGGCGATCGCCGGCGGAGCGGTCTCCATCGGCTACGCGATCGTGGAGCTGGCACGGCAGATCTTCAGCGGGCTGGACGACTGCAGGGTGCTGCTGATCGGCGCCGGCGAGATCGCCCGTTCGGTCGCGCGGCCGCTGATCGAGCGCGGCGCCCGCGAGCTCCAGGTGGCCAACCGCGGCGGCGAGCGGGCGCGGCAGTTCCAGGAGGAGTTCGGGAACGCCGAGCTGATCGCCTTCGAGGACCGCCTGGAGGCGGTGCGCACGGCCGACCTGGTGATCGCCTCGACGGGCGCCGAGGAGCCGGTGCTCACCCGCCGCCAGCTTGCCGAGGCGATGCGCTCCCGCCCCTCGCGGCCGCTGCTGGTGGTCGACCTCGGGGTGCCGCGCAACGTCGAGCCGGCCGCCGGCCGCGCCGAGAACGTCTTCCTTCATACCGTCGACTCGCTCGACCACCTGATCCAGCGCAACCTGAAGCGGCGCCGCGAGGAGCTCCCGCGGGCCGAGGAGATCGTCCAGCAGGAGCTGGCCCACTTCCGCGCCTGGTTCCGCGGGCTGGAAGCCGAGCCGCTGGTCGCCCGCATGCAGAAGCAGGCGGAGCGCATCAGGGTCCAGGAGCTGGCCGAGGTCCTCCCCCGCTTCCCGGAAGAGAGCCACGCGGAGCTCGAGCGCCTGACCCGCTCGCTGGTCCGCAAGATCCTCCATCACCCCAGCAGCCGTCTGCGCGCCCGCGACGGTGCGGACGACCTCTCCCGGCTCGACCTCGTGCGCGAGCTCTTCCATCTCGATGCCGACGACGAAGACTGACGCCATCTTCCGCATCCGCCTGGGCACCCGCCGCAGTCCTCTCGCTCTCGCCCAGTCGGGAATGGTGGCGCGGAGCCTGGAGGCCGCGCACCCCGGGCTCGACGTCGAGCTGGTGCCGATCGTGACCACCGGCGACGTGGTGACCGGCGATCTCGCCCGTTTCGGCGGCAAGGGGCTGTTCACCAAGGAGCTGGAGGGGGGCCTGCTCGACGGCTCGCTGGATCTGGCGGTGCACAGCCTGAAGGACCTGCCGGTCACCTTCCCGGACGAGCTGATCATCGCCGCCCATCCGCAGCGCGCCGATGCCCACGACGTGCTGGTGAGCGAGGACGCCGAGGACCTGGACGGCCTCCCCGAGGGGGCGATCGTGCTCACCGGCGCGCTGCGCCGCCGGGCGCAGATCCTGATGCGCCGTCCCGACCTGCGCGTCGAGCCGATCCGCGGCAACGTCGACACGCGGCTGCGCAAGTGGCGCGACACCAGGGCCGGCGGCGTCATCCTCGCCGGCGCCGGCCTCCACCGGCTGGCCCTGCTCCACCTCCCCGTCTACCCGCTGCCGCCCGAGGTGATGCTCTCCGCCCCGGGCCAGGGGACGCTCGCCCTTCAGGTGCGCGCCGGCGGCATGGCCGCCACCCTCTGCCAAGTCCTCAACGACCCGGACACCGCCCGCTCCGCCGAAGCCGAGCGCCGCGTGGTGGCCGCCTTCGGCGGCGACTGCACGCTCCCCCTCGGCGCCTGGGCGCGCGCGGATGGCGGCAATGGCCATCTCCGCCTGACCGCCCTCCTCGCCACCCCGGACGGCCGCCACTCCGCCCGCGCCGAAGCCGTGGGCGCCACCCCCCAGGAGGCCGCCAATGCCTGCGTGGCGGCGATGCGGGAGAACGGGGCGGATGAGGTGCTGGAACGAATCCGGGGGTGAGGGTCCATCTCCGGATCGTGGTCACCCGCGCCGAGCACCAGTCCGAAGGGCTCGCCGCCGCCTTTGCCCGCGCCGGCGCCGCCGTTGAGCTCCTCCCCCTGCTCGAAGTCGTCCCCGCCGCCGATCCGCGCCCCCTGGAACAGGCGGCGGCGGAGCTTTTTATCTACGATTGGGTTGTATTTACATCCTCTAACGCAGTCGAGGCCTTCCTGCCGCTCGCCGGCTCCTTGCCTCCCCCTCTGAGGATCGCCGCCGTGGGGCCGGCGACCGCCGAGGCCCTCCGCGCCTCTGGAATCGAGCCTCATCTGATACCCGGGAAGGCTGACGCCGAGGGATTGGCGGCCGAGCTCGCCCCCCAGGTCGCGGGGAAGCGGGTCCTCCTCCCCCAGGCCGCCGACGCCCGTCCCGCCCTGCTCGCCGGGCTGACGTCGGCGGGGGCCGCGGCTGTGGCAGTGGTCGCCTACGACAAGCGCCTCCCCCCGGAGGCGCCCGGCCGGGCCGCGGAGCTGTTCGCCACCTCCCCCCTCGGCTGGGTGACGTTCACCAGTCCGCGGATCGTCCGCCACTTCGCGGAGCTCTTCGGCGCGGACTGGGAGCGGCGGCGGGGCGAGCTGCGGGCGGCCTCGATCGGACCGGTGACCAGCGCCGAGCTGCGGCGGCTGGGGGTGGAGCCGGCCGCCGAGGCGCGGCAGCCCTCTGACGAGGAGATGGTCGCGGCGGTGGCGCGGGCGGAAGAAAAACAAGGGACCTGAGGGACCTACCCACTTTCCTCTCGTTCATCCCCAGGAGCCTCTCGAGCCAGCTCTTCCGCATCATTTTCAGGGGGTGCTCGGGGCTGCCGAGCTGGCCGGAGTGGCCGGAGAGGTCGGAGGCGGTGACATAGAACTCCACCACCGTCTGATTCCGGTGCACCTCCGGCGGCACGTCCAGGGAGTAGCCCGAGCCGAAGAGATGGTGTATGCCGACTCTCACGAAGGGTCCCCCTTCGCTCCGCGCCCAGGCTTCCGTGGTCTTCACCCCGAAGTCGTCGGCGATCCGCAGGTGGACCGTGCCAGCCTTCCCCTTCTCGTAAAGGGGAATGCCCTCCACTCCGAGGAGGAGGCCGGGCGGGCGGCGGTCGAGCTGGACGAACTGGGTCTCCAGGCGCTGGCGCGTCTCCTGGAAGCGCTGGGCATAACGCGGGTTCGGCCTCGCGCCGCTCAGCAGCCGCAGCCCTTCGAGCGGCTGGTTCAATGTCTCGTACCAGGCGATGCTTCTGAGCAGGTTCTCGAGATCCTGATCCGCCTTCCGCTCAGCGGCGACGCGATCGATCCGCGCCACCAGTCCGGCACGGTCCGGCCAGGTCCGGCGCAATTTTTCCAGGCGATCGAGCGCCTCGTCGAACCGCCACGCCGCGATCTCCGCGTCGGCCTGCGCTTCGAGGGATCTCGCGGTGCGCTCCCTCTGCGGGACGGCGCGCGTGGCGCGGGTGACGCGAACAGCGTGGGTCGCGCGGGCGATGCGGATGACGCTCGGCCGACTCTTCCGCCTCTTCCGCGCGACCCGAGTGGGCGGAGTGGGAGCGGGGGCCGCCGAAGGGGACGGCAAGGCCGCGGGAGGCCGCGGAACGGCGGGCCGGGCGGCAACGGCCCTCCTGGCGAGGGCCCTCGTGGTTATTCTCGTGGGTATTGGCTCGTGGAAGGGCGCCGGGCTCTGCAGCCTCAGGAGGACCACGCCGAAGGTGATCCCCACCAGCAGGATGGCGGCCACCGGCACGCCGATCCCCAGCAGGAACCGGCGCCCGTCCCGCGGCACCGCGGCCTTATCAATCCTGGAGGGAGTCTTGGGAGGCGGTGGCGGAGGCGCGACGGAAGGTGCGGGCATCTCGGCCTCCGGCCTCGCCGCGGGCAGGCTTCCAGGCTCCCCGAAGAGCACGAGACGGAGGGCCTCGCGGAGCTCCCGGTAGGAGGGTTGGAGCCCGTCGCGAACTTCGGTGACGAGAAACGCGCCCCCCGCGTGAGTGATGCCGAAATCGAGCGCCCTGGGGAGGCCCGGATGATCGAGGGCCCGCAGGGCGCGAGCGGTCTCCAGGAACTGCTGCCGCCACTCCGCGGTTCCGCTGTCGTCGTCGCGGATCAGCTCGACCGCGACCGTCGCGCCCGACTCGAGGTCGGTGCCATGGAAGATGCTCACCGCCTCGCTCGAGGCGATCTGCTTCTCCAGAAGGTAGCGTTCGGTGATCCTGCGCAACTCGCTCATAAAGGCCCTGCTGCAACCGGGGTTGATCTTAACAGCCCGAACGACCTGAGGTCCCCCCCATCCCGCTTTGCCGCGACTTGACGTAAACTACGTCTCGAAGCGGCAAGAAAGGATCCCATGGCAGATTTCCAGCCAGAACCTCGCGAGTCAGCCGGTCCCGCTTACGACGGAGATCATGAATACGACTTCGTGATCGTCGGCTCCGGCTTCGGCGGCAGCGTGTCGGCGCTGCGGCTCGCGGAGAAGGGGTACAAGGTGCTGGTCCTGGAGGCCGGCAAGCGCTGGCGGACGCAGGACTTCCCGAAGACCAACTGGCGGGTGCGGAAGTTCCTCTGGATGCCCGCCCTGTTCTGCTACGGCATCCAGCGGCTGACGCTGCTGCGCGACGTGCTGGTGCTCTCCGGGGCGGGGGTCGGCGGCGGCTCGCTGGTTTACGCCTGCACCCATATCGAGCCCGCGGACGGGGCGTTCCAGCGCGGCACGTGGCCCAAGGGGATCGACTGGAAGCGGGCGCTCGCTCCCCACTACCGGACGGCCAGGCGGATGCTCGGCGTCAACGCCACCCCCCACCTCTGGGAGGGGGACCGCGCCCTCCAGGATTTCGCGCGGACGATCGGCAAGGGGGACACCTTCCGCCCCACCGAGGTCGCCATCCTCTTCGGCGACCGCGCCGGCCAGCAGGTGGGAGACCCCTACTTCGGCGGCGAGGGGCCGGACCGCACCACCTGCACCTACTGCGGGGGCTGCATGGTGGGGTGCCGGCACGGGGCCAAGAACACCCTCGACAAGAACTATCTCTGGTTCGCCGAGCGGCTCGGCGCCGAGGTCCGCCCCGAGACCCTGGTCACCGGCCTAGAGGAGGATGGCCAGGGGGGGTGGCGCGTCTCCACCCGCGGCTCCACCCGCAAGATCTTCCGCGGCCGGCGGACGATCCGGACGCGAGGCGTGGTCTTGGCGGCCGGCGCGCTGGGCACGACCGACCTCCTCCTCAAGTGCCGGGACGCGGGCCAGCTCCCCCGCCTCTCCCCCATCCTCGGAGGCTACGTGCGCACCAACAGCGAGGTGATCTGCGGCGCCACCTCCCGTTCTCCCGAGGCGGACTACTCGAAGGGGATCGCCATCGCCAGCAGCATCCACCCCGATCCGGACACCTGTATCGAGGTCGTCCGCTATCCCAAGGGGTCGGATGTGATGAGTTTCCTGGGGACCCTGCTGGTCGACGACGGCACCCGTCTGACGCGGCCGATGAAGTGGTTCGCCACCTGCGTCCGCCATCCGGTCGACTTCCTGCGCACCCTGAGCCCCTTCGGCTGGGCGAAGCGCTCGACGATCGTGCTGGTGATGCAGAACCTCGACAACTCGCTGCGCCTGGTGCGCGCCCGGCGCTGGTTCTGGCCGTTCGGCAAGGGGCTCACCAGCCAGCACGCGCCCGGAGAGCCGCCGATCCCGGCCTACATCCCGGTCGCCAACCAGGCGGCCCGCCACATCGCCGAGCAGACCGGGGCCTACCCCTCGAGCTCGATCAACGAGGTGGTGCTCAACGTCCCCACCACCGCCCACATCCTGGGCGGCGCGGCGATGGGCACCTCGCCGGCCGACGGCGTGATCGACGCCCGTAACCGCGTCTTCGGCTACGACAATCTCTACGTGGTGGACGGCTCGATGATCCCGGCGAACCTCGGGGTCAACCCCAGCCTGACGATCACCGCCATGGCTGAGCACGCGATGAGCCACATCCCCCCGAAGGAGCCCGAAAGGGGGCTGCGGCACTTGCCTCCGCAGGCGCGAGCGGCCGGGGCGGCGCCGGCTCTCCTGGAAGTAGCAGAGACAAGGACCTAAAGGACGAACACGGACCAACAAGGACGTGGAACGCTCCACGTTCCTGTTCGTCCGTGTTCGTCTTCCTAGCGCAGCACCAAGCCCGGCAGAGCCAGAAAAAAAAGCGTGTAAACCAACAGAAACGCGCGCATCGCCCCGCACAGCCGCGCGAGGCCGCGGTCGTCGACCAGGCGGGAGCGCCGGCCGAGCAGGAAGCGCATCAGCGCGAGATCCCCCCGGAAGCTGCTCCCCGCGAAGCCCGCCGGCCGCCCCAGGGTGTCGTAGAGCAGCGGATGCCGCTGGCTCAAGGCAGCGCAGAGGCGCGAGGCCATCAGGAACCAGGCCAGCACCGACGACCAGTAGATGGCGAACAGCACGGGAAACAGGCTCACCTGGAGTCGACCTCCGCTGCAACGATTTGGACAACAAAGAAGGTGCGCAAAGATACTACGAATGGGGGCGAGACTCAAGGCCCCTGCCGGAGAGGCCTGAAACCCGGCGGCCCCGCGGGACCGCCGGACTCCTTCTACGGGCAGTTGAGGTCGGGGCAGAACCCGGGATGGCAGCAGGTCACGCACCTCGACGGCGCGTCGGGGCAGCAGTACTGGAAGCAGGCTGCCTCGGCCCTGGGAACCGAAAGGCCGGCCAGGGCGGTCAAGGTCAGGGAGAAGGCTAGTAGAGCGAGCTTTTTCCTCATGTCGGTCTCCTCGTCAGACGTACGAAGGGCCCCGGCTCTCGCCGGAGCCCCAGGGTGATCCAGGTCTCCTTTCAAGGGCAGGACCGGTTGGTGCAGACCGTCCCTGTCGCGGTACGGCAACAGGTGTTGCAGCAGGGGCCGCTCGGCTCCGGCACGCAGACCTGATAGCAGCCGCTCGCGGCCTGCGTCGGCGCCGTGGTCAGGAGAGCGCCCAGGGTGGTGGTCAGGGCCAGGGTCAGCAGGAAGAGCTTCTTGCGCATGATGGGACCTCCTCGAAGTTCGAGTTAGACAGACCTTCATCTTAAAGGGTGCCCCGAGTGACGGAAGGGTGACTTCGGGGATAGACTTCCCCATTCCACAAAAAGCTCCCGCGAGGTGACCCGCATGCTGATACCCGGACTCATTTTGAAACAGATGTACACGATAGGCAGTCTCGAGAACGTCGAGGACGGCGTCCGGTTCAGCCTGAAGAACCGGCTCTCCAACGCCACCCTGACCAAGCTCAACGAGATCCGTATCGACGGCAAGCCGGTGCCGCTCGACCGCCTGAGCCTGGAGCTCAACGGCGATCGCATCGCCGCCGCCGGCGTGAGCCCCACCTCCGCCATCGCCTTCCCGCTCGCCAAGGTGGTGAGCATCCACGCGCGCGGCGATCAGCTCGAGAAGGGAGCGCACGAGATCACCCTCGGCTTCGAGACCACCCCCTTCGGCACCCTCTCCTTCAAGGTCAAGGATTCCATCGCCGAGCGGGTGAAGCGGACCACCGTCCCCCACGACAAGGACGACGACCAGACGCCGGCGATGGTCAAGGCGCGGCAGACATTCGTCGAGGAGTACACGGGGGTCAAGCTGCAGCACATCGACAAGTTCTCCTTCGATCCCGCGATGACCCGCGGGAACATCGAGAACTTCACCGGCGTGGCGCAGATCCCGATCGGCTTCGCCGGACCGATCCTCGTCAACGGCGAGCACGCCGTGGGGGAGTTCCTGGTCCCGCTCGCCACCACCGAGGGGACCCTCGTCGCCTCCTACAACCGCGGCATCAAGGTGCTGAATCTCTCGGGCGGGGTGATGTGCACTGTCGTCGGCGACAGCATGCAGCGGGCGCCGGTGTTCGTCTTCGACAACGCTCGCGACGCCCGCGACTTCGTGGTCTGGGTGGACGCCAACCTCGGCAAGGTCCGCGAGGAGGCCGAGGCCACCTCCAGCGTGGCCAAGCTCACCTACATCGACCGCTACCTGGCGAACAAGCTGGTCTTCCTGCGCTTCAACTACACCACCGGCGACGCCGCCGGCCAGAACATGGTGGGCCGGGCGACCTTCGCCGCCTGTAGCTGGATCCTGGAGAACCACGACCGGATCCGCCATTTCTACCTGGAGTCGAACTTCGCCACCGACAAGAAGTCGTCGCAGATCAACGTCATGCGCACCCGCGGCAAGCGGGTCACCGCCGAGGCGACGATCCCGCGCGAGGTGCTGATCCAGAACATGCACGTCGATCCCGAGACGCTCCACTACCACGCCGGCATCGCCAACGTCGGCGCCTTCCTCTCGGGGGCCAACAACAACGGCTGCCACTCGCCGAACGGCATCACGGCGATGTTCATCGCCACCGGGCAGGACGTGGCGAACGTCGCGGAATCCACGGCCGGGGTGGTCTATACCGAGGTGACGCCGGAGAAGGACCTCTACATCTCGATCACCATCCCGTCGCTGATCGTGGCGACCTACGGCGGCGGCACGGGTCTCGCGACCCAGCGCGAGTGCCTGGAGATCCTGGGCTGCGTCGGCAAGGGGAAGGTCAAGAAGCTCGCCGAGATCATCGCCGGCGTGGTGCTCGCGGGGGAGATCTCGCTGGCCGCGGCGATCTCCTCGCTCGACTGGGTGTCGAGCCACGAGCAGTACGGGCGGAACCGGTAGGAGGGCATGTCCGATCCCCGTTCAGCCGCCGAGGCACACGTTCTTCCGGCTCCGCCGGCCCCGGCTCCCCCGGCCTCCTCGGGCGCCATCCCCGGGTTCGAGATGCTGCCGGACCGCCCGCCGCAGGGGCTGGTCCGGCGCTTCATCACCACCCAGCGCCATCTGATCGGCCTCGCCTTCGGCGCCCTGGTGGCCCACGCCCGCGAGGGCCAGGCGTTCGGCACCGGGCGGCGTTTCCGGCTGCTGTTCTGGCTGGAGCGCCTGATCGCCGCCCTGGCGCGGCCGTTCCTCGACCGCGAGATCGTCGACCGGCCGTTCCCCGTCCAGCTCCGGCGGCGACTCGAGATCCTCGGCCCCACTTACATCAAGCTCGGCCAAGTGCTCGCGCTACGCCAGGACATCCTGCCGGCGACGATCACCGACGAGCTCAAGAACCTCCTCGACCGCCTGCCGGTCGTCCCCTTCGACCGCTATCTCCGGATCATCGAGGCGGACGTCCAGCGGCCGATCGGCGAGATGTACTCCTGGGTCGATCCGATCCCCACCGGCTCGGCGTCGATCGCCCAGATCCACCGGGCGACGACGCTGGAGGGGGACTCGGTGATCATCAAGGTGGTGAAACCTGGGATCCGGGAGACGCTGACCCGCGACGCGATCCTGCTGCGCATCCTCGGCTCCATCCTGCAGCTCTTCCTCCCCCGCTACCGGCCGTCGCAGCTCATCCGCGAGTTCGTCGAGTACACCCGCCGCGAGGTCGACCTGCGCCGGGAGGCGGACAACGCCGAGTCGTTCATGGCCAACTTCCACGATCTGCCGGGGGTGGTCTTCCCCAAGATCTACCGGCAGTACAGCAGCCGCGGCGTCCTCTGCATGGAGTTCCTCAACGGATTCAAGCCGGGAGCGCCGGAGACCCAGAACCTCACCGACGAGGAGCGCGACGTGCTCGTCGACCTGGGGGCGGCGAGCATCATCCGCATGCTGTTCAAGGACGGCTTCTTCCACGCCGACCTCCACCCGGGGAACCTGCTGGTGCTCCCCGGCCCGCGCCTCGGCTTCATCGACCTCGGCATGGTCGGGCGCTTCGAGAGCGACCTGCGGCGCACCTTCCTCTACTACTACTACACGCTGGTGATGGGGGACGCCGAGGGGGCGGCGCGTTATCTCGGCGCCATCGCCATCCCGGGTCCGGGAGCCGATCCGAAGGGGTTCCGTCGCGAGGTCACCGAGATCCTGCTGCGCTTCAACCGCGCCGGCAGCTTCCGCGACTTCTCGCTGGCGCAGCTCATCATGCGGTCGGTGAACCTCGGCGCCCAGCACCGGCTCTACTTCCCGGTCGAGATGGTGCTGATGGTCAAGGCGCTGGTCACCTTCGAGGGGGTGGGCCAGATCCTCAAGCCGGGCCTCGACGTGGCCGCAGTCTCCCGCGAGCACGCCAACGCCATCTTCCGCGATCAGTTCAGCCCGCAGAACCTCGCCCAGCAGGTGATGCGGGCGGCGCCGGACATCCTGGAAGCGGTCGCCAAGGCCCCCAGCCTGATCACCGAGGGGCTGCGGCTCCTCGAGCAGGCGACCCATCGGCCGGAGAACCCGCTCGCCGGCCTGCGCGGCACCCTCTTCGGCGGCTTCTGCATGGTGGCCGGAGCGATCCTCGCCGGCGCCAAGGGCCCCTGGCCGGTCTGGGCCGTCCTCTTCGCCGTCGGCATCGGCGCCGCGCTACACCGCAGCCGGGGGTGAGGATTCGAAGGGCAGGAGCCCCAGATTCATCGGGCCTTCTTGACGCCTCTACTCAGGTGTATTACATTGATCATACAGTAATAATTCACCTTTCTTGAACCACGGGGGCTTGCGCCGTGAAGACTTCCATGTTCTCCCGCTTCATAGTCTCTCTCCTGGCCCTGGTCGCTCTCTGGACCACGATCGCCTGCGCCCAGGCTCCGGCTCCTCCTCCGGCTCCGTTGCCGGCCCCTATCAACCTCGACTTCGAGCAGGGGCAGCCCGGCGAGGTGCCTCCAGGATGGTTCAGCCCGTCCTTCGCACGGGAGAACGGCTATACGGCGAAGATCGTCACCGACAAGCCGGAGTCGGGCAAGCAGGCCGTCCTGGTGACCCTCGAAGGGGAGCGCAAGGACCCGAAGGCGTTTGGCAATCTGCTGACCTTCTTCGACGCCACCTCCTACCGGGGCAAGCGGATCCGCTTCCGGGCCGCGGTCCGTGCCGAGGTCGAGGCCGGCAACCAGGCCGCCCTCTGGGTGCGGGTGGACCGCGAGGGGGGCGCCATGGGCTTCTTCGACAACATGGCGAACCGGCCGATCACCTCGTCCGGGTGGAAGACCTACGAGATCTCCGGCGAGGTGGCGCCCGACGCCAAGGCCATCTTCCTGGGGATGATGCTGCAAGGCCAGGGCAGGGCCTGGATCGACTCCGCCTCGTTCGAGGTGCTGGGTGCGGTGGTGAACGCCGATGAGCCCGCCCGGCCGCTCGACGTCCGCGGGCTCGACAACCTCGCCGCCTTCACCCGCCTGCTCGGCTATGTCCGCTTCTTCCATCCCAGCGACCAGTCCGCCGCCGCGAATTGGGACAAGCTGGCGCTGGCCGGCGTCCAGATCGCCGAAAAGCCCCGGAATCCCGCGGAGCTGGCCCGCGCCCTCGAGGGCTTCTTCCATCCCGTCGCGCCGACGGTGCGGGTCTACCCCACCGCGGGCCGGCGTCCGGAGCTGCCCGCCGCCCTGAAGTCCGCCGCGGGCACGCCTCGCCCGCAAGTGGTCTACTGGGAGCACCAGGGAGTCAAGCTGGGCGACGCGCCGAGCATCTACAAGAGCGCGCGCGTCCACAGCGGCGAGCCGCCGCGCGAGGGGCAGGTCCAGCAGACCTTCGAGGCCGGCCCCTACCAGGGCAAGCGGGTGATCCTGCATGCCGCGGCGCGGGTCGACGCCCCGGGCGGGGCGCTCCTGAAGCTGAGCGCCTACGACAAGCTGGATCTGCCGGTCGTCATCGGCAAGACTACCGTCGCTTCCGGCGACTGGGGCGTCCACGAGCTCGCCGTCGACGTGCCCGAAAGCGCGCTGGCCCTGGAGGTCGATCTCGCCCTTGCGGGCGAGGGGAGGGTCTGGTGGGACGACGTATCGCTCGCGGTGGCCGGCGGTGCCGCGGCGCCTCTCGACAACCCGGGGTTCGAGACGGCCGGGTACACGGGGGCCGCCGGCTGGGATCTGCCGTGGGACTCGCGGCGGGGCGGCTACGACGCGGCGCTCTCCGAGGAGCGCCCGAAGAGTGGCCGGCGGAGCCTCCTGATCTCCTACGCGAAACCCGATCCGGCGTCGATCCCCAGGCCGGAGGAGCCGCTGGCGGTGGACCTCGGAGGCGGCGTCTCCGCGCTGATCCCCATGGCGCTCTATCAGGATGACCGGGGCACGCTCCCGCACGCCCCCCCGCCGCCGCCGGCCGCGACCGGCAAGCCGGAGGGTTGGACGCAGTCCGGCAAGGACCGCGCCACCCGGCTGGCGGACGTGGCCCTGGCGTGGAACGTCTTCCAGCACTTCTACCCCTATTTCGACGTCGTCCAGGCGGACTGGCCGGGCGAGCTCCGGCGGGCCCTCGCCGCCGCCGCGACGGACGCCGACGAACGGGCGTTCCTCAAGACTCTGCGGCTCATGGTGGCCGCGCTCCAGGACGGCCATGGCGGCGTCTACTCCGGCTCGCAGGACGCGGTGGGCCAGATCCCCCTGCTCTGGGACTGGGTGGAAGATCAGCTCGTCGTCACCAAAGTGGCACCGGCCGGCGCCGGCGGGCTGAAGCCCGGCGACGTCGTGCTCGCGATCGACGGCCGCCCGGCCCGCGACATGGTCGCGGAGGCCGAGTCGCTGATCTCCGGCGCCACTCCGCAGTGGCGGCGCTGGAACGCCGTCCGCAGGCTGGGCTGGGGGAAGCGGGACGAGCCGGTCCGCCTCGAGGCGCGGCACCCCGACGGCACCCCCTTCACCGCCGGCCTCACCCGGTCGCTGCCCCCGTTCGGGACGGGGAGCCTGGAAGAGACCCGGCCCGAGAAGATCGCCGAGCTGAAGCCGGGCATCTTCTACGTCGACATCAGCCGGATCGAGGCCGCGGATCTGAAGGCGGCGCTCGACCGGCTGGCCGGCGCCCGGGGGATCGTGTTCGATCTGCGGGGCTACCCCACCCCTGACGCGCTGGCCGTGATCTCCCATCTGACCGGCGCGCCGGTCAGCTCGGCGCGGTGGAACGTGCCGGTGATCACCCGGCCCGACCACCAGGGGTGGCAATGGGAAACCTCGAGCTGGTCGGTCCAGCCGCAGGCCCCACGGTTTCAGGCCAAGACCGCCTTCCTCACCGACGGCCGGGCGATCAGCTTCGCCGAGACCTACATGGCGATCATCGAGAACTACCACCTCGCCGAGATCGTGGGCGGCCCCACGGCGGGCACCAACGGCAACATCAACCCCTTCACGGTGCCCGGCGGCTACCGCCTCATCTGGACCGGCATGAAGGTCCTCAAGCACGACGGCTCGCGGCATCACGGCGTCGGCATCCAGCCCACTATCCCCTTCTCCCCCACCCTCGCGGGGATCGCGGCGGGACGGGACGAGGTGCTGGAAAAGGGGATCGAGGTGGTCAGCCAGTAAGCGCGGCGGCGGCGAACGGCCGTTATATAATCTTTCAAGCCGTTCGCTTCATTTTTGGTTCGCAACGCGGGGCTGGTCTGACCGCATTCTCCGAGCGAGGAGTTGCCATGCGCCGATTCGCCTTCGTTCTGCCGCTCGCCCTGTGCCTCGCGCTGCCGGCGTTCGCCCAGCCGGCCCATCAGGTGGCGGATCTCAACACCACGCGGGAGGATTTCACCGACTCCCTGTTCACCGGCCAGGAGCTCGTCGTGGTCGGGACGACGGTGTTCTTCCTCCAGGATGACGGGATCCACGGCGTCGAGCTCTGGAAGACCGACGGCACCGAGGCCGGCACGGCGATCCTGAAGGACATCTGCCCGGGAGCCTGCTGGGGGTGGCCGCGCAGCCTCACCGTCGTGAACGGGGTGCTCTACTTCAGCGCCGACGACGGCGTCCATGGCTTCGAGCCCTGGCGGAGCGACGGCACCGCCGCCGGCACGGCGATGCTGAGGGATCTCGATCCGGGCCTGCCGGGCTCCTACGCGCGGTTTCAGGAAGCCGGCGGCACCCTCTACCTGTCGGCGGACGACGGCGTCCATGGCCGCGAGCTCTGGAAGACGGACGGCACGGCCGCCGGCACGCAGCTCGTGGCCGACCTCTGGCCCGGCGCGTCCGGCTCGGACCCGGCCTTCCGGGTCGACGCCGGCGGCAAGCTGCTGTTCAACGCCGAGGACGGCGTTCACGGGCGCGAGCCCTGGCTCTCCGACGGCACCGCCGCGGGGACCTCCCTGCTCGCCGACATCAACCCGGGCGCCGGCGGCTCCACGCCCGGCATCCCCTTCTACAACTGGGAGAACGACGTCCTGGCGCTCGGCGGCGGCGCCTTCCTCTTCCAGGCCGACGACGGCGTCCACGGTTCCGAGCTCTGGAAGAGCGACGGCACGGCCGCCGGCACGGCGCTCCTGGTGGATGTCAATCCCGGCAGCGGATCGTCGATCGTCCACGGCTTCACCCGCCTGGGGAGCCAGATCCTCTTCGCCGCCTACCAGGAGGCGACCGGCACCGAGCTCTGGTCGACCGACGGCACCGCCGCCGGCACCGTCAGGATCAGCGACATCAACCCTGGCGCCGGCAACGGCAACGTGCTCCAGCTCACGGCGATCGGCAGTCAGGCCTTCTTCTTCGGCTGGGACGGCGTGACCGCCCTCGAGCTCTGGAAGACGGACGGCACCACGGCCGGCACCGTTCAGGTGAAGGACATCAACCCCGCCCCGGGGTTCGGCCTCAGCATCTTCATCCGCCGATGGTTCAAGGCTTTCAGCGGCGGCGCGCTGTTCTTCGCCGACGACGGCCCCCATGGAGCCGAGCTCTGGAAGACCGACGGCACCGACGCCGGCACCGTCATGGTGAAAGATGTCGAGCCGGGGCTTGGCTGGGGGGCCGACCGCGGCTATTCCGGCATCGCGGTCGTCGGCGGGACGGCCTTCTTCCGGGGGCTCACCGCGGCTCACGGCGACGAGATCTGGAAGACGGACGGCACCGACGCCGGCACCGTCGAGGTGAAGAACGTCCAGGCGCTCACCTCGTCGTTCCACGTCCTCAACAACTACCCGCAGGGGAACTTCCGAAACCTCGCGGGCAAGCTTCTGTGCGACGCCGACGACGGCGCCTCGGGCACCGAGCCGTGGGTCAGCGACGGCACCGCCGCCGGTACCCTGCAGCTCGGCGACCTCGCCCCGGGCACCGCCTGGAGCGCTCCGACGTTCAACGTCCCGGTCGGCGGCACCAACCTGCTCGGCACTCCGGAGAGTGGTCTCTGGAGCACCGACGGCACCCCCGCCGGCACCTCGCAGATCGTCTCCGGGATCACCCAGAACTCGTTCGGCTTCGTCCCCGCCCTCGGTCTGGCCTTCTTCTCCGCCCAGGACGCGAACGGCCAGGGGCCCTGGGTGAGCGACGGCACCGCCGCCGGCACCGGGCCGCTCACCAATATCTACTTCGGGCTGCACAACCCCTGGGGATTCACCCCCCTGGGCTCGCGCGTGATCTTCGGCGCCTTCGACACGTTCAACTCCTCGCGGCTCTGGGGGACGGACGGCACCACCGCCGGCACCCAGCCCCTGGGCATCATCTCCGATTCGGGGTGGATCGAGCCGCTCGGCGCCGCCGCCCTGTTCGTCGCCGAGACGGCGGGGGCCGGCAAAGAGCTCTTCAGGACCGACGGCACCCCGGCGGGTACCGGCCTGCTCAAGGACCTCCGGTCCGGCGCGGCCTCCTCCGACCCGCTGCGGCCCGTCCGGATCGGCGGCGTCCTCGCCTTCTCCGCCTTCGGCGACGCCACGGGACGCGAGCTCTGGGCGAGCGACGGCACCGCCGCCGGCACGGTCCTGCTCGCGGACATCCAGCCGGGGGCCGGCTCCGCGATCGATCCGTACTCCTCCGCGAGCACGGGGATCGACCAGGCGGCGTTCGGCAACACCCTCTTCTTCATCGCCGACGACGGCGTCCACGGCCGCGAGCCCTGGAAGACCGATGGCACTCCGGCCGGCACCGCCCCGCTCGGCGACCTCTTCCCCGGCGCGCGCTCCTCGGATCCCGACCTGATGACCGCCGTCGGCGGGCGCCTCTTCTTCGTCGCCGACGACGGCGTCCATGGCCGCGAGCTCTGGATGACCGACGGCACCGCCGCCGGCACCCGGATGGTGAGGGATGCCGTCCCCGGCCCCGGCTCCCCCGTGATCCAGAACCTGCGAGCGGTCGGCCACCTCGTGCTCTTCTCCGCTGACGACGGCGTTCACGGCCGCGAGCTCTGGCGCAGCGACGGCGGTCCGGCCGGCACCTTCCAGGTGCAGGACATCGCGCCCGGGCCCGACCCCTCCAGTCCCCTGGACTTCACCGAGGTGGGCGGCACGGTCTACTTCGCGGCGAACGACAACGTGGCCGGCTACGAGCTCTGGGGCGCGCCGAAGAGCGAGCTGTTCACCACCTTCCAGGACGTCCCCCCGACCTTCTGGGCCTGGAGCTCCATCGAGGCGCTGACCGCCGCCGGCCTCACCAACGGCTGCACGGCGACCGGCTACTGCCCGGACCGCACGGTGAGCCGGGCGGAGATGGCGATCTTCCTCGGCCGCGGCCTCCACGGCGCTGCCTTCGCGCCGCCGGCCGCCACCGGCACCCGCTTCGACGACGTCCCCGCGTCCTACTGGGCGGGTTCCTGGATCGAGCAGATCGCCGCCGACGGCATCACCCTGGGGTGCGGCGCCTCGCCGCCGCTCTTCTGCCCGGAGCGCACGCTGGCGCGGGCCGAGATGGCGATCTTTCTGCTGCGTGCCCGCCACGGCGCGGCCTACACGCCGCCGCCGGCCACCGGCACCCGCTTCCTCGACGTCCCTGCGAGCTACTGGGCCGCGAGCTGGATCGAGCAGCTCGCCGCCGAGGGGATCACCAACGGCTGCGCTCCCGATCTCTACTGCCCCGACCGGCTGGTGAAGCGGGACGAGATGGCGGTCTTCCTGGCGCGGTCGTTCAACCTGGCGTTGCCATGACGTAATCTTGACGCGAAACTCGCATTTCCTCTTGAGTCTTGATTCCTGGCCCCCACGCGGGGCTTTTACTTTTCCTCAGGGAGGGTTCGGCATGCTGTCTCGCGCCGCCCGGTCTCTCGTCGCCTTCTGCTTTCCGCTCGTCCTGCTCACGGCCTGGAGCGCCGGCGCCCAGCCGGCTTTTCGTGTCACCGACCTGAACACCACGGTCGCGCAACACTCGTCATGGATCTACAGCCACCAGAAGCTTCTGGCGCTCGGCAGCCAGTTCTTCTTCGTGGCCGACGACGCCGGCGCGTACGGCGCGGAGATCTGGCAGAGCGACGGCACCCTCGCCGGCACCCGGTTGCTCGCGGACGTCTGCCCGGGCTCCTGCTCGTCGCTCCCCAGCTCGCTCACGATCTCGAACGGAATGCTGTTCTTCACCGCGGACGACGGGGTTCACGGCCGGGAGCTGTGGAAGTCGGACGGCACCCCCGAGGGCACCTCGATGGTGGCGGAGATCCTTCCGGGGCGCTCGGCCTGGATCAGCGATCTCATCGACGCGGACGGCGTGCTGTTCTTCTTCGCCGCCGACGGCGAGCACGGGTACGAGCTCTGGACGTCGAACGGCACCACGGCCGGCACGCACCTCGTCAAGGACATCGCCCCGGGATCGAACTGGATCAATGGGCGCTTCATGGCCACCTCCGGCCACCGGCTGCTGTTCGCCGCCTATTACGGAGTCCAATGGCCCGCCCCCTGGGTGAGCGACGGCACCGAGGAGGGCACCATGATGGTGGCAGACATCCGGCCGGGCGCCAATGCCGTCGATCCCTCCTACGATCCCCTGATCTCCGGGCGGGACGCGGTCCCGGCTCCCCAGGGGGGCTTCCTCTTCGCCGCCGACGACGGAACGGGGACGGCGCTCTGGCTCACCGACGGCACGCCGGGCGGAACGGCCCGCCTCTCGGCCGCCGCGTCCCCTCACGAGATGACCGTCTTCCAGGGAGCCGTCTATTTCGCGGCCTCGGACCCCGCCGCCGGCGTCGAGCTCTGGAAGAGCGACGGCACCATCCTCGGCACCGCACGAGTCAAGGACCTTCAGGCCGGAACCGGCGACGGGGATCCACGGGAGCTCACCGTCGCCGGCACCCGGCTGTTCTTCCGCGCCACGGACGGCGCTCACGGCGCGGAGCTCTGGAAGAGCGACGGCAGCGCCGCCGGCACGGCCCAGGTGGCCGACCTCAACCCCGGAGCCGCCGACGCCTTCCCCGTCACCTCCGGCATTCCGATGCGCTACCAGCTCTCCCCCTTCGGCGGCGAGCTGACCTTCTTCGCCTACAACGGCCTGAACAGCCTCCAGCTCTGGCGGACGAACGGCGCCACCACCACCCAGCTCAACACCGTGAGCCTGCCCGAGCACATCCCCTATTTCGACAAGAACGCCGTGACTCTGGGCGGGCGCGTCTACTTTCTCGCCGGCGGCTGGGGCACCGAAGTCTGGTCGAGCGACGGCACCCCGGCGGGCACCCGGTCGCTGAGGGAAACGGCCACCTCCACCTCCTCCGTCGAGATCATCAACGGCAAGGCCCGGTCCGGCGCCCTCGCGCCGGTGGGAAACCAACTCTTCTTCGCGGCCAGCAACGGCTCACCCCTGTTCGAGCCCTGGAAGACCGACGGCACCCCCGGCGGGACCTCGCGGATCGCCAGCCTCCCCCTTGACCAGACTCTCTACAGTTTCCGCCCCTGGAACGGCGGCGCGGTCTTCCTGACCAACCTGGAGATCTGGTCGACCGACGGCACGGCGAACGGCACTCAGACGCTCGGCTCCGGCGTGGCATTCGGGAGCCTCCCCGCTCTCAACGGCTCGCTCTTCTACATCGTCTCCGACCTCGTGAACGGGATGCAGAAGCTCTGGAAGACGGACGGCACTCCGGGCGGTACGTCCCCCGTGGCGGTCCTCTCCACGTTCGACGGCGGCGACGACATGGTGACTTCCGGCGGCAAGCTCTTCGTGCCGGGGTTCGAGAACGGAACCGGTTACTCCCTCTGGGTGACGGACGGCACCGGGCCCATCGTCCATATCTCCGGCGCGGCCCATGGCCAGGATTTCTCTCAGCTCGGCCGCCTGGTCGACGTCGGAGGGGCGGTGCTCTTCCCCGCCTACACCCTCGGCTATGGCTGGGAGCTGTGGAAGAGCGACGGTACCGCCGGCGGCACCACGCTGCTCAAGAGCTCCGGAGACCCCAGCGACACCTACGACGCCCCGTACAGGGAGGCCGCCGCGCTGCCGGGGGGGCCGCTGTTCTTCATCCTGAGCGACGTCGCGGCCGGCGCCGAGCTCTGGAAGAGCGACGGCACCGCCGCCGGCACCGTGCGAGTCGCCGATATCGCCCCCGGCCCGCTCGGCTCCAACCCTCATCAGTTGACCGCCGCCGGCAACCAGCTCTACTTCACGGCGAACGACGGCGTCCACGGCGACGAGCCCTGGGTCAGCGACGGCACCGCCGCCGGCACCCACATGGTGGCCGATCTCCGGCCCGGCCCGGACTCTTCCCATCCCGGCAGCTTCAGCGCCGTGGGTGGCACGCTCCTCTTCTCCGCCACCGACGGCGTCCACGGGGTGGAGCCCTGGCGCACGGGCGGCAGGACGGCGGGAACGCGGAGGATCCAGGACATCGCGCCCGGCTCCCTGTCCTCCAGCCCCAGCGGATTCACCGCCGCCGGTCCCAACGTCTACTTCGCCGCCAACGACAACACGACCGGTTTCGAGCTCTGGGCGGTGCCGCGGGCCAGCGTGCTCGCCACCTTCCTCGACGTGCCCACGACCTACTGGGCCTGGGGCTCCGTCGAGGCGGTCGCCAACGCGGGGATCACCCTGGGCTGCGGCCAGGAGCTGTTCTGCGCCGAACGTACCCTCACCCGGGCCGAGATGGGGGTCTTCCTCGGCCGCCTGCACGGCTCCGTCTTCTTGCCGCCGCCGGCCACCGGCACCCGCTTCACCGACGTCCCCGCCTCCTACTGGGCGGCGGACTGGATCGAGCAGATCGCCACCGACGGCATCACCCAGGGGTGCGCCACCTCGCCGGCCCGCTTCTGCCCGGCGGCCCAGGTCGTGCGCGCCGAGATGGCCATCTTCCTCCTGCGCGCCCGCCACGGCGCGGCCTACACGCCGCCGCCGGCGACCGGCACCCGTTTCGCCGACGTGCCGGCCTCCTTCTGGGCCGCGGCCTGGATCGAGCAGCTCGCCGCCGAAGGGATCACCAACGGCTGCGACGTCAACCTCTACTGCCCGAACAAGACGGTAGGACGTGCCGAGATGGCGGTCTTCCTGACCCGGGCGTTCAACCTGACGTTGCCGTGACCGGATCTATGACCGGATCAATATCCATTGCAATAGGGACGGCTTCATCCTCGAAGCCCTCCTTTTTGAGGAGGGGTTGTCCCATGCGCCTTCGCAGACTGCTCCCGTTCGCGATCACCGGGCTCCTCGCCGTGCCGCCGGCCGAGAGTCAGCCGGCCTTCCTGGTGCGGGACATCAATACGGACCAGGGCAGCGTCGGAGCCCTGAACGGCTCGCTGACCAGCGAGGGCTCCGGCAATGTCTTTTATTTCACCCTCGACGACGGCACGCACGGCGGGGAGGTCTGGCGCAGCGACGGCACCGCGGACGGCACCTTCCTCTTGCGGGACATCGCTCCCGGCTCCATGGATTCCTTCCCCCAGAGCCTCACCGCGTTCCAGGGCAAGCTCTTCTTCGGCGCCCTCGACCACAACCGCGGCGTCTGGGGGATCTGGCAGAGCGACGGCACCCCGGAAGGGACCTCGCCGCTGATCGCTCCCGCCCAGGTCAGTCTCCTCGGCGGCTTCATGGCCGAAGGGGAACGGCTCTTCTTCGCCGGCCAGGACGCCGAGCACGGCTCGGAGCTGTGGATCACCGACGGCACCGCGGAAGGCACGCACAGGGTGCGGGATCTCTCCCCCGGCATCCGGTCCTCCCTCCCCCACTTCCTGGCCGCCGGGAATGGACGGGTCCTCTTCGCCGCCGACGACGGCATCCATGGCTTCGAGCCCTGGATCACCGACGGCACCGAGGCGGGTACGCGGATGCTGGCCGATGTCCGTCCCGGGGACTACGGCTCTCTGCTCACCTATACCAGGGCCCTCGCCGGGCCCGATGCCGCCGCCGCTCCCTGGGGCTTCGTCTTCGTAGCCCAGGACGGCATTCATGGCATCGAGCCCTGGATCACCGACGGCACGCCGGAGGGGACGGTTCTGCTGAAGGACGTCTACCCGGGCACCGAGGGCTTCTCGTACGACCTGACGGCGATCGGCGGCGCGGTCGTCTTCGCCGCCTGGGATCCCGCCACCGGCTTCGAGCTCTGGCGGACCGGCGGCACGCCGGCCACGACCGCGCTGCTCAAGGACGTCTGGCCCGGCGCTCCCAGCTCGCGCCCGCTGGATCTCACGGCGGCGGGCGGCCGGGTGTTCTTCCGCGCCGCGGATGGCGTCCACGGCGCGGAGCTCTGGGCGACCGACGGCACCGAGGCGGGAACCGCGCTGGTCCGCGACATCTCCCCGGGAACCGCCGACGCCTTTCCGCAACCGTACGGAGGGTTCGACGGCGACTACGGCCTCACCCGCCTGGGCAGCCGGCTGTTCTTCTTCGCGCTCCAGGGGGGGAGCCCCGGCCTCTGGCAGAGCGACGGCACCGCCGCCGGCACCCAACTGGTGCCCTCTCCCTATCCCTGGGGCGGCTGGCCCTACCCCAGCAGCATCGACCTCATCACCGACGGCTACGGCGGGGCGGGGAGCCGGCTGTTCTTCCGCTCGGGCTCCTACGGGCAGGAGATCTGGACCGCGGACGGCGCCGCCGGGGAATCACGGCTGGCGAAGAGCGTTCCGCTGCCCACCTCGTCATTCCTCACCTACAGCGGGGCTCCCGTCCACCCGGGGACCCTGGCGGGCCTCGGCGGCGCCCTGTTCTTCCAGGCCACGGACGGCCACTCCGGAGCCGAGCTCTGGCGCAGCGACGGCACTCCGGCAGGGACGTCGCAGGTGCAAGACCTCACCGGCGACAACTATTCCTCGTTCCCCCAGCAGCTCCACGCCGCCCAGGGACGGCTGTTCTTCCTGGCCAACAGCGACCGCCTGGGGGTGAGCGACGGCACGCCGGCGGGCACCCAGATGCTGTCCGACATCTTGGCGGTGGAGATCGCCACCGTGGGCGGCCAGGCCTTCCTCCTCTCCCAGCCCGACGGCAGCCCCAAGGGGCTCTGGAAGACCGACGGCACCGAGGCGGGAACCGTCCTGCTCAAGGCTCACCAGGATCTGTTCTCCCCCGCGCTGATGACCGCCGACGCGGGGGGCCGGCTCTTCTACCGCGTCCATGACAACCCGGGAGCGGGGCTCTGGGTCTCGGACGGCACCGTGCCGGGGACCTTCGATCTCGACCCCGGGCCCGCCCCCTCCGAGCCCTGGAACCTCACCGCCGCCGGCGGCACCCTGTTCTTCACCGCCTACCAGCCCGACTCCGGCCGCGAGCTCTGGAAGACCGACGGCACCCGGGCCGGCACGGCGATCGTCAAGGACATCCAGCCCGGTTCCGGCAGCTCCAGCGCCCTCGGGAACGACCCGAGGTACGCCCTTCTGCCGGGAGGCGTGATCCTGTTCCCAGCGGACGACGGCATGGCCGGCACGGAGCTCTGGCGCAGCGACGGCACCGCCGGCGGAACCGTGCTGGTGAAGGACATCCGCCCCGGTCCGCAGGGGTCCCGGATGTTCGAGCTGACCGCCGCCGGTGGCAAGGTCTACTTCACGGCGGACGACGGCGACCACGGCCAGGAGCTCTGGGTGAGCGACGGCACCGCGGGCGGCACCCGCCTGGTCAAAGAGATCGTGCCGGGCCCGGACTCCCCGCTCCCCTACAACCTGACCGCCGCCGGCTCCGTTCTCGTCTTCACCGCCTTCGATCCCGCCCACGGCCAGGAGATCTGGCGCAGCGACGGCGCGGCGCTGGGGACGCGGCGGCTCCAGGACATCGTGCCCGGCCCCGGCTCCTCCAGCCCCTCGCGCTTCACCGTCGTCGGGAGCAACCTGTTCTTCGTCGCCAACGACAACGTGACCGGCTTCGAGCTCTGGGCGATGCCCACCTCCGCCCTCCTCGCCACCTTCGAGGACGTGCCGGCCACCCACTGGGCCTGGAGCTCCGTGGAGGCGGTCGCAGCCGCCGGCATCACCCAGGGGTGCGGCGAGGGCCTTTTCTGCGCCGAACGCACCCTCACCAGGGCCGAGATGGGGGTCTTCCTCGGCCGTGGCCTGCACGGCTCCACGTTCGTGCCGCCGCCGGCGACCGGCACCCGCTTCACCGACGTCCCGGCCGATTATTGGGCCGCCGGCTGGATCGAGCAGATCGCCACCGACGGCGTCACCCAGGGGTGCGCCGTCTCCCCCCTGCGCTTCTGCCCGGCGGCCCAGGTCGCGCGCGCCGAGATGGCGATCTTCCTGCTCCGCGCCCGTCACGGCGGCAGCTATGTGCCGCCGCCGGCCACCGGCACCCGTTTCACCGACGTGCCGGCCTCCTTCTGGGCCGCGGCCTGGATCGAGCAGCTCGCCGCCGAGGGGATCACCAACGGCTGTGATACCAACCTCTATTGCCCGAACAAGACGGTGGGGCGCGCCGAGATGGCCGTCTTCCTGACACGGGCGTTCAATTTGACGCTACCCTAGGCCCCAGCCATGAAATTCAACGCCGTTCGCTCTCTCGTCCTCCTCTTCCTGCTCGCCGGCCCGCCGGCCGTCCAGGCGCAGCCGCCGTTCCTCGTCGCCGACCTCAACGTCGATCAGCCCCCGCTGCAGGTCTGGGATCAGCGGGACGAGATGGAGACCGCCGGCGGCCTGGTCTTCTTTGTGGCGGACGACGGCATCCACGGCAAGGAGCTCTGGGCGAGCGACGGTACCCCCTCCGGGGCGTACCTCGTGCGCGACATCTGCCCCGGGGCCTGCTCCTCGAGCCCCTCCTCGTTGATCGAATCCCGAGGCAGCCTCTACTTCATCGCCGACGACGGCACCTACGGCCGGGAGATCTGGAGCAGCGACGGAACCGAATCCGGGACCGGGCTCAGGGTGGGCTTTGGCTCCGTGGAGGACGGAGTGGCCTCGCTCACCAGAGCGGGCGATTTCATCTTCGGGGTGCAGGCCGCTACCGTGACCGGAGGGCAGGAGCCGTTCCGGACCGACGGCACACCGTTCGGCACTCAGGGCATGGGAGATCTGAACCCTGGTCCGGCGGGATCGAACCCCAGGGCCCTGGCGTTTCTCGGGAACCGCATCTTCTTCGCCGCCGACGACGGAGCCCACGGGACCGAGCTCTGGACCTATGACGTGGGCCCCAACGCCACGCAGGTGCTGGACATCAATCCCGGCTCCCTCTCCTCGATGAACGCCGAGCACTCCCCGAGCTCCGTCCAGGGGCCGGACGCCATCGTATCCCCCAAGGGGGGAGCCATCCTCTTCGCGGCGGATGACGGCGTCCACGGATCCGAGCTCTGGCTCTCCGACGGCACCGACGACGGCACCTACCTGCTCAAGGAGATCTCCGCCGGTCCCGCCGGCTCCTTTCCCCTCGGCTTCACCGCGCTGAACGGCGCCGTCTACTTCACCGCCACCGGACCCGAAGGGCACGAGCTCTGGAAAACCGACGGCACCGCCGCCGGCACCACGCTGGTCAAAGACATCTTCCCGGGCACTCCCGGCTCCGCGCCGCAGGAGCTCACGGCCGTGGGCAACCTGCTCTTCTTCCTGGCCTACGACCCCACGTTTGGAGAGCAGCTCTTCCGCAGCGACGGCAGCGCGGCGGGGACCTTCCGGCTGCAAAGCTCGACCGGCAACCAGATCGGCTTCGGCAACAGCCCGCCCGGCTACGGGCGTCACGGCCTTTCCGACTTGAACGGCAAGCTCGTCTTCCTGGCCGACGGCCCTGGCGGAGTCGTGCTCTGGACCAGCGACGGCACCAACGCCGGGACGGTGTTCGGAACGGTGGTGAACAACGCGGCGATCCGGATGGCGGACGGCTACGCCGTCCTGGGAGCGAATTTCTACTTCCGCCAGGGCTCCCAGGGGCAGGAAGTCTGGCGCAGCAACGGCACGGCGCCCGGCACGGCACGGGTCCATGACGGCCCCCAGGTCACCTCCTCCTTCTTCCTCGATGGCGGGAAGACGTACGCCCGGGACACCTTCGCCGCGTTCGGCAGCCAGATCTACTTCGCCGCCTACGACGGGTCCGCCGGCGAGCAGCTCTGGAAAAGCGACGGCACCGAGGCCGGCACGGCGAAGCTCGAGGACATTGCCCCGTCTCTGCTCCGGCCGCTCGCCGGCCGGCTGGTCTTCAACAACGGGGGATCTCTCCGGTCGACGGACGGCGCGCCGGGAGGGGCTCAGCTCCTTCCCGGCTTCACGCTCGACCTCACGACGCTCGGCAACGCGGTCTACTTCGACAACAGCGACGCCGGCCACGGCAGCGAGCTCTGGAAAACCGACGGCACGCCGGCCGGCACGGCCCTGGTCGCCGATCTCGTCCCCGGCACCTCCCCCTCCCGCCCCTCCCTCCTCACCGCGGCCGGCGGCAAGCTCTTCTTCCAGGCCTCGAACGAGGCGGTTTCAGGCGCCGAGCTCTGGGTCTCCGACGGCACCGCCGCGGGGAGCTTCCAGGTCGCCGACCTCGTGCCCGGCACCGGCTCCTCGAACCCGCAGAACCTCACCGCCGCCGGCAACCTGCTCTTCTTTACCGCCACCACCAGCGGCTTCGGCCGGGAGCTCTGGAAGAGCGACGGCACCGCCGCCGGCACCGTCCTGGTGAAGGACATCAACCCCGGCGCGGCATCCTCGAACCCCGGCGACCCCATCCCCGGGACCTTCGCCGCACCCGCGGGCGGGCCGCTCTTCTTCACGGCGGACGACGACGAGCACGGCGAAGAGCTCTGGAAGACCGACGGCACCGAGGCTGGCACCGTCCTGGTGAAGGACATCTTCTTCGGCACTTCCGTCGGTTCCCAGCCCCGCCGCCTGACAGCCGTGGGAAACAAGGTCTACTTCGTCATCTCCGGGGAGCTCTGGGTCAGCGACGGCACCGAGGCCGGCACCCACCTGGTGAAGGGAATAGGGCCCGACTTGGCTTACCCGAATCCGGACAGCCTGACCGCCGACGGCTCCGTGCTCCTCTTCTCGGCCTTCGATCTGGCTCACGGGGTGGAGGCATGGCGGACGGACGGCACGGCGGTAGGCACGCGCCGGGTCACCGATATCGCGCCCGGCCCCCTCTCCTCCAGCCCGCTCGGCTTCACAGCGGCGGGAGCGAACGTCTACTTCGCGGCCAACGACAACGACGCCGGTTTCGAGCTCTGGGCCGTGCCGCAATCCAACGTCCTCGCCACCTTCGAGGACGTGCCGACCACCTACTGGGCCTGGCGCTCCGTGGAGGCGGTCGCCGCCGCCGGCATCACCCTGGGGCGCGGCGAGGGGCTGTTCTGCGCCGAGCGCACCCTCACCCGGGCCGAGATGGGGGTCTTCCTCGGCCGCGCCCTGCACGGCTCCGCCTTCGTGCCGCCGCCGGCCACCGGCACCCGCTTCGCCGACATTCCGGCCTCCTACTGGGCCGCCGACTGGATCGAGCAGATCGCCACCGACGGCGTCACCCAGGGGTGCGCCGTCTCGCCCCTCCGCTTCTGCCCGGAGGCCCAGGTCGCGCGCGCCGAGATGGCGATCTTCCTGCTCCGCGCCCGCCATGGCGGGGCCTACATGCCGCCGCCCGCCACCGGCACCCGCTTCACAGACGTGCCGGCCAACTTCTGGGCCGCGGCCTGGATCGAGCAGCTCGCCGCCGAGGGGATCACCAACGGCTGCGACGTCAATCTCTACTGTCCGAACAAGACGGTGGGGCGGGCGGAGATGGCGGTCTTCCTGGCGCGGGCGTTCAATTTGCCCTTGCCGTAGAGAGCGGGAGACTCTCCCTGGGGGCGCCTACGCCCCCATCTCCGCATCCAGCAACCCATCCAGCCGCGACAACGCATCGTCGAGCCGGCGGGTGACCGAATTTTCCAAGGTTGCCGTCTGGCGGGGCCGGTCGCGGTAGACGCCGTCCCAGAGCCCGCGATCCTCCTCGAGGACATCCCTCCGCAGGGTGACGCCGTGGCGTGCGAACAGCGGGGCGAGCTTGTCGTAGCGCGCCAGCAGGTCGCGGCGGACCGCCTTGTAGGCGTGCTCGCAGACAGCGCGGCGCTCGGAGAAGCTGAAGATGTTGGTGAAGAACATCAGGTAGTCGTCGCGCTGCGGCTCGAGCAGCACCACGTCGGCGCCCTTGAACTTGGTCTCGTACGAGGCCATGCCGATCTCCAGGCGCGAGTGGATCATCGTCCGGAAGGTCTGCGAGAGGACCGAGGGGAGTCCGCGGTCGAGCAGCTTGCCGCGCCGCATCAGGCCGGCCTCGACCGTGCCCAGCGTGTCGACCGGGACGATCGGATTGACGCAGATCAGCAGGTCCGCGCCCTTCTCCAGGGCCACCGAGGCGTGCAGCGTCTTGAGCAGGACGCCGTCCGCATAATGCCGGCCGTCGATCTCCACCGGCGAGTAGAGGCCGGGGAGCGCCGAGCTGGCGGCGACGGCGAGCGAGATCGGGATGTGGTCCATCCCCGGCTCGCCGAAGCGCACGGCCTGACCGGAGTCGAGATCCGCCGCCACCACCACGAAACGCTTGCCGAGCTCGCGGAAGTCGTCCGTCCGCCCCTTCATGGTGTAGATCTTCTGGAGATAGTCGCGGATCGGCCGGTTGTCGAAGATCCCCACCGGCAGCGCCTCCGAGAGGCGGGTCAGCGATTCGAGCAGCGTGAGATCCCGGCGGTGGGTGACCCACTCCCAGAGCGATTCGACGAGCAGACGAGGCACCGCCTGGCCGCCGCGGACCATCTCGCGAACCGCCGGGGTGAGGAACGTCTCGGGGACGAACGGATGCTCGCCCGGCTCCGAAGAGACGATCGCCCGGCACATCTGGGCCGTGGTGAGGTCGTTGGCGAGGTTGGCGCAGATGAAAGCGCCGGCGCTCACCCCCACGTAGACATAAAGGTTATTGAAGTCGAGACCGTCCAGAGCCTCGTCGAGAGCCCGGAGAGCGCCGATCTCATAGATCGCCCCCTCCGGGCCTCCCCCCGCGAGCGCCAGTCCGATCCTGGGAGAGCCGTTCGTATCGCCTGTAGGGTTTCCGCTGCGCTCCACCCGTTTCGTCCTCGCCTCAGACGATGATGTTGTGCGGGTCCGTCGGCGTGGTGGCGGTCTCCGGCGTCACGATGTCGCTGGCGACAGTGACCGAGGCCGGCGTCACGCGCGGCTTGAGCTGCTCGATCTTGGCGTTGAGCTCCTCGACCTTCTGCGTCAGGTTGCGGATCTCGTCGCGGGTCGGCACGCCCAGGCGGTTCAGCGTCGACGTGAGCTTCTCGTCGAACTTCTCGCCCAGGTTCTCGAAGGTGCTCTCAGCCTTGGTCTTGAACTTGTCGACCTCGACCTTCACCTTGTCCACCTCGACCTTGCCGCGCGACTCGACGTCGCGGCCGCGATCGACCAGACGGCTGAAGATCTTGCCCCCCTCCTCCTCCGCAGCGGCCAGCGCGCCGAGGCCGGCGAGCCAGATGCGGTGGACGGAGTCCTTGAGCTCTTCCTGCACGTTCTTCTCGGTACCCTGGGTGGTTCCGGTCTGGGTGTCGGTATGGGTGGTGGTATCCATGGCTTACCCCTTCTTCGTGGTTTTCCGTTGACGCGGCTTGGACGCCTTCTTGGCGCTGGCGGCCGCGGTTGCCGTTTGAGGATTGATTAAAGCTTCAGAAGTCAGGATCGCCACCGCCTCGCCCTCGGGGCTGACGATCTCGATCACGTCCATCGTGGCGGCCTGCCGCCGCTCCACGACTTCGTCGACTTTCTTCGACAGCGTCGCGATCCGGGCGGAGAGGATCTTCACGTCCTCGCGCGTCATCACGTTCAGACGCTTGAGCACCCCCCGGCTCTCGAACTCCACCGTATCCTGCAGCAGCTGGTTAGCGCCGCGTACCGTTTGGTTGGCGCGCTCGACCACCGCCTCCACCCTCTGCTTCTGCTTGTCCTCGAACGGCTTGCCGCGCTCGACCAGACGGTCGAACATCTCCATGCCGCCCTCGCTGACCTCGGCCACCGCGCCGACGCCGGCGAGGAAAAGGTTGCGCCCGGCGGTGAACAGCCGGTCGATCGGCTTGCTGATATCCAGAACTGTAGCGAGCTGGTTCATTTGACGATCTCTCCCTCGGTTTCAATCCGCACCACGGTCTTGCGCTCCGCGGGGCGGCCATTCTGTGGATCTCCCACCGCGTGATCGGCACGCTCGAGCTCTGAAAGCGACGACTCGAGCTCCTCCAGGCGCGACCGCAGGCTCGACATCTCCTCGCGGGCCTTGCGGACCGGCCCGAGGCGGTCGATCAGCTTGTCGACGCCATGCTGTACCTGCTCCATGCCGGTGCTGACCGCCCGCTCGCCGATGCGCACCAGGTCGTGCAGCAGCTCGCTCGGCAGGAACGACGTCCCCTTGCGCCCCTCGTCCAGGATGATCTGCGTCAGGGTCTGCGACGTGACGTCGTTGTTGGTGGCGTTGTCCACCACCCGCACCTCCTGGCCCGTACGGACCCAGGTGGCGATCTCGTCCAGCGAGACGTACCGGCTCTCCTCGGTGTCGTACAGCTTGCGGCTTTCGTAGCGTTTGATGAGCCGGATCATGGAGCTCCTCCTTGCTTGTCAGTCGCCACGGAAGCCGTCCCAACACTACGGGCGTCCGCGGCAAGGGTAATTTACCGCACTGCGGCAATCCGTGTCAAGAGTTTTGTGACGCGGTGCGGCAAAGACCCTGGCTGGGGAGCGAGTCGACTGTTCAAGCCCAAGGCCTCAGAACAGAGGGCGATCGTTGCGCGGCTCATCTCTTTAAGCGGAAGCTTATGGATACCCCTCTTCCTGCTTGGGGACCACTCTCCCAAGCAGGGGAACCCCTCTCCCTTCTTGGGGAACCTCTCCCCCAGGCAGGGGGCCCCTCCCCCAACCAGGGACAGCCCTCCCCCAATCAGGGGGACCCCTGTACCCGCGAGGGGGACCCCTCCCCCTGCTTGGGAGCCCCCTCCCCCCGGCGGTACAGGCTCTTCCCCCGGAGTTCCGCCGCTCCCCCTGAACATGTCCTATATTAGGGCCGGTATCATGACCGAGCCTTCGACAGGAGAACGGATGACGACCGCGGCCGCATCGCCCTTGGAGACCTGGCCGAGCCTGCCCCTCGAGGCGTGGATCGAGACCTGCGCGACCCTGCACCTCTGGACCCAGATCGTCGGCAAGATCCGGCTCACCCAGAGCCCCTGGGTGAATCATGCCTGGCATGCGACGCTGTACGTGACAGCCCGCGGCCTCACCACGTCGCCGATCCCGCATGGCAGCCGGACGTTTCAAATCGACTTTGACTTCATCGCGCATCAGTTGATCCTGCAGACGAACGACGGCGGCACGAGCCGCTTGGCGCTCGAACCGCAGTCCGTGGCCACGTTCTACAAGCGCCTCATGGCGGAGCTGGACAAGCTCGGCCTGCACGTGAACATCTATCCACGGCCCAATGAGGTTGAAGACCCCATCCGCTTCGACCAGGATGAGACTCACCAGTCCTACGATCCGGAGTATGCCAGCCGCTTCTGGCGAGTCCTGGTGCAGGCCGACCGGGTCTTCAAGGAGTTTCGCGCCCGGTTCATCGGCAAGTGCAGCCCCGTGCACTTCTTCTGGGGCGCCCCCGACCTGGCCGTCACCCGGTTTTCCGGACGGCGAGCGCCGGAGCATCCGGGCGGCGTTCCCAACCTGCCCGACTGGGTGACCCGGGAGGCCTACTCGCACGAAGTGAGCAGTTGCGGATTCTGGTCGGGGGGAGGCCCGATCCCCTACCCCGCGTTCTATTCCTACGCCTATCCGGCACCGGATGGGTTCTCGGCGGCGATCGTCAAGCCGGACGCCGCCTTCTACAACACCGATCTTGGCGAGTTCCTGCTGCCCTACGACGTCGTCCGTCAATCGGAGTCTCCGGACAGCACCCTGCTCGACTTCCTGCAGTCGACGTACGAGGCCGCCGCGAAGCTTGCCCAGTGGGATCGCGGCTCGCTGGAACGCGGCAACGACCCGCGGAACGGCCATCGTTGAGCTCAGCGTTCGTCTGACGTCGTTATCTTTTATCTGATTTCATCAAGGGGGAGATTGAAGTGGACACAACCTGGAGAAACATCCTCTGGCAGCAGTTCGGGGCCGCCATCGACATGCTCGAGAACGCCATCATCGCCTGCCCCGACGAGGTCTGGAGCGGCCGGGATTCCCCGGCTCCAACCGAGTTCTGGTACGTCGCCTATCACGCGCTCTTTTATCTCGATCTCTACCTGTCCGATTCGGTGGAGGGGTTCGCTCCCCCGCCGCCCTTCACGCTGGCGGAGCTGGACCCTGCGGGGGTGCTTCCTGAACGGCCATATACGAAGGGCGAGCTTCAGGCCTATCTGGAGCATGGCCGCAGGAAGTGCCGGACGACGATCAAGGCGCTGACGGATCAGAAGGTTCGCCGGCGCTGCGGATTCGATTGGCTCGACCTCAGCGACGGAGAGCTGCTGCTGTACAACATGCGCCACGTCCAGCACCACGCCGCGCAGTTGAACCTGATCCTCCGGCAGACCACCGATTCGGCCCCCGCCTGGGTCGGCAGGGCGAAGAGCAGGCCAGAATAAATTCAACGTTCAAGGAGCCCCGATGAGCTTCGACTCTCCTTCCGCCGATGAGTACTCGCCCTTTTTCGCCGGGTATGTCGCCGCCGTGGCCGGCCGCCCGGTGATCGATCTGCTGGGCTCTCAAATGGAGGTGATCGATCGTCTCTTCAAGCCGCTTTCAGAGGCGGAAGCCGGCTTTCGGTACGCTCCGGGGAAGTGGAGCCTGCGGCAGATGCTCGGTCACCTGATCGACGCGGAGCGCGTCTTCTCCTATCGCGCCTTCCGGATCAGCCGCGGAGACACCACACCCCTTCCAGGGTTTGACGAGAATCCGTATGTGGAAGCGGGGAACTTCGACGACCGGACGGTCGCCGATCTGCTCGACGAGCTCCACGCCGCCCGCGCATCCACGCTGGCCCTGTTCCGCCATATCCCTCCAGACGCCGGGCTGCGGCGCACCGTGGTGAACGGCGTTCCGCTGACGCTGCGGGCGCAAGCCCATGTCCTCGCCGGCCACCTCGAGCATCACCTGCGCATCCTGGCGGAGCGCTATGGCCTCGGCGCGGTAGGTTGATCTCTCCTACGACGTCCGGCTGACGTAGCGCTCCCACTCGGCGAGGCGCCCTTCGAGCTGCCGGCCCATCGCCTCGAGCGAGGGGAGGTCGGTGGGCTCGTCGGGCAGCAGGGGGAGGTCGACCAGCGGCTGCTCGCGGGAGAGGAGCTTGGCGAGCTCGACCAGACCGCGGCGGTCGCGCTGGCCGACCCAGGTGAGGAGCTCCCAACCCGTCGGACGGCAGGGGTCTCCGGACGCGGGGGGCGCCCCGTCCACCAGGAACAGGGGGTGGACGCGGTTGACGACGATCGGGCCGAGGTTGTAGCCCGCCTCCTCCAGCTTGCGGGCAAAGAAGAGAGTGTCCGGGATGCGCTCCTCCCCGGGGCCGGTGACCAGCACGAAGAGGGTCTGCTTCGAGCGCAGCAGCTCCCCCACCTCCAGGGCGCGGTCGCGAAACCCCTCGTAGAGCGGTCCGAAAGCCTGAAAGAACTCGGCCATGTCGCGCAGCAGGTCCATGCCCACCACCTCGTCGAGGAAGCGCTCGGCCCGCCGGCCGAGGATGCCCCATTTGGAGGCGGCCCGCAGGCGCCCCTCGTCGTCGAACCAGGGCTTGAGCGCGACCCGCAGGGCACCGCTGTCGAGAAAACCGACGATCCGCTTGGGGGCTTCCAGGAAGTCGAGCGCCTGCCGCGTCGGCGGAGTGTCGAGCACCACCTGGCCGTAGCGGCCGTCGGAGGCCACCTCGAACAGGCGCTCGACCGCCATGTATTCGAGGATGCCGCCCAGGGTACCCGAGAGGTGCTGGTAGAAGCGGTTGCCGAGCACGCGGCGGCGGGTCTCCTCGTCCGGCGCGTAGCGCTCGATCAGCCGGTCGAAGGTCAGGCGGGCGTCGAGCAGGCTGGCGTGGAGCGTTCCCGGCGCGTCGAACGCCACCGGCATCTCGCGCAGCCGCGCCTCCTCCCCCACTCCCAGCGTCTGCTTGAGGCGCATCGAGGGGTCGAAGGTCATCACCAGCGTGTCGCGCCCCTCGCGCGCCGAGAGCACGCCCAGCGAGGCGGCGAGGGTCGTCTTGCCGACGCCGCCGGAGCCGACGACGATGATCAACGGGTTTTTGCCGGAAATCAGCTCCATGCTCCCTCCCCTTTCCTTACAGCCCGCGGGCCGATTCAGCGAAACACCGGCCGAGGACGCCGAGCATCTCCAGTCCGCGGTCGAGCGGCAGTTGCGGCAGCTCGACCCGCGGGCCCTGCCAGGATTCCTGCAGTCGAGAGAGCTCCCGCTCGTTCAGCAGCCGACGGCGGCGCCAGAGGGAGACCAGCTCGTTCTCCTTGGTTCCTGGGTCCGCGGCCGGTGCTGGCGGATACAGGCCGTTGACCACCAGCAGCTCGGGATCGCGCCGCACCCGCTGCTGGAGCGCCGTGCGCAGCTCCAGCGCCTCCTCGACCGGCATCTCCTCGGCCTGCGTCACCACCACGACGCCGCACCGCTCGGGATCGTCGATCAGCGTCGCCAGATCCTTGGACATGCGGGCGAACGGACCGTTGGTGATCACCTCCGCCACCAGCGCCGGCGCGGCGAGCAGGGCGACGCCGTGACCGGTGGCCGGCGCGTCGAGGATCACGGTGTCGATCTCCGGGGTGCTGGGGCCGCCCATGCCGTGGAGCAGACGGTAGGTGTGGCCGAGGATCGCCAGCTCCTTGAGGCCGGGAGCGCCGACCGCGAACTGCTGGTAGATCGGGCTGTCGAGGACCCGCCGGGTCAGCAGCTCCAGCTTGAGCTGCTCGCGCACAATCTGGTCCAGCACCTGCTGGGGCTTGAGGTTCTGCACCCAGAGGCGCGGCTCGGCCGCCATGATGTCGCCGCCCGAGGGGGGGGTGCCCATCATCTGGTGCAGGTTCTCCCGCGGATCGACCTCGACCACCAGGGTCCGGCGTCCGGACGCGGCCAGGGCGCGGCCCAAGGTGGCGGCGACCACGGTCTTCCCGACGCCCCCCTTGCCGGTGACCACCAGGAGCTGGCGGCGCGAAAGCTGCTCGATCGGATTCATGAAGCCGGTCCCTCCCTCTGACGCATACGGCTCTGCAAGACCTTTGCCGCAGGGCGGCATAACTATATCCGAAACCAGCCGGTGGTCCCGAAAGCACGGACAACACGGACGACCACGGACCTGCACGGACGTACAAGGACAAAAAGCAGACCGCAGGAACCTTGTCTCCCGTCCTTTTTGTCCTTCGTCCGTGGTTGTCCGTGGTCGTCCATGCTCGTCCGTGCTCTTTTCTGCCGCGGTTGCCTTCCCCCCCCTCCCCGCGATAAAACCCAGGCGCCATGTCCTTTCCTGAAACCCGACTCCGCCGCTTTCGCAGAACCCCAACCCTCCGCCGCCTGGTGCGGGAGACCCGGCTCTCTCCCGACGACCTGGTGCTCCCCCTCTTCGCCTGCCCTGGCGAAGGGGTGGCGAAACCCATCTCCTCGATGCCCGGCGTCTTCCAGCATTCGGTCGACCGGCTGACCGAGACCGCCCGCGAGGCGTTCGCCGAGGGGGTGCGCGCCGTGCTGCTGTTCGGCATCCCGGAATTCAAGGACGCGGAGGGGAGCGCCGCCTGGGCGCCGGACGGCATCGTCCAGCAGGCTCTGCGCGCCTTGACCACCGAGGTGCCGGGCCTGGTGAAGATCGCCGACGTCTGCTTCTGCGAGTACACCGACCACGGCCACTGCGGCGTGCTCGACGGCCACGAGGTGGACAACGATGCCACGCTCGCCAACCTCGCCCGGCAGTCGGTGTCGCTCGCCGCGGCCGGGGCCGACGTCATCGCCCCTTCCGACATGATGGACGGCCGGGTGGGGGCGATCCGCCGGGCGCTCGACGCCGCCGGTTTCGCCTCGACGCCGATCCTCGCCTACGCGGCCAAGTTCGCCAGCGGCTTCTACGGCCCGTTCCGCGAGGCCGCCGAGTCCACCCCCCAGTTCGGCGACCGCCGCGCCTATCAGATGGACCCGGCGAACGGCCGCGAGGCGATGCGCGAGGCCGAGCTGGACTTCGAGGAGGGGGCGGACATGCTGATGGTCAAGCCCGCCCTCCCCTATCTGGACATCCTGGCGGAGATGCGCCGGAGGTTCGACCTGCCGCTCGCCGCCTACCATGTCAGCGGCGAGTACGCGATGCTCAAGGCGGCGGCCGAGCGCGGCTGGATCGACTACGATCGCGTAATGATGGAATCGCTCCTCGCCATCCGCCGCGCCGGCGCCGACCTCATCATCACCTACGCGGCGCGCGAGGCGGCGCGGCTGCTGGGATCGGGGTGGACCGAATGAATGACTTGATGTCCCGCGCTGAAAAGATTCTCCCGGGCGGCGTCAGCTCCCCCGTGCGCGCCTTCCGCGGCGTCGGCGGCACGCCGGTCTTCGTGCGCTCCGCCCAGGGCGCTTACCTGGAGGGGGAGGACGGCCGGCGCTACATCGACTACATCGGCGGCTACGGCCCGCACATCCTGGGGCATCGCCATCCGGCGATCGTGGCGGCGATCGAGGAGGCGCTCGGCCGTGGCACCGCCTTCGGCGCGCCGACGCTGGCGGAGGTGGAGATCGCGGAGACCATCGCCGCCGCTCTCCCCTCGGTCGAGATGGTGCGGCTGGTCAACTCCGGCACCGAGGCGACGATGTCGGCCCTGCGCCTCGCCCGCGCCGCGACCGGCCGCGACCGCTTCGTCAAGTTCGAGGGGTGCTACCACGGGCACGCCGACCCCTTCCTGATCGCGGCGGGCTCCGGCGCGGCGACGATCGGGGTCCCCTCCTCCCCCGGCGTTCCCGCCGCCGTGGTGGCCGACACCCTGCTCGCTCCCTACAACGATCTCGCGGCGGCCGAGCGGCTGTTCGAGCGGGACGGCGGCGCGATCGCTGCCATCATCGTCGAGCCGATCGCCGGCAACATGAACCTGGTGCCCCCCCTTCCCGGCTTTCTCGAAGGTCTCCGCGCTCTCTGCGACCGCCACGGCGTGATCCTGATCTTCGACGAGGTGATGACCGGCTTCCGGGTCGCCTGGGGGGGCGCGCAGAACGTGCTCGGCGTGCGGCCGGACCTCACCACGCTCGGCAAGGTGATCGGCGGCGGCTTGCCGCTCGCCGCCTACGCCGGCCGGCGCGACCTGATGCGGCAGATCGCTCCCGCGGGTCCCGTCTACCAGGCCGGCACGCTGTCGGGGAACCCGCTGGCGGTCGCGGCCGGCCGGGCGGCGCTCCAGGAGCTCGGCAAAGGCGGTCCTTACGAGACGCTCGAAAAGACCGGCGCGCGCCTGCAGGCGGGGATCGCGGAGGCCGGCCGGCGGCACGGCATCCCCGTCCGCGTCGAGCGTCAGGGCTCGATGCTCGGCCTCTTCTTCACCGCCGGTCCGATCCGCCGGATGGAGGACGTCACCGCCACCGACCGGCCGCGTTTCTCCCGCGTCTTCCATCATCTCCTCGACCGCGGCATCCACCTCCCCCCCTCCGCGTACGAGGCGATGTTCCTCTCCACCGCGCACGGCGAGGCGGAAATCGCGGCCACCCTGGAAGCCTTCGACGCCGCCTTCGCGGCGGAGGCCGCTTCCCCCTCTCCCGCGAGCGGGGGAGGGCCGGGGAGGGGGTTGGATTGACCCATCCCGATGTCCTGATCCTCGGCGGCGGCATCATCGGCCTGGCCTGCGCCCGCGAGCTCGCTCTGCAAGGGCTGCGGGTGGAGGTCGTCGAGCGGCTGCCGCACGGCGCCGAGGCCTCGCTGGCGGCCGCCGGCATGCTCTCGCCGCTCGGCGAGTCGAGCGTTCCCGGCCCCTTCCTGGATGCCTGCCGCGCCTCCCGCGATCTCTGGGGTCCCTGGGTCGCGGCGCTGGAGGCGGAGACCGGCCTCTCGGTCGATTACGACACCAGCGGCTGCCTGCTGGTGGCGCTCGACGAGAAGGACGAGGCCGAGATCGAGCGCGCCATCCGCACCGCCCGCGAGTTGGACGAACGGATCGACGAAGTGGAGATCCCCGCCCTGCGCCACTGGGTGCCGGACATCGCTCCCGGCGTCCGCCGCGCCGTCCATCTGCCGGACGAGCACAGGGTCGACAACGTCCAGCTCTGCGCGGTGCTCGCTCAAAGTTTGCAGAAGCTCGGCGTGACCATCCACTACGACAGCGAGGTCCAGCACGTCGAGCGCCGCGATCCCGAGGGGACGGTGCTGGTCCACGGCAATCACTGGCGCAAGGAGGCCCGGCTCCTCGTGGTCGCCGCCGGCGCCTGGAGTGGCCTGCTCCCGGAGCTCCCCCCCCTCCCCGTGCGCCCAGTGCGCGGCCAGATGCTGCTGCTGGGCGGAGTCGAGTGGCCGTGGGGCGGCAGCGTGCGGCAGGGGGAGTTCTATGCCGTGCGGCGCGGCGCCACCGGCCTGCTGGTCGGCGCCACCGTCGAGGAGGCCGGGTTCGACAAGCACACGACGGTCGAGGGGATCGAGGATCTCCTCGCCTTTGCCCGCCGGCTGCTGCCGGGGATCGGCCACATCCGCCTCGAGACCGTCTGGGCGGGCCTGCGTCCCGGCACCCCCGACGACCTGCCGATCCTCGGCCGGCTCCCGGGGTGGCCGGCGATTGCCGCCACAGGCCATTTTCGCAACGGCATCCTGCTCGCCCCCTGGACGGCGCGGCAAGTGGCGCGTCTGGCACTTACAGTGAAGGAAGAGGAGATCGCCGCGTTCTCACCACAACGTTTCTCCAGCCGCTCCTGAGGATATAATCCCCGCCTCGGAGGGGCTTGCAACCGCTCACACGGCCGCCAAAAGGAGGGGCCTGGAATGACCCACATCATCACTGAACCTTGTATTGGAGTGAAGGATACGGCCTGCGTGGACGTTTGCCCGGTGGATTGCATCTACGGCAAGAACGAGGACTGGGAGATGCTCTACATCCACCCGGAGGAGTGCATCGACTGCGGCCTCTGCGTCGACGCCTGCCCGGTCGAGGCGATCTACCCGATGGAAGAGGTCCCCGACAAGTGGAAGGCGTTCATCGCCAAGAACTACGAGCACTTCGGCCTGACCCCTCCCTGAGCAGGGCTTCTCCACCTCCGGGCTCCTGAAGAAGGCGCGGCTCCGGCCGCGCCTTTTGTCGTTCAGGGGGAATGGATAATTCTCCGGCATCGTTCTACAATTTGAGTACCAGCCACTCAATCCGTGGTTGGCAGACTCAAGTTTGGGGCCGAGGAGACGATCGATTGGACTACAAGGACTATTACGCGACGCTGGGGGTCAAGAAGGACGCGTCCCAGGATGACATCCAGAAGTCGTACCGGAAGCTGGCGCGCAAGTTTCATCCGGACGTCAACAAGGACCCGCAGGCCGAGGTCAAGTTCAAGGAGATCGGCGAGGCCTACGAGGTCCTGAAGGATCCGGACAAGCGCAAGCGGTACGACCAGCTCGGGTCGAACTGGAACCGGAGCGGTCCTCCCCCGGGCTACGGTTTCGGTCAGGGGGCCGGCGGCTTCGACTTCAGCGACTTCCAGGGCGCCGGCGGCGGCGCGGGGTTCAGCGACTTCTTCGAGATGCTCTTCGGGGAGCGCGGCCGGGGACGGCAGCGCGGTGCCCCGGCGGGCTTCGGAGGCCCCGGCGCCGGTTTCGGGGGAGGAGCCCAGGGTGGCGGCGACGCCGAGGCGTCGATCAGCCTCTCCGTCGAGGAGGCGGTGCGCGGCGGCTCGCGGGAGATCGCGATCTCCGATCCGAACACCGGCCAGCGCAAGACGCTCACCATCAAGATCCCCGAAGGGGTGAGGTCGGGGCAGAAGATCCGCCTGTCCGGCCAGGGCTCGCCGGGATTCGGCGGGGGGACCGCGGGCGATCTCTTCCTGAAGATCGAGATCGCGCCCGACCCGCGCTACCGGATCGAGGGCTCGGACATCCTCACCCACGTGGAGATCCCGCCGGCGGTGGCGGTGCTCGGGGGCGAGGCGGACGTCGAGACCCCTACCGGGCCGGTGCGGGTTCGCATTCCGGCGCGCTCCTCCTCGGGCCGCAAGATCCGGCTGCGCGGGCGCGGGCTCGCGCAGTCCGGCGGCAGCAAGGGGGATCTCCTGGCGGAGATCCGGATCGTCGTCCCCGAGAATCTCAACGACCACGAGCTCGATCTCTACCGGCAGCTCGCGGAGGCGGGGGCCTCGCGGGTCGAGGAAGTAGAGGTCTGATCCAAAGTCCAAGATCGAGGGAGTAAAAAATATGGACATCAATCGAATGACACAAAAATCGCAGGAGGCGCTCCAGAGCGCCCAGACCAAAGCGCTTCGCTATGGGCATCAGGAGGTCGACGGAGAACATCTTCTCCTCGCTCTTCTGGAGCAGCCGGAGGGGCTGATCCCCCGCCTGCTCTCCCGCATGGAAGTGCCGGCCGAGGCGCTCAAGGCCGAGGTGGAGCGCGAGCTTTCGCGCCGTCCCAAGGTCTCGGGCCCCGGCGTCGAAGCGGGCAAGATCTATCTGACGCAGCGCTTGCAGCAGACCCTGATCCGGGCCGAGGACGAGGCCAAGCGGCTCAAGGACGAGTACGTCTCCGTCGAGCACCTGTTCCTCGCCATGATCGAGGAGGGCCCCTCCTCGCCGCTCGGGCGGATTCTGGCGCCGTTCAACATCACCCGCGACGCCTTCCTCGCCTCCCTGACGGCGGTGCGGGGGAACCAGCGGGTGACCAGCGCCATGCCGGAGGTGGCCTACGAGGCGCTGGAGAAGTACGGGGTCGATCTGGTTTCCGAGGCGCGGCGCAACAAGCTCGATCCGGTGATCGGCCGCGACGCCGAGATCCGGCGGGTGATCCGCATCCTGTCGCGCAAGACCAAGAACAACCCGGTGCTGATCGGCGAGCCGGGCGTGGGCAAGACCGCCATCGTCGAGGGGCTCGCGCAGCGCATCGTGCGCGGCGACGTCCCCGAGTGGCTCAAGGACCGCGCTCTCTTCTCGCTCGACATGGGCTCGCTGCTCGCCGGCGCCAAGTACCGCGGCGAGTTCGAGGAGCGGCTGAAGGCCGTGCTCAACGAGATCAAGCAGAGCGAGGGGCGGATCCTGCTCTTCATCGACGAGCTGCACACCATCGTCGGCGCCGGCAAGACCGAGGGCTCGCCCGACGCGGGCAACCTCCTGAAGCCGATGCTGGCGCGCGGCGAGCTGCACTGCATCGGCGCCACCACCCTCGACGAGTATCGCAAGAACATCGAGAAGGACGCGGCCCTGGAGCGGCGCTTCCAGCCGGTGACGGTCGATCCGCCGACCGTCGAGGACACGGTCTCGATCCTGCGCGGCCTGCGCGAGCGCTTCGAGGTGCACCACGGCGTGCGCATCCAGGACAACGCCCTGGTGGGCGCGGCGATCCTCTCGGACCGCTACATCACCGACCGCTTCCTGCCGGACAAGGCGATCGACCTCATCGACGAGGCCTGCGCCATGCTGCGCACCGAGATCGACTCGATGCCGCAGGAGCTCGACGAGGTCACCCGCCGGGTGATGCAGCTCGAAATCGAGGAGGCGGCGCTCAAGAAGGAGAAGGACAAGGGGAGCCAGGAGCGGCTGGAGGCCCTCCGCCGCGAGCTGGCGGACCTCAAGGCCCAGTCCGACGCCATGCGGGCGCAGTGGGAAGCCGAGAAGAGCGCCATCGAGGAGGTCCGCGCGCTGCGCGGCCAGATCGAGAAGGTGCGCCAGGAGATCGAGGTCGCCGAGCGGCAGTACGACCTCAACAAGAGCGCCGAGCTGCGCTACGGCCAGCTCCCCCAGCTCGAGGCCCAGGTCAAGGAGAGGGAGCGCCAGCTCGCCGAGCAGCAGAAGAGCGGCGGCCAGCTCCTGCGCGAGGAGGTGACCGAGGAAGAGGTGGCCGAGATCGTCTCGCGCTGGACCGGCATTCCGGTGACCCGCCTGGTCGAGGGGGAGCGCGAGAAGCTGCTGCGGATGGAGGAGCTCCTCCACAACCGGGTGATCGGCCAGGACGAGGCGGTCCGGCTGGTCTCCGACGCCGTCCTCCGCGCCCGCGCGGGGATCAAGGACCCGCGGCGCCCGATCGGCTCCTTCATCTTCCTGGGGCCGACCGGCGTCGGCAAGACCGAGCTTGCCAAGACGCTGGCGGAGACGCTCTTCGACAGCGAGGACAACCTCATCCGTATCGACATGAGCGAGTACATGGAACGGCACAACGTCTCGCGGCTGATCGGCGCCCCGCCGGGCTACGTCGGCTACGAGGAGGGGGGCCAGCTCACCGAGGCGGTGCGGCGCAAGCCCTACTCCGTCCTCCTCTTCGACGAGATCGAAAAAGCGCACGGCGACGTCTTCAACGTGCTCCTGCAGATCCTCGACGACGGGCGGGTGACCGATTCGCAGGGGCGCACGGTGGACTTCAAGAACACCGTGATCATTATGACCTCGAACATCGGCTCGATGCACCTGCTCGAGGGGGCGATGGCGACCGGCGAGATCACCGAGCCGGCGCGCCAGGCGGTGATGCGGGATCTGCGGACGCATTTCCGGCCCGAGTTCCTCAACCGGGTGGACGACATCGTGCTCTTCAAGCCGCTGCGGCTCGACGAGATCAAGAAGATCGTCGACCTCCAGACCGAGGACCTGCGCCGCCGTCTGACGGCCCACGGCATCCGCCTGGAGCTGACCGACGCCGCCCGCGAGTTCGTGGCCCGCGAAGGCTTCGACCCCGTCTACGGCGCCCGGCCGCTCAAGCGGTTCCTCCAGCACGAGCTGGAATCCAGGATCGCACGCTCCCTGATCGCCGGCGATGTCCACGACGGCTCCCAGCTCCGGGTGGACATGGAAGGCGGCCAGCTCGCCATCGCGATCGAGAACCCCAAGGAGGCGGAGGTGCCCGTCGGGGTGGCGTAAGGACCTCTCCGCTCCCTTGAAGTTGAAAGCCCGGCCGGCGAGGCCGGGCTTTTGTTTTTGGCTCGGCCCTCTCTTGTCCCCTCCACGCCCTCTGCGGAGCGGGCAGGGAAAGTCGAGATCGCCCCTCGCGAGGAACGAATGTTTGTTCCTAAAATCGCTCGGAGTTGTCTCTACTCGGCCGGAGGAAGGGACCGCCGCCTCGTTCGTTTTCGGAGTTTCTTCTCGAATTCTTCCAGGAGGCGAATGTGTGAATCTGTATCAAGTGGAGAGGCGGTATAGAAGTGATGATCTGTCAAGGCCACACCAGTACGTGGCTCTATGATAAATCTCTTATCGGAAAGGGATACCGAGTTCTCAGCCAAACTTGCATCCTTCGCCGTGAAGGCAAACGTAAAGCGAAGAGCCATACCTGCGATTCTGCCCGCATTTTCTCCTTCAGAGGCTCGTAGCGCTGGGCCGCTCACGAGCTCCGCAACCTGATCGCTTACCAAGTCCCGCCAATCTATTTCCATCTCAGCAACGCACTCCGTCTCATGGGAAACAATTAGCGGCGCGGTAATAGCAATTCTCGGCTGATTCTCGGCCTGCGCCAAGAGGCCTCTTAACGCTGAGAATAGAATGTCCGCTTCCTGCGTGGTGCCGGCTACATCGATTACTATTCTCCGCTCATTGATTGACATGGCGTTGACGACAATTATTGCCTGCTCTGTGGGTACATGAGAGCCTCCGACGAATACAAGCTCCCCGCCCTCCACCGCTGACTCTCTAAAGCGGAACTGAGTGGTGACGAAATCTATGGCAAGCTTAGTGCTCAAGAAACGAAATGGCACTATGTCTGATTTGTAAATCCGGCTCTGTCGAGTATTCAGCGATATGACTTGCATGGCTAGGTTGACACCCCTGCTGCGCGATTAAATTGGAGGATATCGCCGCTTCTTCGGGATGATAAGGCGGCATCCTGTGATGCTTGATCGAGAAACGAGCGCCGAGCGACAGGTGGAGACGGTATCGATCTCATATCAGTCACAATGGCCCGCAGATCTTCAGCGATCTTTCCCATCTCATCGACGTACGTTGCCCCTCCAGCATACTGCGCCAAAACTGTATTAATCAGTAGGTTTAAGCTGAGATCGCGGCGCGTCGCAATTTGGGCCAACTGGGCGTGAAGAGAGGGCATCATTCTCAAGGTGATGCGACCGCTCAATTCTTCGTCGATGGGTTCTGGAATAGCTAGTTTATCGTTCAACCTCACCGACAGCCAGGACGCTCGCGCATCATCAAGATTAAATATGGCTTCATCCGCACTCTCTCCCTGAGAGACACATCCTGGAAGGTCAGGATGCGAAGCAACAAAAATACCCTCCTCCCTCGTCAACTCTATCGGGTAGTTCAGGGATAGATAGTAAGCGAGATCCTTATGCATCAGTTGATCTCCAAGGGAGCAATGAGTTCGGCCTGCTCAATTTCGTTGATGACGATGCTGACATATCGCGGCCCGAGCACCTTATCGCCTCCGTGCGGCTTAGGCAGAGTAACCGTGCGACCGGCACGCTCCCAGACTCCTCCACCTTCTTTTGTGGCTGCGCGGTAGGTGAAGCCCCAATCTTCCAAGAGCCCAGTCACCTCTTTAAGCGTCCGGTTGGACTTCTTGCGCTTGAAAGTTTCCAACTCCCGTAATAGGAGTTCCTTCTTTGTCGGTTTAGGCAAAAACATCACCCCGCTTTCTGGAGGAGTGACACCGCATATGGTGTCACTGAGGGTGGAACGTGTCAATCCCCCTTCTTCCAGCGCGCCGCAGCCGCCTTCGGGCGCTCTCCGCCCGCTCCTCCGGCGTCATCTTAGCGGCCCGCGTCTTGCCCCCCTTCGCTCCCTCGAGCTTTCCCAGGGCGACGGCGAGGGTGCCTCTCCTATGGCTTCCTGGAAGACCTGGAAGACTAACTCGTTGGATCAGCGGTCGCTCTTCGGCAACGAGGTCCAATGACTCCCGGGGTCTGGCTGGCCTCGCGATCCCCTTTCCGGGCGAGGGCTTCTAGAAAAGCCGGCCCTCTACGCGAGCGAAATGCCGAGATCAAGATCCTGATGTCGAGGAAAAATCGCGGTGAGCCCATGAGACAAGGAACGGTATCACGACCGCGGCGAAGCTTTTTGTTACGATCTCCCCATGCCGACCCTCGACGAAGAGATCCTGCAATCTGCCCGCGACCTGCCCGGCATCGCCATCCTGGTGGTCTTCGGCTCGCGCGCCCGGGGTACACATCGTCCGGACAGCGATCTCGATGTCGCCGTCCTGCCGGACACCGCCGACTCCCGGGCTCGCAGGTATCTTCAGGCGGATCTCGCGGTCGCCCTCGCCCATTTGGCTCCCGGAGGGCGCGTGGACGTGATCCTGCTCGACGAAGCGCCCGAGGTGCTCCGGCAGAGGATCATGGAGACTGGTAGGGTCCTCCTAAACCGTGATCCGGAGGCATGGAAGGAGCTGAGGGTCCGAACCATGCGGGAGTACGGCGATTCCGAGGGGTTCCGGCGGTTATACCGCGAGGCGCAACACCGGCGGCTGGAAGGGAGGGAGCCGAGTGGTCGATCAGCAAAAGCTATCGAGTCGCTTAAGCGTGTTGGAAAGCTACCTGGCTGAGCTGCGCTCGTGTGAAGCTGAAGAGCCCGGCCTCGCGGCCGGGCACTTCTCTTTTCCAGGCTGTTCAGGTCCTTGCGACCTGACCCGTCGCCCCGGCTCGTTCCCGGAGGGCACCCACGATCCCAACGGCACCGAGGGCAATGCTCACCAATCCCAAGACGAGGACCGCGGTATCGCCGATGTAGCCAGGGCTGTTTCTTCCACAGGCGATGCAGATTATGCCTCCAGGCGTGATCAAAAGGCCTCCGACAATGATCATCCAGGCCCAAGCCAAAACTCTCGTGACTCTCATAGAGATCCTTTCCAAGAGCGATCGGTTTACAATTCGGTCTGCTGACAGAAAGTTAGGCGTTCAGAGCTGATTTCCGTTACAACGATCCGGTCACGCTTGCGGGCTCCGGAGGCACTTTGCTCCATAGGAGACTCATGCAACGCCTTCAGAAGGAGCTACCCATGCGTAAGAAGATCCTTTTCCTGACCCTCGCTCTCGCCGGCCTGGCCGGCGCCGGGATGGGGCTGTTCTCACCCGCCCCCGCCGAAGCGGCCTGCCCGCGGGTCTGCTGCCCTTCGGGCGGCTGCTTCTACTGCTGCGGCCTGCCTTGTGACTGCGCCTCGTAGCCGCTCGATCCAGTACACCCTGTAAAAGGAAAGGGCGGCCCCGCGGCCGCCCTTTCACGTTTCCAGCTTCGGAAAGCCTACCGGAGGCCGCCTGCCAGACCCAGCAGGGACTTGATGTTGTCGTCGTTCCAGCGGATGCCGCCGCCGAGGAAGAAGGAGCGGTTCCTCTCCAAGGGGTCGTCGTAGCCGCCCACCAGGTAGAGGTTGGGGTGGAACTGATAGCGGCCGAGCAGGCGAAGGTGCGGCGCCAGATCGTTCGGGCGGCTGAAGTCGAAGGCCTCGAAGGAGAGCAGGAGCCGGCGGTCGAGGATCGGCAGCGGGTACTCGATCTGCGCGCCCCCGGTGTTCTCGATGATGCCGGCATAGAGGCGCGCGTCCAGCGGCGCCTTGTAGCCGGGCGGCCAACTCGCCATCGCGATCGAGAATTCCAAGGAGGCGGAGGTGCCCGTCGAGGTGGCGTAAGGACCTCTCCTCTTGCCTGAAGTCGAAAGCCCGGCTCCGGCCGGGCTTTTTTATAGCTCTCCCGCCAAACGACGAGCGTCACGCTAGGATTGGGAGAACCGGCTGGCGGACTCGGCCGCTGCGACTTCGCGTTCCACAAGTCCTTCAGGTCTGCGTCAAGCTAGGGCAGATTCCGCTGGTTCAGCAGAGCCATGAATTGGGCCTTCGATAAACCAAGAATCTCGGCGGCTTCGCGCGATGAGATTTTTCCTCCGTGACAGAGCCCAAGGACTAACCATTTTTTGGCTTGCTGGCCGAATTCCGATTCCGAAATGCCTAGAAAGCCAAGCAGGCTCTGTGGGATCTCGATTTCAACTTTCAACACTGCCATGCTGGGATTATACTACCTTTCAGTCGTTTAGCTCATCACCTATGGGCCCGCTTGCGAGCTCCGGCAACACTCTGCTCAGTAGGAGACTCAACGACTTCAAGGAGAAAACCATGCGTAAGAAGATCCTTTTTCTGACCCTCGCTCTCGCCGGCCTTGCCGGCGCTGGGATGGGGCTGTTCTCGCCCGCCCCTGCCGAAGCCGCCTGCCCGAGGGTCTGCTGCCCCTCCGGCGGCTGCTTCTATTGCTGCGGTCTGCCGTGTGACTGCGCCTCGTAGCCGCTCAACCGGAGCCCGGATTTCCCCGTAAAAAGAAAGGGCGACCCCGCGGCCGCCCTTTTCTCGTCTCATCTTTCGGGAAAGCCTACCGCAGCCCGCCCGCCAGCCCCAGCAGGGACTTGATGTTGTCGTCGTTCCAGCGGATGCCGCCGCCGAGGAAGAAGGAGCGGTTCCTCTCCAGGGGGTCGTCGTAGCCGCCCACCAGGTAGAGGTTGGGGTGGAACTGATAGCGGCCGAGCAGGCGAAGGTGCGGCGCCAGGTCGTTCGGGCGACTGAAGTCGAAGGCCTCGAAGGAGAGCAGGAGCCGGCGGTCGAGGATCGGCAGCGGATATTCGATCTGCGCGCCCCCGGTGTTCTCGATGATGCCGGCGTAGAGGCGCGCGTCCAGCGGCGCCTTATAGCCGAAGAGGGCGGTCGCGGAGTAGGTCTTCTCCTGGGTGATGGTGCGGATGGTCGTGGTCTCGGGCGGCCCACCGCCCGGCGGGGTGACAACGTAGGTCTGCGTCTTCTCCGAGCGCTTGCCGAAGGGGCTGCTGACGATGCCGGCGCGGTAGGCGCGCTTGCCGTCCTGCGGGTCGATGTCCAGCCGGAAGGCGGTCTGCGCCTCCTGCGAGTCCTGCAGGTAGTACCCCTGCATGTCGAGGTCGATCTTGAACTTGTTGAGCCCGCCGAAGCTCTTGCTCAAGGTGTCGACGCCCCCCTTGATGCTGTCGAGGGTGGAGACGACGTCGTTGTAGGCCTTCTCGTCGTTGACCAGCTTGCCGATCGTCCCCTTGCCGCTGGCGATCGTGCCGGAGATCTTGTTGAGGTTGTCGGCCGAGGTCTGCAGTTTCTCCGTCAGCTCGCGGATGTTGCCCAGGCCGGCCGAGACGTTCCCCCGGTTCTCCTGGATGAGCGTCGAGATCTGGTCGAGGGCTCTCTGAGTCTGCGAGGCCAGCCGCGGCAGCTCGCGGGCCAGGGTGGCGGTCAGGGCGTCGATGTTGCGCACGCTCGAGCCGACGTTGGCGCGATTCTCGGCGACCAGCATCCGGATCTCGGCGCTGGTGAGCTGGATGTCGGCCAGCAGGCGGCTGATGCCGCTGCCGATGTCCTCGGTCGAGAGTTGGCCGGTGACCTTCTGGATCGAGGCACCGATGTCGTTGATCTTCGCCATCGCGTCGTCCAGGCTGGGCGGCGTCGTGCCGATGAGCACGGCGTCGTCGGGCAGTGGCGGCGCACCCGGCGGGCCGGGGACCAGCTCGACGTACTTCTCGCCGAGCAGGCCGAGGTTGGCGATCCGCGCCGTGGTGCCGACGGTGAGCGGGACCTGCCGTTCGAGCAGCATGGTGACCTTGGCCCGGCTGCCGTCGAGACCGAGGCCGTCGACGTGGCCGACCCGCACGCCGGCGATGCGCACCGAGGCCTTGTCGTCGAGCCCGGCGACCGAGCTGAAGACGGCGTGCAGGTGCTGCCCCTTCTTGCCGAAGGGGTTCAGGTCCTCGATCTTCCAGATCAGGACCCCCAGGATGATGAGGCACAGGGTCGCGAAGACCCCGACTTTTACCAGTGATTTCATATCTCTCCCGAAGGCGCCACGCCGGCTAGAGCCGGTTCGGCCCTCCACTCTCTCCCGTCTTCGCCCCCAGATCGTCCCTGGAGTCGCGGGCCCCGCGCGCGGGGGCCTCCTCGGAGAGCGGCCCCTCCGCGCGACCATGAATGAACTGCTGAACCCGGGGATCTTCGAGCCGCTTGAACTCCTCGGGCGGCGCCTCGGCAATAATCTTACCGCGATTGAGCATGGCGATCCGGTCGCCGATCAGGAACGCGCTCTCCATGTCGTGCGTGATAGTGATCGTGGTGGTCTTCAGCCGGTTCGAGAGGTCGAGGATCACCTCGCCGATCAGCGCCGTGGTCACCGGGTCGAGCCCGGTCGTCGGCTCGTCGAAGAGGAGGATCTCCGGCTCATGGGCCACCGCCCGCGCGAAGCCCACCCGGCGGCGCATGCCGCCCGAGAGCTGCGAGGGGAGCTTGTCGCTCACCCCTTCGAGACGCACCATCTGCAGGCACTCCTCCACCCGGTCGTTGAGATCGCCGTGCGACAGTTTTTTCAGCCGCTGCAGGGGGAACGCCACGTTCTGCCAGACCGTCATCGAGTCGAACAGCGCGCCCTCCTGGAAGGCCATGCCGAACTTGCGGCGGAACTCGGTGATCTCCCGGTTGCCGAGGGTCGCGACGGTCGTGCCGTCCACCTCGACCGTGCCGGAGTCCGGCCGCAGCAGGCCGATGATGTGCTTGAGCAGCACGCTCTTGCCGGTGCCCGAGCCGCCGATGATCACCAGCGACTCCGCCGGCGCGATGTCGACGGTCACGCCGTCGAGCACCACCTTGGGGCCGAAGGACTTGTACAGATCCTGGATACGGATCTTGACCTTGGCGTCTGTCTTCTTGACCGGTTCCGTCATGGCATTCCTCAGAACAGCAACCGGGTCAGAAAGAAATCCGCGACCAGGATGGCGATGCTCGCCACCACCACGGCGGCCGTGGTGGAACGCCCCACCCCCTCGGCGCCGCCGGTGGTGTAGAACCCCTGCTGGCAGCCGATGACGGCGAGCAGGAAGCCGAAGGCGCTCGCCTTGATCAGCCCCGAAAGGAGGTCGGTCAGCTGCATGAACTGGAACGTCCGGTTGACGTAGGCGACCGGATTCGCACCCATCAGCACGACGGCGACCAGATAGCCGCCGAAGATGCCGACGGCGTTGCCCAGGATGACCAGGAGCGGCAGGGTGAGCGTGGTCGCCCAGACCCGCGGCACCACCAGGTAGTGGACCGGATCGGTCGCCATCACCTCGAGGGCGTCGATCTGCTCGGTGACGCGCATGGTGCCGAGCTCGGCGCCCATGGCCGAGCCGGCGCGGCCGGCGACGATCAGCCCGGAGAGGACCGCGGAGAGCTCGCGCACCATCGACAGCGCCACCAGCGAGCCGACGAAGCTCTCGGCGCTGAAGCGGCTCAGCACGGTGAAGGTCTGAAGGGCCAGCACCATGCCGGTGAACATGGCGGTCAGCAGCACCACCGGCATCGAATTGACCCCCACCTTCACCATCTGGCGCAGCAGCTCCCGCCAGTCGTAGGGGGGCCGGGGAGTCCAGGCGAAGACGCGCCCGACCATCTGCATGAAGCGCCCCATCTCCTCGAAGAACCCCGCGATGGGGCCGGGCAGATTCGGCGTCTTCACATGTCCTCCCGCGAGAAACGCGACATCAACTCCTCCACTCTCCCCTCCCGCACATAGCGGCGCGGCAGCCGCAGCCCCAGGTGACAGAGGATCTCCCAGGAGATCGTCCCGGCGTGCGCCGCAAGCTCCGTCGCCGTGATCTCCTCATTTCCCTGCCGGCCGAGCAGGACCACTTCGTCCCCCAACTCGGCCCCGGCCTCCGTCACGTCGAGGAGGGTCATATCCATCGTAACCGAACCGGCGACCGGAACCCGGCGCCCCCGCACCAGGGCCTCGGCCCTGCCGGTGAGCCGCCAAGCGTAGCCGTCAGCGTATCCCACCGGCACGACGGCGACGCGGCTGCGCCGCCGGGTGACCGTCCGCCCGCCGTAGGACAGGGGCGTGCCGGCCGGAACCTCGCGGAGCTGGACGATCCGCGCCCGCACCGCCATGACCGGCTGCAGACCCATACGCGGCTGAAGATCCGTAGTTTCACCGACGGGGTCGAGGCCATAGATCGAGATCCCGATCCGCACCAGGGCGAAACGGCTCTCCGGGCGATGCAGGGCGGCGGCGCTGTTGGCCATGTGGATCAGGATGCCCTCGCGCTCCCCGGGTTCCAGCAGGGCGAGCACGGCGGCGAAGCGCTCTTCCTGGGCCGGGTTGCGCGGGCTCCCCAGGTCGTCGGCGTCGCCGAAGTGGGAGAGCAGGCCCGCCAGCCGCAGCCCTGAGCTGCCGCGCAGGATCGCGAGCGCCCGCGGCACCTCGTCCATCGCCACGCCGAGGCGGCTCATGCCGGTATCCACCTTGAGATGCACCGGCTGCGGCTCGCGCTGCCCCGCCGTCCAGTCCTGCCAGCGCAGGAGCTCGGCGAGCGAGGAGAGGGTCGGGGTGAGGCGGTAGCGGGCGTAGAGGGCGATCTTCTCGGGCCGGGCGGTGCCCAGCACCAGGACCGGGAGCTGGACGCCGGCGCGGCGGATCTCGGCCCCCTCTTCGAGCAGCGCGACGCCGAGCCAGTCCACCCCCGCGGCTTCGAGGGCGCGGGAGACTCCCACGGCGCCATGGCCGTAGGCGTCGGCCTTGACCACCGCCATGACTTTCGGAGGCACGGGCGAGCCGGCGAGCCGCTCGCGGATCTTCGCGAGATTGTTTTCGAGAGCGGCGAGGTCGACGTCCACCCAGGCCGGGCGCAGGGCGGCCTGGAGGTCGTCGACTCCCGGCGCCCCCTCGGCGTCCGGCCCGACCTCAGAAGGGGGCGGAGGATTCGAGCCCATGCCGATCGAGGTTCCGGAAACTGGTGGTCTCTCCGAGGAAGACGAGGTCGACGGTGCCGGTCTCACCGTTTCTGTGCTTGGCGATGATCAGCTCCGCCAGTCCCTTGTTCTCCTCGGTCTGGTTGTAGACCTCGTCGCGGTAGATGAAGGCCACCATGTCGGCGTCCTGCTCGATCGATCCCGATTCGCGGAGATCCGAGAGCTGCGGCCGGTGGTCGCTCCCCCGCCGCTCGGTCTGGCGGGAGAGCTGGGAGAGGGCGATCACCGGGATCTCCAGCTCCTTGGAGAGCTGTTTCAAGCCACGGCTGATGGCGGCGATCTCCAGGTTGCGGTTCTCGTAGCGGCCGCCGGCCTGCATGAGCTGGAGGTAGTCGAGGATGACCAGGGAGAGCCCGCGCTCGGCCTTGAGGCGCCGCGACTTCGAGGCCACCTCGAGCAGCGTCGGGTTGGGCGAGTCGTCGATGTAGAGCGGCGCGTCGCCGATCGCGCGCACGGTCTGGATGATCCGCGTCCACTCCTTCTGCGAGACGCGGTTCGAGCGCAGCCGCGAGAAGGAGATGTCCGCCTCCGAGCAGAGAATGCGCAGCGACAGCTCCTGCTGGCTCATCTCCAGCGAGAAGATGCCCACCGTCTTGCGCTCGCGCACGGTCACGTGCTGGGCGACGTTGAGGGCGAAGCTGGTCTTTCCCATGCCCGGGCGGCCGGCGATGATGATCAGGTTCCCCCGGTTCAGCCCCTGGCTGATGCGGTCGAAGTCGGTGAAGCCGGTCGGCACGCCGGTGAGCATCGACCCGGGGCGCTCCTCGAGCTCTTCCAGGGTCTTGTGGAGCACGTGCGAGAGCTGCGCGAAGCCGCGCTGGATCGCCTCCTCGCCGAGACTGAGGATCGACTGCTCCGCCCGTCCGAGCGCCTCGCGCGCCTCCAGGCCGCCGTCCAGACAGTTACGGATGATCTGGCCGGAGGTGTGGATCAGCCGGCGGCGGACCGACCGCTCTTTCACGATCTCCACGTAGGCGTCGATCCGCCCGATGTCGGGGAGATCGAGATCGAGGCCGGTCAAATAGGCCAGGCCGCCGATCATCTCCAACTGCCCGCGCTGCTCGAGCCGGGCCTGGAGGGTGCGCAGGTCGATCTCCACCTGCTCCTCCTGGAGGTCGATCATCGCCTGGTAGAGGATCTGGTGGCGCTCGGAGTAGAAGTCCTCGGCCCGCAGCCGACCCGAGATCGTGGCCAGCACGGAGGTGTCGAGCATCACGCCGCCGAGCACGGCGCGTTCCGACTCCTCGCTATGCGGGAGAGCCTTCTGCTGCTGGGGGAGGACGTCGATCATGGGGCTGGGAGTGGGCGAACTCTGTCATTCTCCCGCGAGAATCGACAGGGCGCAAGCTTCCGCTGGAGCGAGAAAAGGAGTATGGGGATCAAGTACGGGGATCAAAGACCGCCGAGGAACCGCGCCATCTCGACCCAGACCTCCCGGCGGCCGAGGAGGTCGTTGTGCGCCGCGCCGCGGACCGGCACCCACCGCGCGGACTCTCCCAGCACGGCGGCGATCTCCTCCCCCTGCCGGACGGGGATCAGGTCGTCCCGTTCGCCATGGACGACCAGGGCGGGAACCCGGATGCGCCGCGCCGCTTCCCGCGAGTCGTAGTGCTCGCGGAGCATCGCCTTGACCGCGAACTCGGGGAAGATTCCCACCGCCACCTCGGCGAGCGTCGTCCAGGGGGAGAGCGCGATCAGGCCGCGCACCTCCTTGGGATGCCGGTCGACGGTGGCGATCGCCAGCGCGGCACCCAGCGACCAGCCGCAGACGACCAGGGGGCGCTCCGGATGGCTCCCCCGGGCCCAGGCGACAGCCGCGTCGCCGGTGGCGATCAGCGCCTCCTCGGAAGGGGTTCCCGTGCTGCGCCCATAGCCGGGGAAATCCGCCGCGAGGACCGCCACGCCGAGCCGGCCAAGCTCCTCGAACAGTCCGGACCAGCGGACCGTCTCCAGGTTCTCGCCGTTGCCATGGAAGAAGAGGACGAGCGGCGCCGTGGCCGGCAGCGAGGGACCGGCGAAGAGCCAGGCCTGGACCCGGTTGCCGCCCGGGAGGTCGAGCCAGACCTCCTCCAGAGGAGCGGGAGGTGGCGAGGGCACCGCCACCGGCGGCGCGGGATAGAGCATCTGGCGGGCGAAGGCGTCGAGCATGGCGGGGATGATACCGCCATGCCTTAAAACTCGCTGCTCGCCCCGCCGCCGCCGAACTCGCCGCCGTCGCCCGCGAACTTCGGTTCTTCGTGGACCGGCCGGGCCTCCGGCGAGAGCGACATCACGGCGGCGCCGGCTTCGAGCATCCGCCGGCGCGCCAGATCCTCGAACAGCGGCTCGGCGGTGAAGCCGTGGCGCTCTTTCCCGGCTCCGGAATCGAGGTAGCGCCGCAGCGCGAGGACCGCCGCCACCAGCGCGGCCCCCGAGGCGGTCAGCACGACCCAGAGCGGCGCGAGATGGACGTACCAGCGGAGGGTGACCAGCGAGGCGATCCCCGTGCCCAGCCCCAGGATCAGAAAAACCCAGCGTCGCGAGCGGAGGCCCAACGCCAGATAAACGATCGGGACCAGCGCGGTGGCGGCGATGAAGATCCAGCGCACGGACGGTCCCCAGATCGCCGGCTGGAGCTTCCAGATGGACAGGTCGGGTTCCAGCCATCCAAAATCATAGGAGGCGATGTTCAGGGCCGCGTAGAGCCCCACCAGCGCCACGCCGAGAACCGCCGCGCAGGAGGCGCGGTGCGCGGGCGGCAGGCGCGCCGATTCCGCGAGCCGCGCGAGGACCGGGGCCGCCAGGAGCGGCAGGACGATCCAGGCCAGGCGCCCCTGGGGAAAGGCCGTGAAGATCGCCAGCAGCGCCACCAGCGACGCTCCGGCGTACAGAGGGTACCCCCAGCGCCATGCCGCCCCGGCAAGCAGGAAGGCGGCGGCGAGGAGCACCACCGCGATGACATGGAGGAAGCTCAGGCCCGCCTTATCGGCCATCCAGCCGACGAATCCGAGCAGGTAGCCGACCCCCACCAGCGACGTGGCGGCCTCGCTCCCACCCTGGGCACGGCGCATCTTCGTGACCTGGATCTCGGTGAGGACGAGCAGCGCCACGCCGAAGACGAGCAGAAGGACGAGAGGCGGAGTATCCCCCTTGAAATTGAACAGAGCCCAGATGAACCCGCAGCCGCCGTTGATGGCGATGATCGTGAACAGGAAGACGAGGACGCGGAACACCGGGCCGAGACGATGCCGGTCGTCCGGATAGGCGGCCACGGCGGCGGCGAGGGCCGTCTCGTCGATCGCCCCGGCCCGCTTCCAGCCGCGGGCGGCGGCGCGGACGGCCGCGTTGCGGTCGGCCTGGGCCGCGTCGCGGGTCATGCCGGCTCCTTCATCCGGCGCTGTGCCGCGATCAACCCGGCGATCACCAGCAGCGGGGTCAGGAAGAACCAGAAGCACCCCAGGGTCTCCAGCCTCAACCCTTCCAGGGCCAGCCGGCTCAACGCCACATAGCCGGCGACGACGCCGAAGGCGAACAGCGGGAAACGCCGGACGCGGTAGGCTCCGGCCGCCAGCCCCACGCTGACCAGCAGCAGGGCGATGCTCCATCCGGACCAGGAGGCCGACTCCCACATCCCCGACCCCAGCCCGCCCAGGATCAGCAGCCACCCGAGGGTGACCGCCAGCGGCTCGAAGTGGGCCTTGCGCCCCGTCCGCTGGAGGACAAATCCGAGAACCACGAAGAGAGCGCCGCAGCCGATCGCGTTCCAGCGCACCGCGTCCTCCGCCCGCAGCCAGAGGCCGGCGCCGAACCCCGCCGCCGAGACCCCACGCCAGGCCGCGAAGGTCGAGAGCGCCAAGGAGAAGACGATGCGGGAGTCGAAGCGGAACGCAGCCAGGGCCGTCAGGGCCGCCACGATCAGCAGATGCCAGGTCCAGCTCGCGCCGAGCGGGGTGAACTTCACCTCGACATAGGCGAGGTCGGCGGCGGCGAGGAGGACGCCGAGCAGGAGGACGTAGTCGAACGCCAGGTTGGGCGACGGCACCTCACGCCACGAAAACGGCGGCGCCACCCGCGCCACCCAGACGAGCACCGCGGCGGCGGCGAGGCCAAGACCGACGGCGATCGCCAGCGGTCCGATGCGGTCCAGGTTCTCCTTGACCAGGAGCCCGACGCCGCCGGTGACCAGCAGCACCCCCAGGTAGAGCAGGGCCCGCAGCTCCCCATGGGCGGAGACCAGCTCCCCCCGCGCGACCCGCAGCAGGCGCGGCGCCCCCTCCGGCGGCAGGGCGCCAGCTTCGACCAACTTCGGAATCGCGTTGGCGACGTCGGGATTCATGGGAAAACCTGGGTGATCCTATCCCGGTTTGCTCCACAGCCGATCCGTCCCATAGCATCGGCGCCCACGATTCCGGTCTACCCCCGGCACCAGCTCCATAATGGCTGCCGGCAGCACGAGCGGAGAACAATCGGAGAACAACCATGACGACCGGACTCGACGACATCCAGCGACTGACTCCCGAAGAGAAATACCGGCTCTACAACGAGCACGCTCCCGAGGCCCTCGCCGCGGTCGAGCGCGTCCTCGCCGCGCCGGGGCCGGCGCCGGTCCTCCTGCTCGCCGGCGAGCCCGGATGTGGCCGCACCGGCCTGCTGAAGGCGGCGGCCCATGGCGCCGGGTTGCAGGGGCGGCGGACCACCGTGCTCCGCCTGGACCTCGACGGCTACGAGGAGGGTTTCGATCTCGCCCGCTTCGCCGAGGTCCAGATCGCCAAGCGCCTGGAGCTCGGCGAGGCCGGCCGCGAGGCCCTGCGCGAGCGGGTCTTGCCGCTCCTCCAGTTCTTCGAGGTCTCGCTCACCGGCGCGGCCCTGGTCTCCCTGCTCCTGCGGCTCGACGATCCGGCGGCGGTCTGGAAGCAGCTCCCGGCGGGCTCGCCCGATGCCCGGCCCGCCCTCTCCGGCCTGCTCGCGGCGTTGAGCCGGGACGGCCACCTGGTCGTGCACGCCGTCGACAGCGCCCAGCTCACCGACACCCTGCGCCGTTGGCTGCTCGACGAGACCCGGCGCAACCCCGGCCTCGTCCTCGCCATCTCCTGCTCCCCCGCCGATCCCGACAACCGGGTGACCCCGCGGGCCAAGAGCCTGCGCCTGGATCTCCAGCCGCTGGCCGCCGGGCATCTCCTCGATCCGGTCCATGAGGTCTTCGACGGTCTCGAGATGGGGACGGCGGACCGCCTCCAGCGCTTCCTCGACCTCGCCGCTCTCTGCGGCGAAAACGTGCCTCCCGAGATCCTCTTCCATCACCTGGAGCTGGAGCCGGAACAGCGGGAGGAGCTCCTCGATCTCATCGACGAGGAGCTGGTCGAGAACGAGGATCTCCGGCTCTTCGTCGATCATCAGTACGGCCACCCCTCGTTCCCGGGGATGCTGACCTACGCGTTCACCAGCCCGCGCTTCCGCCATGCCTTTCTCGAGCCGCTGAGCATCAAGCGCGAGCGGCTGGCCGCCGAGCTGCTGGAGTTCTTCAACCAGTCGGTCCCCGTCCACACCCGGGGGATGACCCTGCTCCGCTACAACCTCGCCGGTTTCCTCGCCGACGAGCAGGCGCGCCAGTTCTTTCTGCGCGAGCTGCGCGTCTGGATCGGCGAGGGGGAGGTCGAGGCGCTCACCGCCGAGCTCGCCGCCGGCATCGCCGAGGGGCGGACGAGCGCCCGCGACCTGCTCACCGCGGCCCGGCAGACGGAAGGGCACTGGCCCCCCTTCCGCCGGTTCGCCTTCGTCGAGGCGACGCGCCCCCGCGCCGAGGACCTGAACCCCGAGGAGGGTCTTGAGCTGCACAACCTGCGGGCAGAGATCCTGCGCGACCTGCAGCGCGTTCCCGAGGCGATCGCGGAGGCCCGGCTCTCCCTGGAAGCGGCGCGGGAAATCCACGGTCCGGAGCACGCCGCCACCGCCCGGGCGCTGAACCTGCTCGGCATCCTCCTCAACGAGAGCGGCGAGCACATGGAGGCCCGCGAGATCCTGGAGCAGGCCCTCGCCATCCAGGGCCGCGGACCGCAGGACGCCAACCTGGCGTCCATTCTCGCCAACCTCGGCATGGTCTACCGCAACCTCGGCCAGCGGGAGCCGGCGCACGAGCATCTGGAGCGGGCGCTCGCCCTGCACCGGGAGGCCTTCGGCGACGGCCATCCGGCGGTGGCGGCCGACCTTGGCAACCTCGCCGCCGTGGAGCGCGAGTTGGGAGAGCCGGCGAAGGCGCTCGAATATCTGCGCCCCACCGTGGACATCGCCCGCCACCTCTACGGCGACATCCACCCCGAGACCGCGCGGGCGCTCACCAACGTCGCTGGCCTTCTGCGCGAGCTGGGAGACAGCAACTCGGCCTGTGTCCACATCGACGCCGCCCTGCGGATCAACCAGCAGGTCTTCGGCGAGGCGCACCCGCAGGTGATCGCCGACCTCAACAACCTCGCCGTCCTCGAGCGGGAGGCCGGGCAGCCCGAAGCCGCCCGCGATCATTTCGCGCAGGCCCTCGCCATCTCGCGGCAGGTGCTCGGCGAGGACCACCCGCTGACCGGGCAGCTGCGCCGCGCGGCCTCGGAGGGGTGAACACCCCGGCGCACGCGGCGAAAACCAGAACAGGGACATAAGGGACGACAAGGACACCAAGGACCGCACCAGGATCGGTAATCCTTGCCCTGTTGTCCCTACGGTCCTTGGTGTCCCTGCCTATTTTTGGGAGAGAGGGCTCCGATAGATCGCGTACTCCAATACGGGCGCGAAGAGTGAAGGGACTTCACCGCGCGGAAACTCGGGGCCGATCACCGACCGGAGAGCGTCGAGGTCCCCGGCCCTGAAAGCCTCTTCATTCCGTTGTGATTCCATGACCGGTGCTCAGTCCCAACTCTTCATCCGTGAAGTAGGCCCAGTAGTGATCCAGGGCCGTCTGGGCGTCATTGGTAACGTACTTGCGTGAATCGAACTCACGGGCCAGGAGCTCCAGGGCATGGACCACGGCCCGCCTTTCGGCCGGCCGCAGCAGGGGGGAGATCTCCCCCGGGAACGCCCACAGATGGGACGCCACGAACTCGTCAATATCAAGGGGAGCATCCGGCCTCAGCGCGAGCGTCAGGTAGGCGGGCAGATAGTAGACGAAGCCTTCGAAGGTCAGAAAACTGATGTTCTCCCGCAGGTCGTGCTCGCGCCCGACCGCCACCATCTCCCCCCAATCCTTGCCCCGGAACCGTTCCCAGGTCTCATCAGCCTCCGACGCGATACCGTCCGGCCGGCGCCGCGCGATGCGGTCGTCCCCGGGGTAGGAGCGCGAGGCGAAAGCCTCCTGGATCTCCTGGATCAGCTCCTGGGTATCCATAGCTCCTCCCCGCATCCTCCGTTGCGAGTCCATCAGGATCAAACTCTGCGACTAGGACGCCAGGGACATTGCGGAAAGCCCCCGCAAAACAAGTAGGAAGGCCGCGAAGGCCTCGGCCCCCGCCGCCGCGGCTCCTGCCAACCCGGCCAGGACCGGAGCGAGGGCCCCGAGCAGCCAGATGATCAGGAGAATCAGCAGAGCAAGAAACAACACGATCACCACGACCTCGACAAACCTTGGAACCAGTTCCCGAATGCAATCGAGCAACCCACCGCCGTTGGCGCCGCCGGAGATCAAGTAGGCGCCCGCCCCGGTTGTCTCGTCCTGAATAATGTAGCCAACGCCACTCCAGGAACCGTAACGGAAGCTCCTCTCAGGCACCATCACCGTCTTGCCCTGGCTCAGAGCCGTGGTGATATCTCCCTCGACTGCGGAGCTGAGTTGAAGCAGAGGCAGTACCGCGGCGGAGTTGACGGGCGTAATGCGGTAGATAGGGATCTTCAGCTCCGCCGCCGTCGCGATGAGATGAATCGCCGAGATCCCGCGGATTGCGGGCTGGGACCTGCCTTCGAGCTGATCGAAGACCGAGCCTTCCAGGTAGGACCCCTGGACCCCTGATTGCTTGACGAAGGCGATGACCTTGGCGGGATCTACACCCGCCGCGCCGATCAGCGACTGCTTCACGTCCATGATCCGGCTCTGATAAATGCCGGACGTGGGCGCTCCAAAAAGGTAGGAGGCCGTCAAGAGCGAGCTGAAGAGGCCGACGGACGGCAAGCGCAGCATGTGGACGCCCAGCGGCCGGGCCGCGATCCCCCCCAGATGGTCGCACTCCGCCCAGTAATGCAACCCGACCTGGTGGAGGTATTCAGGCGCGTTGTTCACCGGATTCTGGGCAAACCGCTTCGCCACAACCTCCCTGGAGACACCATTGCCCGTAATGCCGGCCACGATCTCGTCCCCAGCTACCACCTGGTAAGGGATTGTGGTCGGACCCTGGGTGTCCTGGAGCACCACGTCGACCGAGTAGGAGCTGCCCATCCGGACACCGCCGCCACGACCTTTCTCGACGCCGTCGAGCCGGACCACGGGCACGACGTTGACAAGGTAAATGGGGAGCGAGCCCGCCGCGGTGGCGCGCGCCGCGTTCAGGGTATCCGCGTCGGCCTGCGTAGCCGGCTCGAACCCGAGGCTGAGCCGCCGGCTGTTCAGTGCCGGCAGGCTCAGCTTGACCGAGAACGCCGGAGTCCCTTGAGCGCGATCGGAGTCCGATGCGAACCCGTTGAGGGTCACGGAATGACGGAGGTCGCCCGGCAGTGTGCTCACCCCGGCCCCGCGCGTGACGACCGGGTACGGCAGCGAGCCGGCGAAGGTCGTGCTCGTCTGCGGAATGATCGCCGACCCGCCCAGGAGGCCGTCGACCGTCCCTCCCACGCCATGGGTCAGCGAGTACTCATCGCTCCGCGTCACCCAATCGGCAAACCGGTCGTCGAGGACAGAGTCGTCGACGTTGGTGATCTTGCCCAGCGACTCGTCGACGTCGAACAGATGATCGCCCGGCTGCAGGACGGTGTTGATGGGGTTGTCGGTGAAAAGCGAAGACTTCGACGTGAAGTTGTGGAGCTTGAAGGCCGCGTCCAGCGGCACCCAGGTGTCGCCGGCATGGTGGATCGCCCCGCGGCTGGGAAGGTAGTCGACAAAAGCCTCCACCCAGACGTGCTCCATCCGGATTCGGGTGATCGCACCGCCGGAGGCAAGGCCCACGTTCGGCACCCCGCCCTGCCCCAGGAGTTGCTGCGCCACCTGCGGGCTGGCGGCCCCGCCCACCCAGCTCATCACTTTGTCGATGGGGACTTCGATGGTCCCGGTGGCATACCTGGCGCTGACGCCGGCGGACCTCAGCAGCGCGATCAGCAGGCTTGAGATGTCGAAAGCGTTCCCCCGCTTCGCCTCGAGCGTCATCTGTGAGCCTTGCACAGAGCCGTAGGTGGGCACGAACTCGACGTTGTTGCGGACCCAGTCGTAGATCTTCAAAGGCTGGTTCCCAAGCGATGCCGCCAACGCCTGGATCTCTGGCGTCATCTGCACGTCTTCGTTCGGCGCTAGATCGGCGGGGCCCGGCGCCACCAGGCTGGCGGTGAGAACGGCGGCCGCGCCGGTCTTCTGGAGTCCCTTGGGGACGAACGGCTTCCGCGTGACAGGCTGGGCCCTGCGGAAGGGCAGCCGCGAGGGGTCAAAACGTGGGCTCGTCCGTGGACTTGCCCAGGAGCGCCGCCGCCGCCGCGATCGCCGATCGATACTCCCCGGGGCTCTGGCTCTTCTCCGCCCCTTCCAGGCTCCGGAGCACCGACCGCATCTTCTTCACGTAGCCGTCCTGCGCGGCCTGATGGCGCTCGAAAATGATTTGTGGCAGATGGGCGGCGCGCAGGAGCGCCTCCGTCGCCGCGAAGTCTCGGAGCACCCGTTTGTCGGTGGCCACCAGCCGCTGCTCGAGACCGGCCATGGACTGTAAGCCGCCGCGCCGTTTCTCAGCGCTCTCCGGCGCGGTACCATCCTGGCTCGCGAGCTGGCCCAGCTCCGCGGCCATCTCCTTCATTTCCACCGCTGGATCCGGCGCCGCGTGGGAAGCGAGCACATGCACCGCCTCCGGCCGTGGCTGATCGAGACGCTGAGCCGCCTGGCGTAGATACTCTTTTTCCTGGGCCGACAGAGCGAGCCGCGGGTTGTCGGCCAGCTCCCGGAGAACCTGGGCGGGATTGCGCTGCAACGACCGGACCTCGGCCCAGGCATTGCCTCCCGCCGTCATCCATGCAAAGGCGACGAGGACGGTGATGGCCGTGCCCACCCTGAATCTTCTATTCTTGAACAGCATGAGGGCCCAATCCTAGTTCTTCATCCGTGAAGTAGGCCCAGTAGTGATCCAGGGCCGTCTGGGCGTCATTTCTGCCGGAGTCGTGCTTGTCGTATTCGCGAGCGAGGTATTCGAGGACGTGGACTACCGCCCGCTTCTCTTTCGGTCGCAGCAAGGCCGCGATCTCCTCCGAATACGTCCAGAGATGGGATACCAGAGAATCATCCGGGCCCGTGGGGTTCTCCCGATCCAGCGAGAGCTCCAGAAAGGCCGGCAGGTAATAGATGAAGCCTTCGGGGCTCAGGAAGCTGACGTCGTCGCGGAGGTCGAGCTCGCGCCCGGCCGCGACGATCTGCCGCCAGTCGCGCCCCCGGAACCGTTCCCAGGTGTCCTCGGCCTCGAACCCCCGACAGCCCGGTTGACGGTGCACGATGCGATCGTCCCCGGGATAGGAGCGCGAGGCGAACGCCTCCTGGATTTCCTGTTCGAGATCTTGCGTGATGCTGTCCATCGCTCTCCTCGGTGGCTTGGCGGTACTCAGTTTCCGGAGCAGGGGTCGGCGCAGCCTTGCGGCTCCGGCATCGCGATCAACCGGTCGCAAGCCCCCACCTGCTTAATGGCGTCCGCGGCGCGCTCCTGATGCCCGGGATCGCCGCCACCCCAGCACCGGTCGTTCATGATGGTCCGCGCCGTGTAGCAGTCCAGCCAGTGCTGGCGCTCCTGCCGCAGGGCAAAGCAGCCCGAGACGTTCCTGCACGCCTGCGGAGCGGGGGTCTTGCAGATCGAGTTCACATCGGCTAGGAGCGCGATGCACTCCAGCACCGGACACCGCAGGAGCGGATTGGCGGCATCGCAGGCCCGGTCTGCCCAGGCCTCACCCGCGAAGAGGAGCGCTCCAGCGGCCACCAGCGCCACCGGAGCGAATCTCGAAACCCTCAGCATCATCTTTCGCATGACTCTCTCCATTCCTCTCATCAGCGGCAGACGGTGGAGTCGTACAGGGCGCCCTGGTCGACGCAGGTCTCGCCGTGGCCGTTGTCGTGCGGCACACAGACCTGAACCTGCCCTTCGCACTGGCCGCCCCGGCCGTCGCTGGCTTTGAAGTAGATGTGGTACACGCGGCCGTCCTGCGGGCCGGCACGCTCCGCGCGGAGGCTCGCCTGCGGCGATCCGATGCCGGTGGCGTCAGGGCAGGTATCCCCCGAGCCGAGCGCGCTCGTCGGCTCGTCCTGGAGCACACCGAGCACGGTGACGGTGATCGGATCGTTCTCCGGGTCGGTGACGCCGGTGACCGTGACCGCGTTGAGCTTGTGGTTGGGCGGCCAGAGCGTGACGACACTGGCGACGGCTTTCGCGCAGACCGGCGGCGAGTTGACCACGGTCAACGAGGCGCTGGCGAGGGTCTGCTCGACGGCCGAGCCGCTCGGCCTGGCGAGCAGCACCGCCAGATAAACCTTGTTGATCGCCAGCCCCACCGTCGAGAACGGCTGGGAGTTGCTGAAGCTGCCCCCGACGTTCAGGTCCGCCGTGTCGTCCAGCTCGCCTACGATCGCCCCGGTCAGCGGATCGAGCAGCAGCACCCGGACGGCGAGACCGGGGAGCGCCGCGTTTCCTCCGTTGCGCACCGTATAGCTGGCACTGCTCGGATCGCCGGCGTTGACCTTGTCCGGACTGAGCGTCAAGGTGCCGGTGAGCCCGGCTCCCGTCGCGGTCGAATTCATGATCGTGAAGCTCGCCGAGCACAGCGTCACAGACTGCGCGCCGGCGGTCACCGTGAGATTCGCCACATAGCTCCCCGGCGGGTTGCCGGCGGCGGAGAGAACGAAATTCTGCTGCGCGCGAGCTCCCGGCGGCAACGGCGCGAGCTGGCGCGTCCCGACCGGAAGGGTGGCGCCGCCGGTGACCTGCAGTGCGGCGCTCAGCCCCACCATCGTCTGCGACGGGTGGGTGTTGGCGGCCTCGGCCTGGAAGCTCACGATCTGTGTGGCGTCGTAGCTCAGCCGGTCGGTGAACAGGCGGCAGCTCACCCCGCCCTGGGGGATGGAATCCGGCGTCAACGAATTGCAATCGTCGTCGATACCGTTGCCGGGAACCTCCGGCACGCCGGGGTTCACCAGCGGATCCTGGTCGTTGCAGTCCTCTTCGGCCGGGAAGCCGTCGCCGTCCCGGTCCACTCGGGTGGAACCCGCGCACTGCGAGGTGTCGGTGCGGCAGTCGACCGTGCACTGCAGGAGACCCGAGGCGAACCCGAACGACTCGCAGTTGCTCCCCCGGAAGTCGTTGCCGTCGCACGACTCGGTATCCCGATTCGCCCGGCCGTCGCCGCAAAACAGGTTGAACGCCAGTTGCGCGCCGCCGGGATAGAGGTAGGAGTCGGCAAAGTTGACGGCTCCGATCGTGATGCCGTGGGGCTGCGGCGACGTGGTGGTGTGCGCCCCTGAGGAGATCGGCACCACCGCGGCGGAGAAGATGCTGCCGGCGACCGGCGAGAACTGGTTCGCCGCGATCGGCTTGCCGTCGAGCTTCAGCGCTCCGATCGCGGCGGTCGGGGTGATCACGGAGAGGAAGTGGCTCGCGAACTGCGCGCCAGGCACCGCCCAAAAGGTGTACGACTTCAGGTATTGATCGGGCGAGATGATGTTGACCATCGCCGGATCCCCCGAGATCGCGCCGGGGCTCCCGATTCCGGTCATGAACTGGCTGACGAAGATGGGATGGTCGGCCGTGAAGAAGTGATTCCCCGCCAGCGGACCCACCTCGAGGAACTTGCCGCGATTGAGGATCGTCTGCAAGTTGCCATCGAGCGACACCTGGGTGCCGTCGGCCGAGGCCACCACGCGGTAGATCGAGCCCCCGGGCCGGCCCGGCAGGTTGGCCACCACGGCCGCGATTCCCCAACTCGTGACCGGATGGGCGGCCTCGAAAACGTGATCGCAGGCGCTCGTGAAGACCGAGACGGTGGCGCAGGTATTCCCGTTGAGGACCGCCACCGGGCGGTTCGACTCGATCACGGTGCCCGTGAAGTCGGTGCCAAAGAAGCTGGCCTCGCCGCGGAAACCCTGGCCCCGGTTGAGCTGGACCTGAAAAGGCACGTTGGGCTGAGCGGTGGTACCGGGCGATGGGATGCGCAGGCTCGCCGTGGGCGTGATCGTTACCGTGGTGCCGTCGAAAGCTGCCACGACCAGGAATTCGGGGCGGTCGTCACCGTTGTAGGACGAGCCCTGGTAGGTGGTCAGGATGTAGGACGTGCCGAGCGCTTCAACCGGCAAGCCCATGCCCGCGTCCGTGGTGAAACGGCCACGGTTCATGATGTAGACGGCGAAATCCTTGGAGCCCGACAGCCGAACGGCGTTGTTGCGCACCTGCCCGGCGGGCCAGTTGGATTCGGCCGTGTTGGGCAGGTCGACGGTCGTCACCTGCCCGGGCGTCAGCGACACGGTCTGCGAGAAGCTCGGCGTATTGACCGGATACTGGACGGTCACCGACGTGGACACGTCGCTGGTCAACTGGATCTCAGTCGTCACCGCTGACACATTGATGGATGATCCGAAAGGATTCGCCAGGAAGCCGGTGATGAACTCCCGCCCCTTGTTGGAGATGACCTGGTTCGACGCGGTGCACTGGCTGGCGTCCAAGTGGCAGTCGGCGGCGCAACGGAGGGTGCCGCTGCCGAGACCCAGCGACGGGCAGCTCTGCCCCCGGAGGTCGGAGAGGTCGCAGAGCTCCGAAGGCTGGTTCACCTCACCGTCGCCGCACGTGGGCGTCGTGTTGCAACCGCCGGTGTTGAAGCTCCGGCAGTCGGTGGCGCAGCCGAGAGCGCCGGCCGCGAAGCCCTGGGCCTTGCAGGTCTGGCTGGCGAGGTCGGTCCCATCGCAGATCTCGAAAGGCTGGTTCCGGAGGTTGTCCCCACAAGCTGGAGGCACCGAGCATCCCGAGGTGACCAGCGTGCACTGGGAGCTGCACGCCAGCGTTCCCGCGCCGAAGCCCAGCGACTGGCAGGTCGGGCCGGAGGGAACCCCGTCATCGCAGAATCGGCGCAGGCCCAGCCGCCGTCGTCTCTCTGAGCCCCGGCAAGCATCGAGAGCGCCGGCAGCAGGACGTCGTTGCCGACCGTCGCCTGCGGGGCCACCGCGGCGAGCGCGAGAGAGGTGTCGAAAGAATCGGCGACGAAGCTGGCCGTCAGCCCCCAGCCTCCCGCGGGATCCGCGTCGCTTCGGAGCTGAGCGAGCAGAGCGCTCACGTTCTTCCCCTCGGCCGCCAGCACGGCAATGCGCCGGGCGCGATCGTCCGAGTCTTCCACCGGAGCCCTCTGCAAAAAGACGACAGCCTCCGGGCGGCTATACGGCCCGGCACCGAAAGCCTGGAGGACCCGCAACGCCTCGGTCGTCGCCAAAACACTCCGGACCTGAGGGCTTTGCCAGCTACCGTCCGAGATTTGGGTACCGATCAAATAAACAACACCCGGATCGGTGAGCTGGGCTCCGACGGGCGAGGCGCCAGACAGAAGACAGCCAATGAGGACGAAAGCCAAGGCGATCCCGAAATGGATCGTTCCCAAGGCTTTCCGAAGTCTCCGCATATGACAGAACGGACCTATGGCCATGCCCATCTCCTACGCAAGCCTGCTCGCCAACTGGAGATAGCCGTTTCGCAAGCACACGAGAGTGCGCGCCGCTCAGGAATCAGCTCAGAATGTTGTTGGACACCCTAGCACCTGCGGTGCGTTCACCGCAATGATCGGCCCGGAATGGAGCCTTTCAGCAGACTTAAAGAATCAGAAATCCAACGCGTTCCCCCGCCCCGCGGCCAGCGCCTTCCGGTACACGTGCCAACCCGCGGCGAGATCCTCGACCGCGATCCCCAGGGATTTGAACAGGGTGATCTCCGCGTCGTCGCGGCGGCCGGGGACCTTCCCTTCCAGGACCTCCCCGATCTCTCCGAGGATGTGATCGTCCGCGACCGCCCCCTCGCCGCGGGCGAGGAGGAAGTCGCCGGATTCGGCGAGCAGCGACTCCCGGCGGTCGGTGAACAATCGCGAGCGCGCCACGGCCGCCGCGTCCAGCTCCCGGGCGTTCGGGATCGAAGCTCCGGCGGCGTTGACGTGCGCCCCCGGCGCGATCCATTCCCCGAGAAGGATCGGCTCCCTGGCGGCGGTCACCGTGCAGATCAGGTCCGCCCCGTCGACCGCCTCGCGGGCCGAGGGCACCGGCTCCACGGTCAGGCCGCTCCTCTCCCCTTCAAGTTCGGCGAAGCGGCGAGCGCTCTCCGGCCGCCGGCTCCAGACCCGGACGCGGCGCAGGGGGCGCACCGCCCGCATCGCGTCCAGATGGGTCCTGGCCTGCACGCCCGAGCCCAGGATCGCCAGGTCCCCCGCCTCCGCCCTCGCCAGCGCCCGCGTGGCGACCGCGCTCGCCGCGGCCGTGCGGATGGCGGTCACCGACGAGGCGTCCAGCAGCGCCAGGGGCCTCCCCCGCTCCTGCTCGAACAGCAGGACCATCCCCTGGTGCGACTCCTCGCCATGCAGATGGTTCTCCGGCACCACCGTGAGCACCTTGACGCCGGCGACCGTCCTCCCCAGCATCCCCGGCATCACCGCCAGCAGTCCGTTGCGGTCCGGCATCCAGTAGGCGGAACGGAGCGGCTGGATCGCCTCGCCGCGAGCGAGCGCGCGGAGGACGGCGTCGACGGCCTCGATGCACTCGTCCATGGGGAGCAGGGCTTCGACGTCGTGGCGGTTCAGGTAGAGGATGGACATGGCGGGAGTATAGCGGGGCGACCTGCCCTCGCCGCCCGGGGTTGAAATCCCGGGCTACCGACAGTCGCCCCTTCCCGGGGCTCTGCAAAAGGGGGTATGGGAGTCCCGGATGGGACGGCCGTGGGTAGCCCGGGATTTCAATCCCGGGCTCGTTGTATCCTCGCTAACCAAGCCGCCTCTTTCCCCAGGGAGAATCCCCCATGACCTTCGTCTCCGATCTCGAACCGCGCCCCCTCTGGCAGCACTTCGACGCCATCCTGACGATCCCTCGCCCCTCGAAGCATGAGGAGCGAGCCCGCCGGTATGTCATCGACGAAGCGAAAAAACGGGGGCTGCGCTGGCGCCAGGACGCGACCGGCAACGTCGTCGTCGAGAAACCGGCCTCGCCGGGCAAGGAGGGAGCGCCGGTCGTCGTCCTCCAGGGGCATCTCGACATGGTGACCGAGAAGAACTCGGGGACCGTCCACGACTTCGACCGCGATCCGATCGTCCCCCGCCGCGAGGGGGACTGGGTAAAGGCGACCGGCACCACGCTCGGCGCGGACAACGGCATCGGCGCCGCCGCCATGCTGGCCATTATGACGGGGGACACGACGGCGGACGATCTCGTCCACGGCCCTCTCGAGCTGCTGTTCACCGTCGACGAGGAGACCGGGCTCACCGGCGTGCTGGCCCTCGACCCCGAGGCGATCGCGTTGCGCGGACGCCTCCTCCTCAACCTGGATTCCGAGGAAGAGGGGGCGGTGACCATCGGCTGCGCCGGCGGCTCCTCCAGCCATCTCACCCTGGCGCTCGAAACCGCTCCGGTCCCCGCGGGGACCACGGCGCTCGACGTCAAGCTCTCCGGGCTCAAGGGGGGGCACTCCGGGATGGAGATCCATCTCCAGCGCGGCAACGCCGTGAAGCTGCTCTCCCGCGCTCTCCTGGCGGCGCTGCAGCAGACACCCTTCCACCTCGCCGCCTTTCAGGGGGGCAACAAGCACAATGCCCTCCCCCGCGAGGCGGCGGCCCGGGTCGTGGTCCCCGCGGAGGCCCGGGAAGCCTTCACCGCCGCCGTCGAGCGGGAGACCGCCGCGATCCGGGACGAGATCCGCTCTGTCGATCCGGACCTGAAGATCGAGATCGCCGGGGCTCCGGCCTCCAAGCGGGTCTGGACTCCGGCCGCGAGCCGCAAGGCGCTCGACCTCCTCAACGCCCTCCCACATGGCGTCCAGGCGATGAGCAACGACATCCCCGGACTGGTCGAAACCAGCCTCAACGTCGCGACCGCCGCCAGCACGGACGGCGCGCTCTCGATCCTGATCAGCATCCGCAGCTCCGTCGCCTCTGTCATGCGCGACACCAAGCGCAGGCTCCGCGCGATCGCCGAGCTGGCCGGCGCCGAAGTCGAAGAGACCGAGGGCTACTCCGGCTGGAAGCCCAACCCCGCCTCTCCCCTCCTCGGCCGCTTCCAGCAGGTCCACCAGCGCCTCACCGGCAAGGACGCCGAGCTGCGGGCGGTCCACGCCGGCCTCGAATGCGGCGTCCTCGGAGAGAAGTTCCCGGGAATGGACATGATCTCGTTCGGACCGGTGATCGAGGGAGCGCATTCGCCGGACGAGCGGGCGAAGATCGATTCGGTGGGACGGTTCTGGGAGCTATTGAAAGCGACGATGAGAGAACTATGTAATGGTTGATTCGATCCCAGGGCGATGCCCTGGGCTGAGGGAGGACGGCCCCTTGGGCCTCAGCTTGGGGCTTCCTACGGTTATCACTTGGCGATATATTATTACTGCGAGCAGTGAGCACGGGTCCGAATTCCGGGAACGAGGTCATGTGTCCCGGGGCGTCAGGACTTTAATCCTGTCTTCAGGAGCGCCTACCTCATTTGTGCCACTGCTCGCTCTTGCCATTCCTCCACCTTGCACACATCTCAGCCATTGAGGGCGGCAGCGGTGCCTCCGTTTCTCCTGATCCTGGCCGTCGCCGCCGGATGCGGACCCGGCCGTCCGGCCGGCCCAGCGCGCCCCCTCCTCGACGGCGATCACGCTCCTGACATCCTTGTGGAGCGGCGGGAGGTAGCCCGGCCGCCGGCGACCGACGGCAGCCGGTTCCTCACCGGATGGACCCCCTGGCGCGCGGGCGGACGGATCGTGCTCTCGCCCGCGGCGGCAGGTGGGAGGACGCGCCTGGAGGTGGTCAATCTGGAGCGCGCGGCGCGTACCCTGGTGATCGACTTCCACGACGGCGCCCCCGTCGGGACTCCTGTGCGGGTGCGGATGGCGGGGCGCGACCTCGGCGCCTTCGCGCTGACCGATCCCCTCGCGGTGCCGCTCCCTTTCGGCGCGGCTCCTCTCGGCCGGGTGGCCGTGGATCTCGCCTTCGGATCCGGCGATGTCGGGGTGGACGGGGCGGCGGTCCGCCCGGTGCTGCCCGCAGGGGAGGCGCGGATCGAGGGGACATCCCTGGTGCAGAGCGGGAACACGATCGTCGACCTGGTGCGGCCGGTAACAGGGGCGGAGACCCTCGTCGGCACCTTCGCGCCTCCGGCCTCGCCGCGGCCCGGCCAGCGCTTCGAGCTGACCGTGGAGCGGGGTGAGGGCGCGCCGGTCCAGCGCTTCTCCTGGACGCCCGGCTTCTGGGAACGCTTCCGTGGCAAGCAGCGGATCGAGATCGCTCTCGCCGGCTCCGGCGGCTTCGCGCGGGTCCGCCTGCGGGCGCTCGGCGCCGGTCCCGCGGGGAGATGGGAAGGGCTCGGCCTGACCGGCGAGGGCGCCACCTCGCCCGCGGCGCCCGCTCCTTTGAGCGTCACGAAGTCCACGCCGCCCCCCCGGCTGGTCGTGGTCTACGTGATGGACGCCCTGCGCGCCGACGCCGTGGGGCATCTCGGCGGGCTGCCGGGAGTCTCGCCGGTCATCGACCGCTTGGCCGGCGAGGGGGTGACCTTTCGCGCCCACCGCAGCGTCGCCCCCAATACACTGCCGTCGACCAAGGCCCTGTTCACCGGCCGGCCGTTCGTCGTCCGCGGGGGGTGGAAGCTCCGGCCGGAGGACGGCCCCACCCTCGCCGAACGGTTCCGGCAGGCGGGGTATCACACCGCGCTCTTCTCCGGCAACGTCCACGTCGGGCCTTCCTTCGGCACCGGCCGCGGCTTCGAGCACGTGGCCGAGGAGGACTCCAGCCTGCCGGGGCGACCGTTCAACGACAATGCCGTGCGGGTCCACGCCGACGCCCTCGCCTGGGTGCGCTCGCTGCCGCCGGGCTCGAAGGCCTTCCTCTATCTCCACGTCCTCCACCCGCACAATCCCTACGATCCTCCGGAGCCCTACCGCTCGCGCTTCACGGCCGGGATTCCGTCCGATATCGACGGCTCCAGCCAGAGCCTGCTGGCAGTCAAGGCGAAGCGGATCCCCGTCCGGCCACCGATCCGCGAGAAACTGCGGGGGCTCTACATCGGGGGCTTCGCCTACAACGACGCCGAGCTCGGGAGCTTCCTCGCCGCCCTCGCGGCCTGGGCACCGCCGGCCGAGACGCTCTTCGCCCTCACCGCCGACCATGGCGAGGAGCTGTTCGATCACGGCGGCGTGCTCCATGGCTACACCCTCTATGAGGAGATGCTGCGCATCCCCCTCGTGCTCTGGTCCCCGGGCAGGCTCCGCCCGGGAGCGGTGACGGCCCGCACCGACACCCTCGACCTGCACGCCACCCTCTTCGACCTCGCCGGCATCCCGAGACCCGGGGAGGCCCAAGGGCGCGCGCTCGCCTCCCCCCTGCCCGAAGAACCGAGCCTCGCGGCAGCCTCAAGCCTCAAGGGGGGGATCTACGGCATCCGCTCCGCCCGTTTCAAGCTGATCTGGGCGCCACGCTCCGGCATCCACTGGGGGATGGGCGAGGGAATCGGCCGCTCGCACGATCCGGAATATTTCTTCGATCTTAAGCGGGACCCGCGCGAGACGGTCAACCTCGCGGGGGACGGCGGCCTGGAGGCGGCGTGGCTGCGTTCCCGCCTGCTCGCCTGGGCCGAACGGGGGCGCCGGTCCGAGGAAGAGGCGGAGCAGCCCGTGGACGCCGAAACCCTGAAGCGCCTTCAGTCCCTGGGCTACGCCAATCAGTGACGTCCGGACCCGGCATCAATCGATCCGGAGAACGATCTTCCCCCTTACCCGCCCGGTCTCGCTGAGGTCATGGGCTTGGTGGACCCTCTCCAGCGGGAAGGCCTCCTGGATCTCCGGCCGGAGCCGGCCCTGGTCCACGAGGCGGCTGAGGACGGCAAGGTCCTCGGCCTTGTGCTTCACCATGATCCACCGCGCCCGCTTCTTCTGACCGAAGAGCCCCGCGATCCCCGTGAAGACGCCGTTGAGGAATGGCCGGGGGCCGACGAGCGTGGTGACGTAGATCCCGCCGTCGTGGGCCAGCGACGGCTCGCAGTCCTGATAGGAACGGTTGCCGACGGCGTCGAAGAGGACGTCCCTTGCGCCAGGCGAAGCCTGGGAAGGGAGGAGGGAAACTGCAATAGACAGAACCCGAAACCCTTCATAGTGGCCCAGTAGGTCCGAATCCTACCCGGCAAGGGCTAGCCACCCACCGGAA
>Ga0193706_1000035_pt1 | contig 144898 bp, 114 predicted proteins | sample U3c1metaG_FD_160130 | JGI IMG/M metagenome (GOLD analysis project Ga0193706, IMG submission 160130) | Soil microbial communities from a riparian zone of the East river system, Colorado, United States - U3c1 | ecosystem: Environmental > Terrestrial > Soil > Riparian zone | place: USA: East...
CACGCCGGTGAGGGCGAGACGCTCGTGAAAAGCCTTGGCCGTCTTCACCGCGTCTTGGCCGATCATGGCGTCGACGACGAGGAGGATGTCGTTGGGCTCGATCTTTCCCTTGATGAGCTCGAGCTCTTGCATCAGGAGTTCATCCACGGCGAGGCGGCCGGCGGTGTCGTAGACGATGACGTCGCGTCCGGCGCGCTTGGCCTCGTCGCGGGCAGCCGTACAGATTTCGACCGGCGTTGCCCCGGCGATGTTGAACACCGGGATGTCGATCTGGCTCCCCAGCACCTTCAGCTGCTCGACGGCGGCTGGGCGCTGCATGTCGGCGGCGACGAGGAGCGGCCGCTTGCCCTGCTTGGCCAGGTAACGGGCGAGCTTGGCGGCGGAGGTCGTCTTTCCCGACCCTTGGAGGCCGACCATCATGATGCCGGTCGGTCCGCTGGCCGCAAAGGTGAGAGGGTCCCCCTCGTGGGTCATCATCGCCACGAGCTCGTCGTGGCAGATCTTCACGAACTGGTCGGAGGCGCCGACCTGGTGGGTCTGCCCTGCGGTCTTGAGGCGGGTCTGAACGGTCGCGCCGACCGCCTTCTCCTTGACCCGCGCCAGGAACGCCTTGACCACGCCGAGCTCGACGTCGGCTTCCAAGAGGGAAAGGCGCACCTCACGCAGTGCGGCATCGATGTTGGCTTCAGTGAGCTCGGTGAGGCCGGCGAGCCGATTGCGCGCCTGCCGAAAACCATTGGTGAGCGCTTCGAACATACGTGATCCCCGGGGGGCCGCGTCTTACCACGGGGGGCTCGCTCCTGGGAGGGGCTGAGGAGGAGAGCTGCCGGTTTCGTCAGGGGGTGCGGGTCTTGGGGACGCTGTTTTCGCGATCCGGGGCCGCTGGGGTGGTGGGGGGCTTGCGGTGCAGCGCCCCCGCCGCGATGCTCTCCAGATCCTCGGCGGCCTCACGAGCGGGCGGCGCCGTGAAGATGGCAACGATGTGCCCCCAAGTCGTTCGCCGTCCGACGGGCACGGTCACGGCCGCATAGGCGACGAGAAGAAAGCAGGCCAGGCTGAAAGCGCGTCGCACGAGACCGAAAAGCATCTCCGGGGAGCGTAGCGAAGCTCGGGGCCTGGAACGAGTTTTCGACAAAACCGCGGTTTTCGCCCGCGCCCCGAGCTCTTCGAGCGAAACCTGAGCTACGGGCGTTTCGCCCCTCCACTACGCCTGGTCGAGGAATCGGGACTGGCATTCGCCTTGGCTAGCCTGCAACCTGTAAAGAAGTTCCGGCTCCCAAAATTCATTGCCATGCCCAACCAGGTGCTTCGACCCGGTTTCTCCAGGGAAAACGCCCCGCTCTTCGCCGCGCGACCTTCGCTGGAGGCGCCCGCGTGATCGACACGGGGGTCACGCTCTACGTGGGGGGGGCCTGTTATTACCGACAGATTGATTCGCTCGCGATGAGCCTCTGCGTGGCCGAGGTCATCACCAATGAGCATTGGGACGAGTACGTCATGGCCGGCTACCAGCTGGCCCGAAAAATGGGCCAGCCCCCCCAGGTCAGCATGGCGGCCTTCACCCATGGTTTCCCCAGCGCGTACCAGCGGGGCAAGCTCGCTACCCACTTGAAAAAGTTCGGCGTTCCCCCGCTCCTACGCGTCGCCGTGCTGACCGATAGCGCGCTCATTCGCGGCGCGATGACGGCGTTCGGCTGGATCATGCCGAGCACCACCCTCCGCGCGTTCGAGGTGCTCGACATCAGCGGCTGCCTCAAGTGGTTACAGCAAGCGGCTCCCTTCGACGAAGTCAAAGCGGCCAGCGCTTGGGCCGAAGGGCGGCGCATCCTCGGTCTCGAGCCCGGCACAAAAGCGTGAACGCCGTGCACGCAGCGCCCCCTGTAGTGCGAGCACCCGGTCCAGCGACGAAACGCGGGAGACGAACGAAATGAAGCGCACGCACCGACAACCGTGCCGGCCCGTGGTCGGTGGATGTGCGTGTTCGAAAGACGAGAAACGTGACGGTATCGGCAAAGTGGCCCTTGACGAGAGCGGGAGAGAGCGTCGAGGATGGTGGGTCACGCGTGCCAACTGTCATCGGACAATTCGCGCGAGTGAATCTCCGATGACGAGCTGAATCCCGGGCGCCAGCCGTCGCAGCGGGAGAAGAGGGGGAAAGGGTGGGGAAACGGCTCGGGGGAGTGCGCGGAGCGATCTCGCTCGCAGAGAATGGGGTCGGGACCGATCCGCGCCGGAAGAAGTTCAGAGTTTGAACCCGCAGCGCTGAGGCTCGAGCTTCAGCAAACCGGCTCGCGGGGGTCAGCGCGGGTGCTTTGCCCATGGCGAGTGCCCAGTCGCTAGCTCCATGCATCGCGATTCGAAGTAGCCCAGTTGCTTCGTCGATTTTTCGCTCACCGCCTTTCGTTGATCGGTCCGGTTTGGACCGCTTGCACACTTCCACGTACCAGCCTGCCGAGGATTGCCATGCGCCAATGGATTTCCCTTCTGTTTCTGAGCGTCGTTTGCATTTCCTCGATTGTCGACTGCGATAGCACCACAGACGCGCCTTCCGACGCAGCGCCGTCGACGGATGTGGTCAGGGATGCCTCGAGCGACGGCACCAATCGGCCGCCGGACGGAAGCGTGGACGGGATGGATGGGGGCGGCTCGGCCATCATCGTCGGTAAAATCAGCGGGACGACGCGAGAGGACGGCGCCCAGGCGACGTTCACCGTCGTTCTGGGATCGCAACCGAACGCCGACGTCATCGTCAACCTCGACTCCGACGACAAGACGGAGGGGACGGTCGACAAGACGAAGCTCACCTTCACCACGGTGAACTGGAATGCGCCGCAGACGGTGACCCTGACCGGCATCGACGACGACCTCGCTGACGGCAATCAGACCTACGGCGTCGCGTTCACCGCGACGATGAGCACCGACACGGCCTACGCCGCGATCATGCCCGCCAAGGTCGTGGTAGTGAACGTCGACAACGATACGGCGGGCGTCACCGTCAGCGCGATCAGCGGAAATACGCGAGAGGACGGCACCAAGGCAACGTTTACGGTCGTTCTCAATAGCCAGCCGTCGGCCGACGTCACCGTGCACTTCGACTCCGACAAGAAGACCGAAGGCACGGTGGACAAGATTGGGCTCACATTTACGGCCGTCAATTGGGCCGCCAAACAAACGGTCACCGTAACCGGTGTGGACGACGCCGCCTCGGACGGCAACCAAGTCTTCAATGTCGTTTTCACCGCCACGACCGGCACCGATGCGGCCTACGCGGCCATCACGCCGAGCCGAGTGGCGATCACCAACGTCGACAACGACACCGCCGGATTCACGATCAGCGTGATGAGCGGCACCACCAAGGAAGACGGGACGCTCGCGACGTTCACGGCGGTCTTGAACACGCAACCCTCCGCCAATGTGACGCTCAACTTCGATTCCAACGACAAGACGGAAGGAACGGTCGACAAGACGGCGTTGACCTTCACGCCCACCAACTGGAATGCCAAGCAAACCGTCACCGTGACCGGCATCGACGACAACCTCGTCGATGGCGATCAACCCTATGCCATTGCCTTCACGGCGACGACGAGCACCGACGCGGGCTACGCCGCGATCACGCCCGCCAACGTGACCGTGAGCAACGTCGACAACGATACCGCCAATATCAGCGTCAGCCTCATCAGCCGCAAGACGGGGGAGAACGGCCAGCAGGCGACATTCACCGCCGTCTTGAACTCGCAGCCCACCGCGGCGATGACGCTCCATTTCGATTCCAACGACAAAACGGAGGGCACGGTCGACAAGACGGCCTTGATCTTCACCACGGTGAATTGGAACGCGTTGCAGACGGTCACCGTGACCGGCATCGACGACGCGCTGGCCGATGGAGAACAGAGCTACGCCATCGTTTTCACACCCACCACCGGCGCCGATCCCGCCTATGCGGGCGCCACTCCGCCCAACGTCGTCGTCGCCAACACGGACAACGACACGCCCGGATTTACCGTGGAGCAGGCGAGCGACGACACCACCGAGAGCGGCGGGCAAGCGACCTTTACCATCGTTCTCAATTCGATGCCGACCGCCGGGGTCACCGTTCACTTCGATACCGATCGGAATAGCGAAGGAGCCGTCGACAAAACGGCGCTCACGTTCAGCCCGGTGAGCTGGAATGCGCCGCAGACCGTGACGGTCACTGGCGTGGATGATGCCATCGTCGATGGCGACCAGTCCTATGCGGTGGTCTTCACGGCCACGACCAGCACCGACACCGGGTATAACGGCAAAATTCCAGAGCAAGTTCTGCTCGTCAATCTGGACAACGATACGCCGGGCGTCGTCTCCACCGCTATCAGCCAGTCCACCCGCGAGAACGGTCAACAGGGATGGTTCAGCGTGGCCCTGCGCACGCAGCCGTCGGCCGACGTCGTCGTGCATTTCGATTCCGACGACATCGGCGAGGGCACCGTCACCGTAACGGCGCTCACCTTCACCGCCGTGAATTGGGCGGCCCCGCAGTTCGTGGCGGTCACCGGTGTCGACGACAACCTCGCCGACGGCGATCAAGGTTACGACATCGTCTTCACCGCGACCACGAGCACCGACACGAACTACGCCGGCATCATCCCGACCCCAATCCATGTCACCAACATCGACAATGACACGGCGGGCATCCTGGTGAGTACGGCCAGCGGCAACACCAAGGAGGATGGCACGCAGGCCACGTTCACCGTCGCTCTGCGCTCGCAGCCGACCGCCGACGTCACGCTGGGCTTCAATTCGAACGACACCGGCGAGGGCACGCTCGACAAGACGTCACTGACCTTCACCTCCGTCAACTGGAACGCGCCGCAGACGGTGACGGCCACCGGCGTCAACGACGATCTGGCCGACGGCACGCAGCCTTACCCGGTCGCCTTCAGCGCGGCGACGAGCACCGACACGAACTACGCCGGTCTCACGCCGGGCAATGTCGCCTTCCTCAACGTCGACAACGACAGCGCGGGAGTTTCGGTGAGCGCCATCAGCGGCGACACCAACGAGGACGGCACGCAAGCAACCTTCACCATCGTGCTCAACTCGCAGCCGTTCGACGTCGTCACCGTGCGCTGCAACTCGAGCGACACCGGCGAAGGCATCGTGGACAAGACGCACGTCACCTTCACCACCGCCAACTGGAACGCGCCGCAGACCGTGACCGTCACCGGCGTGCCCGACAATTTCGTGGACGGGAACCAGGCGTACACCATTCGATTCATCGCCACTTCGAGCGACGACCTTGCCTACGCCGGCATCCAGCCGGCCAACATCCCGGTCCTCAACGTCGACGACGACACCGCGGGCGTCTCGGTGAGCGTCATCAGCGGCGACACCACCGAAGACCTGGGAATCGCCTCGTTCACCGTGGCTCTCAACTCCATTCCGACCGGGATCACGACGGTGCATCTCAATTCGAACGACGTCGGCGAAGGGACGGTCGACAAGACGAACCTCGTCTTCACCGCCCTCAACTGGAACGCGCCGCAAACGGTGACGGTGACGGGCGTCAACGACGACCTCGACGACGGCGCGCAGCCCTATGTCATCCGCTTCACGGCGACGACGAGCGCCGACCCGCTCTACGTCGGGATCATCCCCGGTGACATCGACGTGAGCAACGTCGACAACGATAGCGCCGGAATCACGGTGAGCGACGTCAGCAACAACACCAGCGAGAGCGGCGCGACGGCCACTTTCACCGTCGAGCTGAACTCTCAGCCGTTCGACGACGTGACCGTTCATTTCAATTCCAACACGCCCACCGAGGGGACCGTCGGCGTGACGAGTCTCGTCTTCAGCAAGGGAGCGACGTGGGCCACGCCGCAAACGGTGACGATCACCGGCATCAATGACACCGTTCCCGTGGCGGACGGGCTTCATCCCTACGCCATCGCGTTTACGCAGACGACGAGCCCAACCGATACTGCCTACGCAGCCATCACGCCTCCCAACGTCCTCGTCAGCAACATCGACAACGATACGGCGGGTATCACCGTCAGCGCCATCAGCCGGCACACGGGCGAAAACGGCACCAACGCGACGTTCACCATCGTGCTCAATTCGCAACCCTTCGACAACGTCACGGTAAACTTCGTATCGAATACCCTCGCCGAGGGCACCCTCGACAAGAACAGCACGCTGTTCACGGCGGCCACTTGGAACGTTCCCCAGACGGTCACGGCGACTGGCGTCAACGACTCGAGTCCCATCGCCGACGGCAACCAACTCTACGCCGTGGTTTTCTCGGCGACGACCAGCAACGACCTGGCCTATTCCGTGCTCGTTCCGAACAACGTCGTCATCACCAACGACGACGACGACAGCGCGCTCATCATCGTGAGCGCCATGAGCGGCCCGACTTGGGAGACGGGCACGACGGCGACGTTCACCGTCAAGCTCAACTCCGTGCCCTTCGGGACCGTCAACGTCAACTTCACGTCGAACGACGTAACGGAAGGCACCATCGACAAAACCACCCTGGCGTTCGACGCGACGACATGGAACGTCCCCCAGACGGTCACCGCGACCGGCATCGACGACGCCGATCACGACTGCGCTGTCGGCTACGGCATCGTTTTCACCGCTACGACGGGCGGTGACCCAGTGTACAACGCGATCTTGCCGGCCAAGGTCAACGTCGTGAACATCGACGACGAGGTGGGTAACGTGGGAGGAAATGGTTCGTTCTGCATCGACCTACCGGTCGACGCCTACGCCAATGCAGTCACTTGCCAGCCTTGGCTGGATTTCTCGGCCAGCTTGACGGGTGCGTTCACCTCGGTGACCGTCGGCGGTAGCAACAATTTTACTGGCAAGACGTGTTCGGACGCCACGGCCGCGACCAGCATTTGCAATGCGCTGAATACGAGATCGAACTTCACGGTCGTTTGCGGCGGCAACACGTGGCGCGTTGGGGGCTGCGGTCAGGCGCTCGACAGTCTGAGAGCGATGGAGATCTCGGTCAACGATTCCATCTGTAATTGCAGCACCAATCCCAACATCTACAGCGTTCGTCCTTGCATCGATACCAGCGGCGGCGGTGGCGAGAACTCGAACATCGGTGGCATTGGCACCAGTACCTGCAGTACGGCAGCGCAGACGCTCCAGGTGGTGTGCGCGCGATAAGGAGCGGGGTCGGGGGCGCGCGCACGATGCGTCGCCAGCGCGTCCCCTCGGCACCTGCCTCCTGCGCCAATCATCCAGCGATAACGCTGAGATGACGCTGCTAACCATCGAGGTCCCAGACGACACGGTCAACGCACAATTCGGTGCCCGAGAACGACGAAACGGTACCCCTTCGGTGCCTTTGGCCGGCCCCGTCTTTTTTCTGCCCCGGATTCAGCGTAAAATGTCCTTTGGCCGGCGGTCGGCATGGCCCGCAGGCACCCCGTTCGCCCGAGCCCCCCGTTCTGACCGGCCCAGGCTGGAATCACCGCATCTCCAATGAATCGGCCTTTTCGCGCTCCGCGACCTCAGCAACAAGTCGCCTCTCCGGGCGAAAAGCCGGCTTTTGTTGAACGGAAACCTGCTACTGGTCGCATTGAGACAGAGGTGGCAGCCGCGGCCGACATAAGCGCTTTCCTCCCGGAAAGCGCACCGAAAGGTCCGCGGTCGGGCGTGACGGTGCGGCCGCTCGTGTTCGACCATGTGTACGCCGACTACGCCGCTTTCGTTTGGCGCGTTTTGCGGGGCATGGGCGTGTCGGAGCCGGTGGTGGAAGATGCAGTGCAAGACGTTTTCATCGTCGTGCATCGCAGGCTTGTCGAGTTCGATGGTCTCGGCTCCGTCAAGACGTGGCTTTTCCAAATCGCCTATCGCACGGCGTGCGCGTACCGGCGCAAGCTGCGGCGCGCGGGGGACCACGAGCCGCTCGACGACCGCGTCGCGGCGCGAACCCGCAGCCCGGCCGAAGAGGCCGAATCCCGCGAAACGCTGACGCTCGTTGCCGGCTTGCTCGACGACTTGGACGACGACAAGCGGGTCGTCGTGGTGCTTGCCGACATCGAGGAGATGACGGCACCCGAAATCGCCGGCGTGATCGGGATACCGCTCAACACCGTCTACACGCGGCTTCGTCGAGCGCGACGCGAGCTCAACAACGCGTTCCGTATCCGGCGGAGGGGACGATGACCGACCTCTCCCCCGAGGCAAAGGAGCTCCTGCGCAAGGCGCGCTCGGCATTCTCACCGCCCGAGGGGCGTTTGGAGGCGGTTCGCGCGGCGATGGAAGCGCGGTTGGCCGCTTCGCAGGGCGGCACGCTCGCGCCCTCGTCGTCTGCGAGCGGCGTCGCGACGCGAGCACTCCGCGCCGCGGGCTGGAGCACGAGCCAGGTCGTCAGCGCGGCGCTCGTGATCGGTGCGCTCGGCGCCGGCGGGCTCACGGCGTGGCTCATGGCCGATCGACAGAGCCCCGGGCCCGGCGCGAGCATCGGCGCGCCAGCGCAGACGCCGTCCACCGCTGCAGCGCCCGCCGAGCCGGAGGAAGGCGCGCCGCCCAGCGCCTGGTCCCCTGACCCACCCCCCAGCTTGTCAGCCGCGCAGACCGATCTCGCGCCGTCATCGAAGGCGTCACCGGCGACGCCTGATCGCACCCACGGGGCCATGCGGCCGCGCGCGCGGGGCGAGACGTCTCCCGAGGCCATCCCCGGTGCGAATTCCGGAGCCACGGACTCGCTGGCGGCGGAGGTGCGGCTGCTGCGCGACGCTCGTGCCGCGCTCGATCGCGGGGACGCAGTGCAGGCGCTGCGGCTGGTCGATACGCACAGGAAGCGTTTTCCGCGCGGCACGCTCTACGAAGAGCGTCTTGCCACCCGCGTGCAGGTCCTCTGCGCGCTCGGGCTCCCCGACGGCGCCCGTTTGAGCGCGCAAGAACTCGAGCGTACGGCGCCGCGCTCCCCGCATCTTGCTCGGGTGCGCGCCTCGTGCATTGCGCAGCCGCCGAGCAAGTAACGCCTCCCGGCACCTCGCGGTGAGCCGCCTCGGTGGACAATGACGCCCGATTCAGCTTGATTCGAGGGAATGCGGCATCGCTGGAGGCTCGAGGCGGGGTGGGTATGCCTCGCCTGTTCGGCGTGCCCGGCCTTCGCGCGCGCAGCTGAGCCTGGACACGGCATCGAGCTCGTCTGGCACGCACCCTCCGGGTGCCCCGACGAAGCTTGGGCCCGAAAGGCGGTCGACGCGTACCTCGGCCACCGCAAACGTGACGCTTTCAAACCGATCGCCGTGCGCGTCGCGATCACGGCCGTCCCCGGTGGTCGTTGGCGCGCCACCCTGTCGCTCGGCGGCGGGAGCGGCGATCGTGTGTTCGAAGGGGGCACCTGCGCCCGCGTCGGTGATGCCGCCGTCCTCATCGTCGCGCTGATGCTCGACCCGGTGGAGGTCGTGACGCAAATCGAGACGCCCGGCGCCGCCGCTCCGAGGGTTCCGGCGGCGACGGCAGACGCGGGGGGCCGCCGCGCTGCCGACGGCCGTCCCCCGAGGAGCGCACAGGTCGCCATTCAAGCGGCGGGGGATGCAGGGTCCTTTCCCGAGCCGACCGTGGGGGCCGGGCTCGCCGGCGGCGTACGGATCGGTCGGGCGTCGTTCCTGGCCGACGTCGTGGCCTGGATCCCTCGCCGCGCATTCGGAGGACCAACGGCAGGCAGTGGCGGTGACATCGGGCTCTATACGGCGAGCTTGCGCGGCTGCTTCACCGCCATGCGTGCCTACGAAGGCCGAATCGCACTCGAACCGTGCTTCCGCCTGGAAGGGGGGCTCGCCAGCGGACGAGGGTTCGGCATCGCCGAGCCGATGACGACGCATCCCGCGTGGGGTGCCGCTTTCGTGGGCCTATCGATCCGCCAGATGAGCACCGAATCGCTGGGAGCTTGGCTTTCCGTCGAAGGCGGCGTCCCCTTCCTGCGCCCGAACTACGTCATCGAGCAATTCGGGACCGTCTTCCGCGCCAGCCCCGTTCTGGCCCGCTTGTCGTTTGGGCTGGCATGGTCATTTCCTTAAGTCATTCGCTGTTTTGGTGAACGGATTGGACCCGCGATATACATGAACTCGCACGTGGTTTCGATCGAGTTTCAGCTTCCTTTCGCGAGGAGGTCGATGAGGTGCCGAGACGAATGAAACCTGTCAAGAGCTTCGACATGAGGAGAATCATCGCGTCGGTCGTCTGCGCGCTCGCCACGGTGTCGGCAGCGTGCAGCCCGGAGGCGGCCCTCGGTCGCCCCGGAAAGGGGGGCGCAAGCGGGACGAACAGTGTCGGTGATGCGAGCACGACCGGTGGCAGCGGGGGAAACGGGGGTGGCGATTTTCTCGATGTCATCATCGTAACGCCGGACGCGATACCCCAGCCTCCCGCCTGCGAAGGCAGCATTTGCGACGCCGGGCCGAACATGCCGGCCGTCTGCGGTGACGGCAAGATCAACCGCTCTGACGAGAAGTGCGACGACGGCAACACCGTCTCGGGTGACGGATGCACCGCCAACTGTCTGCAGATCGAAGCCAATTTCGTTTGCCCCACGCCCGGACAGCCGTGCGTATCGACCATCTTTTGTGGCGACGGAAAGATCTCGGCCGGCGCCGAGACGTGTGACGACAGCAACACCACGCCCGGCGACGGCTGCGGCGCGACCTGTCAGCAAGACCCGGGCTGGGACTGCACGGCTGCGGGCGCACCGTGCGAGTCGCATTGTGGCGACGGCATCCTCGTCGGCAAGGAAGAGTGCGAGTTTTACAACGGCGCGCCGCCCGTGGCCGGTAACGGCTGTGCGGTCAATTGCACCATCGAGCCGGGGTGGGATTGCGCCGCCGCCGCCAAGACGTGTCACAAGACGGTTTGCGGCGACAACGTCATCGAGCGCTGGGAGCAATGCGACGACGGCAATGCCGTTCCCTTCGACGGCTGTTACCAATGCTTGAAAGAGCCAGGTTGTGGCAACGGCGCGTGCGCGCCCAACTGCGGCGATGGCAAACGTTACAACTCCGAAGAGTGCGACGACGGCAACAGCCAGAGCGGCGACGGCTGTTCCACCATGTGCAAACGCGAGGGGGGGTACACCTGTGTCGACGTCCCGCCCACGACAACCGACAAGATCAGCCTTCCCACGATCTTTCGCGACTTCATCGGACAACCGAAGTCGGCCGAGCGCATGGCCTTGGCCGCCGCCCAGACAGCCGCGGGAGTGAAGGTGCATCCGGACTTCAACGTCTTCAATGGCGCCGGGACGATGGGGGTCGTCGCCACGATGCTCGGCGCCGACCGCTTGCCGATCTACGTCGTTCCCAACCCGGGGGAACCCGCCAACTATACGGGGAAAGCCACCTTCGACGCCTGGTACCGCGACGATCCGGTCTACAACCGCTCGGTGCTCGGCAGCCTCGACCTCATGCCCAACGGTCTCGGGTTCTACGTCTTCGATGCTGCCTTCTTCGGTCCCGTCGACGGCAAGGGATTCGTGCCCACGCTCGATTCCCAGATCGTCGCCTGTGGCGGCGACGCGGCCAACCGCAACTTCTCCTTCACGACCGAGGCCCACTTCTGGTTCGAGTACAACGGCGGCGAGCAGTTCGATTTCACGGGGGACGACGACGTTTGGGTCTTCGTCAACAACACCCTGGTCATCGATTTGGGCGGCCTGCACGCGGCGCAGGCCGCGAGCTTCACACTCGACGCCACGACGCAGGGTATCGCCCATCGCACGCGCCTCGGCGCGGGCATCGGTGATCTCAATCTCCAGATGGTCTTCGGCAGCGTGTACGAAGTGGACCTCTTCCATGCCGAGCGACAGGAGTGCGGCTCCAATTTCAAGCTCACGCTGAAAGCCTTCAACAAGCCGAAGAGCCAATGCAAACCGGTCTGCGGTGACGGCGTGGTCACGCCAGGCGAAGTCTGCGACGACGGCACCACCTCCAATACGGGGATGTACGGGCGCTGCACCCCCGACTGCCGGCGCGGCCCGCACTGCGGTGACGCCGTCGTCGATCCGGCGAACGAGCAGTGCGACGACGGCGTGAACCTCAGCCAGTACGGCGGATGCGCGCCCGGCTGCGTGAAGGGGCCCTCTTGCGGCGACGGCGTCGTGCAGTCGGGCTTCGAAGAATGCGACGATGGCGTCTTGGCCGGCAATTACAACGGCTGCGACAAGAATTGTCGGCTCGGGCCCCATTGCGGCGACGGGATCGTGCAGATGGACGCCGGCGAGACGTGCGACGACGGCAACCACACCAACGGCGACGGCTGTAACGCCGACTGCCGGTTCACGATCATCCACTGACGCTCGGCCCGTCATGGGGCACAGGCGATCGCGCCGGGCGCGCGAGGGACCTCTGAGCGCCGTCCCTCGCGCGCGGCTCTTGGACCGATCGCGGTCAGCTGTACCAGAACCAGATGGCCGGCAAACGCACGGAGATGTAGGCGTCGTCGGCGGTGCAGTTGCCGACGTCGTTGCCGCCGGTGTCACCCATGACTGAAATTTCGCTCACCCACCATTGCGGATTGAAGAATCGATCGACGGCGTGATCGGTGTCGACATAAGGGACGAACGCGGTGCCGTACGTGGGCGCATTGCCGAGTGTCACCCAGGCGAAAGCACCCGTGCCGTCGGGAGCCCAGATTTGGGTGTAAGGATGACCGCTCGGCGAAGTCGCCAATGACATCGTTCGCGCGTATTCGGCTTCGGTAAAGTCGCTCACGGTTTCCTTCTCGTGTAGGAAGATGTCGAGGGCGACCTCTTCGTTGCCGGGCGAGCGCTGCAACGTGACGCGCGCTTCGACTTCGGGACCGTGTCCCTTGAACTCGCGATCCCCTCCAATGTGCGTGGGGCAGAGTCGGAGAAAGGACTTCGAGCCCGCGTTCTGCGCCGTGGCGTGGCTGGTACTTCCGAGCGCCGATACCAGTAGGCCGGCGGCCAAGGCGGGGAAAAGTTGCACGGTGTATTTTCGCTTGGTGTTTGACATTCGCATTCTCCTGGTTTGCTGTCGTGTGTTCTCTCCACATGGCGTGGAAAGTCGGTGTCTTTTCACTCCGTGTCCCGTTCGATTTCGGCAAACGTCGGCGCCTTCAATGACGTCGTCGTCAGGATCTCTTGGAGGTTCGTCAAGGCGGGGATGTCACGCGCCAGCGAATCGATCCGCTGTTTGAATTCATCGTCCAGGCGCGCGAGCGCATCCGTTTCCAACCCGCGATCGCCGTCGGGATCGTCGATGAACCGCCGGAGCATCCCTTCCAGCACGCGCGTGCGTGCCAGGATGTAGCCGTGCGATGCGGCGCGTGCGCCTTCGAGCACCTTGTCGTCCCAGCGATTCTCCTGCTTCATCATGTCGAAGACCGCGAGGAAGTTCTCCGGCTTCTGCACACTGAGCAACTCGAGCTCGCGACGAGCAGCGGCGACGCGCTCTTCGCGCCCTTCCGGGATCGCGCTCGCCGCTGGTCTCGGCATGGCTCCCCCCACCGAGGCACGTGCCGCGCCTGGATAACGTGCAGATTTCCGCGCGTCCTGCGCGGGGTCGGTCTTGCTCGCGCGCGGGCGCTCCTGCGCGGCGCCGAGCGCGGATGGAGAGCTGCTCGCCTGCGTCTCGGTTGGGCGGTACAACGGGCGCGTGCGGGTCTCGGTGGCAAGGGTCAACCACGCGCCGCCGACAATGCAGAGAATTCCCATGGCCCGCGGGGACCTGATGTGGCTGGGGAGCTTCATGGTCGTCTCCTTCAGCTCCGAGAACCGCCGACACGGCCGCCTCGCGGAAGCGAAACGTGCTCGCGCAACGACCTGACCGCGCGTCCCGGTGCTCAACGCTGATCGAATGGAGTCGAAACGAATCGCGTCGAATCAATCAATCAATCAGACGAACGAACAGCAACGCGCATGCCACGCCGTCCGCCGCATCCTCGCGGCGTCGACGGGTGATGGTTGGGAGCTTCGCCCGCTGATCGAGAGAGGGGCGCTTCCTCGCACTTGATGCTGCGGATCGAACGAAAGGCAAACGATCGCCGCAACGGAACGCGTCCGTCGATCCGACGCGATGCGCCGCGCATCGGAGGGCACGTGCCCGGCACGTGCCCGGGCCCCGTCAGCGCCTACCTTTGAACCCCATCATGTTTTGAACGACGCTCTCGCTGGCTTCCGCGACTTCGGCCTCTTCGCGCGCGCGGTCGGCGCAGTCTTCGCAAAGCTTCTTGGCTTTGCCTCCCACTTGCACGGTGACAAGGTGGTCCACTTCTTCTCCGCACGACTTGCATTTAGCCATGGCGAACCTCCGGAGCCCGGCATCATAGCAGCGGTTCCCCGCGGTCCCCGTTGACGCCGATCAGAAAGCAGCGATCCGACTCGGCGTAGCCTGCCCATTCGATACCGACTTTCCGTGCGAAGAACGCGTGAATGAATGAACGGTCATCGGAAAAATGTGCACCGAGTGCGCGAACTCCGTCCGACGTGTGGTGCGTCCTAGTCTAGATTGCCAATTGTCTTTTTCTGGATCGCGAGCCCCGTGGTAGCGTCGCTCTCATGAAATCCCGTGCATGCCTCGGCGCGCTTGCTGAATGCGCATTCATATTCGGTGCCTTGCCCTTGCTCGCGGCGTGTGGCTCCGCCGAACCGTCCCCCATGGGCAATTCGACGGAGCCCCCGCCCCCCACGCCCCCGCCCCCTGCCCCGCCACCTCCCACCACCGAGCCACCGACGATGCCACCTCCGACGGTGCCTCCCACTGCGGGCGACTGGAAGACGCTGCTCACCGGCGATTGGACGATGGCCCCGGGCACCGAGGGGTACGTCTGCGTCCGTAAGACGGTCGAAGAGGATCTCGTCGTCAGCGTTTTTGATGCCATCAACCCCCTTGGCACGCATCACACGCTTCTCACGATGGGTGAACCCGATGCGCCCGACGGGACCACGGCATGCAACGCCGGCGTCAATCGCACCCATAGCGTCTTCGGATCCGGCGTCGGCAGCTTGCCGCTCGCCTTCCCCAAGGGAGTCGCGCTCAGAATCAAAAAAGGAACGCAGCTACTCTTGAACCTGCACCTCTTCAACACGGGGATGGCGGACATCTTCGGCACGTCGGGCACGCGCGTCCAGACGGTCGCTCAATCGGCCGCTCCCGTCATGGCCGAAGGGTTGCTCGCCGGGACGACTGGCCTCGATCTCCCCCCGGCCCAGACGACGACGAGCACGGGCTATTGCACGATGTCCATCGATTCCACGATCTTCGCCGTCTCCCCGCATATGCACCTGCTCGGCGCCTACGAAAAGATCGTCGCGGAACGCGCCGAGGCGGGAGAGGCTCTGCTCTACGAGGGGCCGTACGATTTCAACGAGCAGCGGTACCATTCGACCAACGCTGTCGAAATGAAAAAGGGCGATCGCGTCCGCGTCGAATGCACGCACAACAATACGACTTCGGAGCGTGTCACCTTCGGAGAGAGCACGCTCTCGGAGATGTGCTTCGCTGGACTCTACCGTTATCCGTCCGACAATAGCCCGTTCATGTGCGTCAGGTAGCTGCACTTCACGATCGCCCCCTCGGCGCGTTCGGCCGCGTGTCGCGACGGCACGGGCCGGGCGATCATCACGGCACTTCACGATCGCCCGCTCGGGGTGACTTGGGGCGAGCGGCCGTCGCCCGTTCGGCCGCCCATCGGGCAGAGACGTTGGTTACGCGCGCCCGTGTATCTATGGAGAACGTCGCGAGCAGACCCGCGTCGAGCGCGCGACGGAACGGGGGAGGATGGCGCGGGAGAGACGCGGGCGGCCTCTCTGCTCCGGCCGCTCGCCCCGAGTCACCCCGCTCGGGCGTTGAAGCGAGCGGTGCTTGGTACACAGTGCTGTCACGACTTGAATAGGCACCTTCATCGGTCACTTTTCGCGAAGGCAAACGCTCCCGTCTCTTTGGAAGGTTCGCCTTGAGCAGGCGCACGGCAGACAAACGGCGGCGGGCGAAGAAGACGCCTCACATTTTGCGAATCGGTTGTTACGAACCCGACGTTCAAGCAAAACGACCACCGCAAAACGCCCAACGCGATCACTCTGCCAGGCGCGGCCCCCGCTTACTCGGGCTTTGCGACGAGGTGCGGCACGTCGGAGAATCCGATAGGCAACGGCCGAACCAAACCCGCTGAAACCCGCTGAACCCGGGACAACGCGCGATGCGTGGCGCGAGATCACCAATCCAAAACCACGCGACGATCACAGCATTGACCCCGCGGCACCTCGCCGCCAACCGGACCAACCCCTTTTCCCCCTGCCGAGCAGGAGAGAACGCCCCGTCGCCAAATTGCAACTGCGCTCGCATAAAGCCCGAGCGGGGTGCCTCGGCGCGAGCGGCCGGAGCAGAGAGGCCGCCCTCGTGTCCCCCGCGCCATCCTCCCCCCGTTCCGTCGCGCGCTCGCCGCGAGTCTGCTCGCGCCGCCCACCGTAGATACACGGGCGCGCGTAACAACGTCTCTGCCCGATGGGCGGCCGAACGCGCGACGGCCGCCCGCGCCGAGGCACCCCGAGCGGGCGATCGCGAAGTGCCGTAAACCTCAGGGCGTCGCACAGTTCTTCCCTGCTGGGCAGAACTGCTCGCGTACCTCGTTACAAGCCGCGTTGAACGCATTCTCCTTCGTCGTGCCTTCCGGCATCGCGACGATCGGCGCAAGATCGATATTCACCGCCTTCGTCAAGGTGAACGTCTCCGACTCCACGCGCTGCGTCTGCGCGACATCGTCGTACGAGTCGATCTGCGGCCCCGTACAAGCGGGCCCCGGATCGCATGCATTGCCGTTGGCGCCGCTGCACGTCTCGCAGCCTTGCGTGCGCTGCTCCACGCGCGTCTTGCCGCCGCTCGGGCCGGTGACGGTGCCGGAAATCGAGCACGCATTGCTGGCGTAGGTGATGGTCGAACCGTTCAAGGCGCTGGTCGTCCGCGAGCCGATGAAAAAGCGATTGGTGCGGAACGTCTGGAGGCCCACGGTCCCCGGCCATTCTTGGTACGTGAAGGTGCCATGCGGCAAGGCGACGCGCGGACAGGCGGTGGGCTCGGTGTAGACATAGGGAGGATCGGGCTGCGTGCCGTCGATGGGCAGACCACCGCGCGGAACGTGCAAGTTCGTGATGCCGAGATTGCTGTCGTCGTCCACGTCGACCCATGTCGCTTTGTTGGTGACCGGGTAATTCGTACCGCCGCACGCGCAGGTGCCCCCCGCGTCGATTCCCACGCACGCGCGGCAGGGCGGCCAGGGGCCGAGCGGGTCGGTCAACGTGATGCCGAGCAACTGGGCGATCGGCGGCTCGACGTAGGTACCCCCCGGAATGACGCCGACGAGGCTGGTGTTCACGGAGGTCGTGCCGGCGTTGATCTTGGCTTTGCCCCACAGGTGGTTCGGCTGGTATTGCGCGTGGGTATAGCCATAGGCCATGTCACAGGCGTCGGGCGCACTGCCGCCGCAGGGGAAGGTCTTGACCGTGACGGAGCCGTTGGTCTCGACCGTTTGATAGCGCAGTGCCCAGCGGAAGGTCTCGACGCCGCCAGGAGGCGACTCTTCGATGGCCTTGATGCCGAGGATGACGACGGCATCCCACCCGACCATCGTCCTGACGGAGAGCGCGAAGGTGCCGGCGAGATCGCACGCGCACGTCGGACCGGTGCTGGTCGGGATCGAACGGTACCCGGCCAAGCAGGTGCAGCTGTAGCTACCGGGAGGCGCGGTTCCAATGCATCCGCCCGGCGCCGAGCCGATGCCGCACGGGTTCTGCCCGTTGCATTCGTCGATGTCGGTGCAGCCATTGCCCACCGTTTTGCCGTCGCCCGAATACCCCGAGGGGCAGGTGCAGGTGACGTCGCCGGTCGTCGACCCGTCCGGCGTGGGATCGTGGCACGTGGCGAGGGGTACGCACGGATTCACGTTGCACTCGTCGGCCCCCGGCACGCACCTGCCGTTCACGACGACGACGGGCGGTGTGCCTCCCGCTTGGCAGGTGCACAGGCGACCGCTGAAGCAGCCGGCTTCGTTGGTGCACGGCGCGCACGCGGTGGCGAGCGTGCCGCAAGCATCTTGACTGCCCACACAGTGACCGGCGCTGTCGCACTTGCCGGTCGCATCGCAGGCCACGAGACCCTCGTCGCAAGAACCATTCGGATTGGCGGGTTGCGCTTGGCACGCGCCGTTCACGCAGACGCCGAGGTTGCAGTCGTTGTTGAGCGAGGTGCAGTTCTTCAGCGTGCTCACGCACACGCCCGCCGAGCAGACGTCGTCGGTGCAGGCATTGTTATCGGTGCAGGTGGCGGCGTTGTTGTCGCTGTGCTGGCAGCCGGCGCTAGGGGTGCACGTATCGCCCGTGCACGGATTGCCGTCGTCGCACGCTACGGGCACGTTGAGCGGCTCGTGCACGCAAGCACCGGTGCTCGCCGTGCACGTGTCGGTGGTGCATTGATCGTTGTCGTTGCAGTCCTTGTTGGACTTGAAGGCGCACGCGCCCTGGAAACAAACGTTGTTGGTGCAGGCGTTGCCGTCGTCGCACACGCTGTCGTCGGCTGCTTTGAGGTACCGGCAAGCCGTTCCGCCAGGGCAGGTGACGCCGTCGAGCTTCTCGCACGTGCCTGGCGTGGTGCAGGCGGTCGCGCAACAGGCGCCGCCGACGCAGTGGCCGGTGGTACAATCGGTGTCCGCCGTGCAAGTGCCACCGTCGGCGCCACCTTCCGGCCGACCCGTGTCGAGGCGAACATCGGTGTTGGTTGCATCGGCCGCGCCGTCCGTCCTGCCCCCGTCCCGACCGGCGTCGACAACCGCGCCGGCCGCGCCGGCCGCGCTTCCGCCCGTTGCGCCGGTGCCACCCCTGCCGCCCGTGCCGCTGGCGCCGCCAGCTCCGCCCGCACCTCCCGTGCCAGCCTTCCCCGCGCTGCCAGCGGAGCCGCCCGTGGAACTACTGTCGCCCGAACCGCCGGCGGCATCGAGCCCATCGCCCGACGTGCTGCCACCGCACCCCGCGGCCACGGCCAAACCGAGCGAAAGCGAAAGAGAAAGCACGGACGCGCGACGGCGACCCGAAAACAACGGCACGAAGAAGGCCATCAACACACCTCCCGAACAGGGCACTTTGGAAAACGACGAGCGCAGCTGGAACACGTTTCTAGTGTTTCGCCGAAGGCTTTTGTGCCGGTTTTTTCGACACCCTCGTCGCTAGGCCTGGGTTTTGGGTCCGGAGGGCGCAGCCGCCCCGGGGGGCGATGAACGGTGCTTCAGAAATGATAGACAACTCCTACGGATACGACGTCGAACCGGGCTGTGTATTTGCCGGCGTTGACGACGCGATTGGGCTGAAAACGGGTGACCACTGCCGATTGTTGCGTCTTGGCCGCAACCGCGTCCGCGTTCGAAGGCGAGGGAGCGCGCGGATCTTCGAGCACGACGCCGCCCATGCGGGTGCCGTCGCTGCTGATGGTCCCTCCCACCCGCTTGTCGAAGCCGCTCCGCGGATCGCCGGGCACGGCATTTTCCACAGCTTGGTGGGGCGGTGGGGCGACGTCGAGTGTCTCTGAAAAAATGTGCCCATACCCACCTTGCAGATCGAAGTTACCGATGCGGACGACGAGCCCGAGTCCGAGCCCCACGCGCTGAAATGCAAACGCGTCGATGTCCGCGTATTCGGGCTTGACGCCGCGGCTCTCGAAAAAGCCCCCCGCATGCACCATGAGCTTGCGCGGAAGGACGGCGTAACTCCCCCCGAGCCGCGCACTCATGGAGTCTTTCAGCTGATGATCGATGTCGAAGGCCGAAAGATCCTTGAGCGGGACCGTGTTGCTCCCCGCGTTGCCTCCGGCGGTGCGCGTGATCACGGTGACGTCTTGCCCGATGCTGGCCGACGTATTGCTCGCCCGGGCGTTCAGCGAATAGCCGAGGTCCACCTCGACGTCCCAAAGCTCGTTGTCCATGGGATCGCCCGGCCCCGGCTCGCAACCGGCGTCGGCGAGGAGCCCGGCGTAGCGCGCTGCGAGCGTGAGCTGCCAGGGGAGCCGCACCACCACCTCGGAGAGTTTGACCGGTGGATTCTGGTAGGGGATCGGGCCCGACGTCGCGCCGCGGTGAAACGTGTTCGTTTCGTAGGTCAGCTCTCCGGTGCCGCGAAAATCGTCGACCCAGCGGAAGGCCCCCATGAGGCTGACCTCGGGCCGCGGGCGCGCGTGGACCGCAAACGTGACCGCGGGCGTGAAGTAGTCCTGCGCTTTGACTTTGACGAGCCAATCGGTCGACGGCTGCGTACCGGTGAAGTTGTTCTGGACCATCGAGGTGTTCGCTTTGAGCATCGCGATCTGGACGTTGATCCCCACCGAGAGCTCGGGGATCACGCGGTACGCGCCGCCAATGCTGGGGGCGAGCGCGAAATCAGCGTCCTGGCTGATGAGACTGTAGCGGGTGGGGGTGGGGCGCGGCCCGTAGCGCGTCTGCTGGGTGGCGTCGGTGCCGCCGTATTGCAGACCGGCGACGACCAGGGGTGACACGAGCCCGCCCCCGATCGCGATGTCATCGGTGAGCTTGGTCATGACGCCGAGCTGCGGAATGGGAACCACGCGCGCGGAGTTGCACACCTGGCCGAGCGGCGTCGTCGCGTAGGTCGCGCCGATGGTGGGCATGGTCGGATGGTCGAGCGCGAGCGGGTCGCCGAACTCGGAGCTCCCCGCGCCATAGATCCCCCAGCCGTGGTAGCCGTAAGGCGTCACGCACATGTGATGAAAAGGCGCGTCGACGCCGAGGATGACCTGGCTGCCCGATAGAAAAGCGAGTCCCGCCGGATTGTGGAGCAACGCCATGGGGTCTTCGGGTCGCGCTGCGACCGCGCCCCCGCGCGCGACCGATCGGGCACCGGGCGGAAGGAGCTCGAGCCCTCCTGCCGCGGCGTCATGTGCCGCGCCGAGCAAGAGGAAGGCAAGAGCAGTCGAGCGAAGATGGCGCATGGTTCCCGGGGCTTTCTCGAGCTTTCGTCAATCCCGCGGGATCACGGCGGCGTCGTGCAAGTGATGTTCGGCATGGAGCGGTCGAGCGAGGGAAGCGCTCGCCGCACGTCGTCGCAGGTGGCCGCCAGACCGACGGCCCCGATGCGCACGGCCTCGAACGTCGCCTTCGCGTTCTGACCTTGGTTCTGATCGTCATCGAGCCGATTGATCTCTTCGGCGTCGCACGGCGTCGCCGAACGCCAATCGGCGGCGTTGCAGGCGACGTCCTTCGTCCATCCGCTGCAATCGTTGGGGTCGGCGGGATTGCACGTGCCTTTGTCGACCACGGTGCAGCTGTTCACGCGCCCTTCGCTCTTCTCGTTGACGTACATGCCGGCGAGCCGCGTGCAGCTATCGACCCGGGCCTCCATGTGGCTCAAAACGCGCGTCGCCACACTCACGCAGCCGGCCCGCTGATCGACCGAAAACGTGGTGCCGCCGCCGGACGGGCGCACCGGCAGGTATTTGTAGCGCCCGGTGCCGGAGTCGGTCGTTTGGCTCGGTACCCTCGACCAGAAGGTGACTCCGGGCTGACCGTCGCCGTCAGAGTCGGCCCATTTCGAGGGGTCGACGTCGCTGCGATGGGTGGGCCATGGGGCGTTCACCGGATCGGCGCCGAGGTCGATGCCGTACACGTCGGCCTCACTCGGGGTCCTGAAGGTCGAGCCGGGGACGAGGCTCGGTTGGCTGAACGGGGGGCTCGCGCGCAGGCCCACGAGATCGAAGGTGGTGAGGGGCACGTAAGAGGAGTACGTCTCGCGAAAGAGGGGGCTGATGAGATCGGGCGTGTTGTCGGTCCCGCAGCTTTTCATCTTCATCTTGAGATCGGCGCCGTCATAGACGATTTCCCGAAGCTCCCAGTTGGTGGCCTCCATGTTCCCGGCGGATACCAGGTCCTGATCGGTCCCCACCTGGATGGGACGCCCCTTCCAGCAGAGATCGACATCGAGCCTCACCGCCCACAGGCCCGACAGATCGCAATGACAGTTGCTGGGATCGCCGGTGAGGGGCGGCGCGCATTCGCAGCTCATGCTGCCGCGGCGATTGATACAAGTTGCGTTGGTGGCGCAGCTGCCGCGGTTGTCCGCGCATTCGTCGATGTCGCGACATTCGAAGCCGTCGCCGGTGAAGCCGCCGTTGCATTGGCAGAGATATCCGCGCGGGTTCTCCGCGGGCGTCTTGTCGGTGCAGGTGGCGTCGGGGTGGCACGGACTGGGCACCTGCTTGCATTCGTCGACGTTGACGCATTGGCCGCTCGCATCGACGGCGTAGCCGGCCTGGCAGTTACAGACGTGACCCCCGTCGGTGTTGGCGCAGATGCCATGCTCGCCGCAGCCTCCACCATTGGTCGCACATTCGTCGACGTCGGTGCAGCTCCCCGCCGCGGCCGCGTAACCGGGTGCGCAGCCGCAGGTGCCGTCGGCCAGGCAGACGGCGTGGCTCATGTCGTCGGTGCCCATGCCGTCGCACGCGGCAGAACACGTCTTCATGGTGCATGTCTTGCCGTCACCCGCGTACCCCGGCTTGCAGGCGTCGCAGAGCGCGCGCTGCCCGTCGATGCGGCAAAGACCCTCGGGGGCGCACTGCGCAGGGTCGGCCTTGGCGATCTCGCAGAGACCGCGGCAGGCGGCGTTGCCATCGCCGTCGTACCCCGGTTTGCACGCGCAATTGAAGGCGCCGTAGGTGTTGATGCACGCCGCGTTGGCCGCGCAAAAAAAGAGATTCTCGCGGCATTCGTCGACGTCGGCGCAAGAGAGCCCGTCACCGCGGAACCCCGATTTGCAGGTGCACGAAAAGCCGGGGTTGGTGTCGGCACAGATGGCGTTGGGGTCGCAGACATTGGCGTTCCCACCGCAGACTTGCACGCTGGTGCACGTCTTGCCGTCGCCCACGAAGCCTTCCCTGCAACGGCAAGAGAACGAGCCGGGACGATTGAAGCATTGTGCCTGCGGGCTGCAACCGCTCAGCATCGAATCCTGGCACTCGTCGACGTCATCGCAGCGCGCGCCGTCGCCGCCAAACCCGGCGTTGCAGGTGCAGGTCGCGTCCGCCGCCGTCTCTTGGCAGGTGGCGTTGGGGTCACACGTGGTCTCGAGGCAAGTCTTTGCCGGCGGCGTGCTTCCGCCGCCATTGAGTCCTCGGACGCCACCTTCTTCGGGCGTGCCGCAAGCCATCAGCAGAGACGCCAAGATCCATAATGCTGGTTTCACTCTTGTTACCTCGAAGCGTTCACGCTCACCGCGTTCCCGTCGCTTGCCATGAACGACAGAGAAACGCCAAAGGGTCGGTAGTCTGCACTGGAACGGCCGTCGAGCACAAGGAGGGCAATCGCGACCTCGCGGTCGATCGCGCCCCTCAGGTTCGGTCGACTACGAGCTCACCCTGTTCTTGCCGGCGCGCTTGGCGCGGTAGAGCGCCTCGTCCGCGCGCTGCACGAGGCCGTCGGCGTCACGCGCGCTCTCCGGAAACGCCGACGCGCCGATGGAAATGCCGGGCCGCAGCGGCACACCCTCGCGCTCGAAAGGAAACGCGCCGATCGCGACGCGGATCTCTTCCCCGATCGCCGCCGCCGCGTGGAGGGCCAGCCCGGGCAGCGCGGCGATGAATTCGTCGCCGCCGAACCGCGAGGCGAAGCCGCGTTTCTCGAGCACCCGCCCGATGACCCGGCCCGATTCACCGATGACGTAGGCACCGAAGAGATGGCCGTGGGTGTCGTTGATGGACTTGATGCCGTCGAGGTCCAACATCAAAAGGCCAAGTGGCGCGTTGCTCGTGCGGGCGGCGTCGAGGGCGCCTTTCAAGTCGAGATCGAACTTGCGTCGCAGAAGCAAACCGGACAGCTCGTCGACGTTGAGCAGCTTCTCCAGGTGCTCGTCGTAGGCACGCTCCAATCGGTCCTGCATCTCGAAACGGACGACGGTTGCCCCGAAGACGATCTTGTCGCCGTGGGTGAGCGCAAACTCGCTCCCCTTCTCGCCATTGACCGTGGTCCCGTTGGTGCTGCCGAGGTCGACCAGTGTCCAGCTGTCGCCGCGGTCCTCGATGCGCGCGTGGCGGCTCGAGACGAGCCCATCGGAGAGCACGAGATCGATGTCCGGGTCGCGGCCAACGACCAGACCGCTGTGCACCGGGCAGCGGGTCCCCACCTCTTGCCCGGAAATGACGACGAGTATGGGGCGATGCGGCGCGCGATCGGCCGTTTCGACCGCGCGGCTCACGGTCGAAGTGATGTCGATCGCCGGCAACGTCTGCATGACTTTGCTCGGGGGTCGATTGGACCGGCGCGCCACGTGGGAAGGTTATCACGCCAGCTCGGGCAGAGGTCGCGGCGCCGATCGGACCTATTTCGGACGGATGCGGCCTAGCGCGGTGCGATGCAGCGGAATCCAGCCGATGAGCTGCCGTGGCTGGGCACTGGGGAGGCGTTGAGGTTGAAGATGGCCGCTCGTCGGGAGCCGCTTGCCGCTGGCGCGACAAAACACGTCGGCCTGAAACCATGAGACGTAGGTGCTTCGGAGCACACTCGCCTTGCTGATAGCGAAACCCAAGTCGCCGGTGCCGAGCTGCCCGGTGATGGGTATGGGATAGTCGGATATCGACGCGCCGTAGCTCGTGCCGGTGCCAGCCGAAAACTCCCACACCGATGCTTCGTAACGATCGACCCAGAATGCGACGGCCTTCGTGCCGACGCGGACGATCTCATGCCGCGCGGCCAAGCACGAAAAACATTTGCGACGTTTTGGCGAACGGCGCGCGCACGAAATCCAAGGCGGCGAACGCAGCCGCCGCCAAGCCGAAGAGCGGGTGATTGAAGATGGGCCGCTCGCGCGTGACGCGAAGCAGGCCGCGCGCCGCCAGCCACGCGATCGTGCTGCCCGCCCAGAACGATGCCCCCTGCGTGTAGGTCGCCTGCTTCACCGGCAGGCCCACACGCTCGGCGAGGTGCGTGAAGCTATCGCGCGAGAAGAGCACCCAGTGGCGTGGGCAGTGGTACCCGGTCCAACTTCTCTGGCGAAAGAGTCGCGCGTCCCAAGAGTCGAAGTTCGGGGTTTTGAGCAGTACCAGGCCTCCAGGCGCGAGGAGCGCGGCCACCTTGCGCAGCACCGACTCGGGGTCCTGCACGTGCTCGATGAGGTTGAGCATCATGATGACGTCGAACTTCTCGTCCGGCGCGAAGTCCTCGACGCGACCGCAGAAGTAATGGTGGCCATTTCGCTCTGCGATCGCGGCGGCTTCGGGGTCGAGGTCCACAACCCAGGTCTCACGCACGCGCGGATTGCTGTCGCGGAGGGTGGAGAGCTCAAAGCCGGCGCCGCCCCCGACATCGAGGACCCGCAGCGACGGCTGGGCGAGCGGCCGCAGGATGGACCGGAAGAAGCGCCGATCCAGCCAGTGTTTGATGGAGAACACCAGCGAATGCCGGGGCGCCGCGTAGGAGTAGTAAGTGGGAGGGTAGATCTCGCGTAGGCGGTCGGCCGGAACCGGATCGATGAACAGTACGCCGCAGTCCTCGCAGCGCAGGAACGTGAACTCCTCGTCCGAGGTGCGGTATTCCACGTCGCGCACCTTGGCCCAGAACGTGGTGTTGGCGCCGTGGCAGCAGAGGCAGCGCGGACCCGGCACGCGACTACCTAGCATGCCACAGCCGCACGAACGCGCGAGGGTAGGTCGTGACCTGTGAGCGAAACAGATCGGCGCTGGCAGTGTCGAACAGGAACGCCTCTAGCTCGCTCAATCTCGTGTAGGAGGTCTGGGGCGCCCAGTGATGGAGCAGGTGGCGGTTGAAGCCGGCGGCGCCCAGCGTGCTCGCCAGCGGACCGACACCGAACATGCGCGTATTCGCGCCGTGGCTCGATTGCGCGTAGTCGACATCGCGCCGGGCATCGTAGCTGCGATGCTCGAGCACCTGCCGGGTGGCGTTGATGAAGGGGTGAACACAGATCATGGCGAGCGGCCAGGCAACGGCCAGCGCGATTGAGCCCGCTGCCAACCCGGCGACCATAATGCCCAAGTTCAAGGCCGCGCCCGCCAATAACAACACCCATCGGCGTGCCCGGCCAGGGGGAGCCGTCGTGCCCGCGCCGCCATCTTCAGCTGCGCGCACACGCTGGCCACGATGCGAGAGCGCGGCCAATAGCCCAATCCCGAGCAAAGACCGGAGCAGAAACCGCCCGTCGAGGGAGTTGAAGTAGCTGCGCTCAGGATCGTTGGGTGTCCCAAGGTAACGATGGTGGTCGAAATGGATGACCCGGTACGCGGCGACGTCGGTGCCTACCATGAGGCCGAGGAACAGGTTGGCGAGAAAGTCGTTGAGCCGCCGGCCGGGAGCGATGTTGAAATGCGCCGCCTCGTGCAGGAACAGCTGCAGGCACGCGATCACGTAACCGAGCGCGACGGCGCCCATCACGACCCAGAGCGGGACGAGACGCGGCCAGCGCCGTTCCAGATGCACGAGCGCGATCATGATCGCGACGCCGACGACATACCCGACGCCAATGTCGACCCAAACGCGCGCGTAACGCGGAGTGAGCTCGCGCGCCAACTGCTTGAAGGTGCGCCCGCGCGAGTCGCGGAGGGCGCTACGGTCGACGGCGTCCACGGCAGGGAGACTGGCGGCCAGCACGGCGGGCATCCTAGCGCATCAGGCTCGCACGCGCCCCCATCTTCACCGACCCGGTACGCTCGAGTCGCCCGGAGTGCGGTCGGCGGGAGACCGGTAGGAACCAGCGTCCGCTCGGGCGGGTCTCTCAGGCCAGGCTGAGTTGGGAACACTTGCACCCCGGCGAAGGACTGCCCCTCGATGTCCCTGAACGGCGGCAACCATTCTGGCCAGATGGCATTCCAGCGTCGCCGGCCTGAAACCCTTCGGGCGCAGCTGCGGTGAGAAAGTGGTCGATGCGAAGTTGTCTTTGCTGGTCGTGAATGTCACGAGGACGCGGCGCTGCAGATGCCGCTCCAAGGTGAGCTGCAGCGTCCAAAGAGACATTGGGCACCCTTGTACGAGATAGAGCGGGGTTTCGAGGCCGCGTTCGGTAGGTTCGCGCTCGAGCGCCATGAACGAGCCTACGTCCGAAGCGGCCACGAAATCCCTCTGCGTCGAAGCCGTGGCGAATATCACCGTAGGTCGGTGGGACAGCGCGTTCTTGATCATCGTCGGCAAGAATCCAAGTCGTTGCCCCGCTCGGGGTACTCCATAAACGCTCGACGGGCGATAGATGTAACGCGACGGTAGCGGCGACGCCGCGAGCGCCCGCTCCTGAGCCACTTTGAGCCGTGTGTACGGGCGATCCGTCGTTATGCGCGTTCGATCCCGGACGAGCACCTGGCCTTCATGCAGTCCCCCAGCCGACGACGTCATGTGAAACTCGATACGCCGACGAGGCAGGAGGTGCTCGCACCAGGCGAGAGCGCTGCAAAATGAGTCGTATTCGGCCGAGGTCTGCGATTCGCTCGCCGCGAAGCCGGCGCGCCCTGCGCACCAGAACACCCTCACTTTCTCGAGAGTGCCGCTCGCCGTCTCGATCGTCTCGATCCAGGCTTCTGCGCCGTCCAGCGCAGCCTTCAACCGATCCCTCGCCGACCAGTCGGTGACGATCGACTCCGCCGATACGACGGTCGAATCGCGAATCAGCGGAATCGAACGGCAGAGCGCTTCACCGATGACGCCGCAGCCGATGATCACGTCGATAATTGTGCGACCGTTCGCCCCGGCCCGACTAAATAGCTTCACCGCGGGCTCACCGATAGCTCGTCACGCGCCTCCTTCGACCACAACCCGTCGCGACTGCGATCGACCAAAAAGAATGCGGGCCGCCCCTGCGAGCGCGTGAGGGTCAGAGACAGACGATCCAAAATGATACCGAGCAAGAACACGGTCAAGCCACCAAAGAACGCGATCGTAACAATCGTCGACGTCCAGCCCTGGACGGGAATACGAGCGGGCGCGAGCAGCTTCACCAGCACGGCAGAGACGCCCACCAATCCGAAGAACACGGCGGTTAGAAGGCCCCCGAACGTGACGAGGTTGAGGATGCGAAGTTGATAGCTCATGACCATCCGGCGAAAATGCGAGACCAGCGACCGAAGGGAATATCCCGAGTGGCGTGTCCCAACACGCGGATCGCGGGAATCCACGACGGTGCTTCCCACGCGGTCGGTAAGCCACCGGAAAGCAACATCGAGATATAGGTCGTAGCTCGCGAGTGCCCCGGCCGCCCGAGCGATCTCGCCTCGAACGAGCCGAAAGCTGTTGAAAATGCGGACGTGGGGGTCGTTGACCAGGAAGGCAGCGATTCGTTTCGCCCAGCGAGATGAGACATTGCGCCACCAATCCCCGTGAACCGCTCCGCGCGGGCGCGCGTAGCAAACGTCCAGACCCCCTTCGATCGCGCTCTGTACCAGATCGAGAATGCGAAACGGATCGTGCTGCCCGTCCTCATCCAACGTGGCAACCCAATCGCCCGACGCATGGAGCATCCCTGCTGCGGTGGCTGCGTGCTGCCCCACGTTCTTGGCGAGGTACAGAACGGTCATCCAAGGTCGCTTGACGGCCAGACTCGAGAGAAGCGCGGCCGACCCATCGACCGGATCGTCGCAAACGAAGATAGACTCTATCAATCTGATGGCCAGAGGAGATGCCTCGAGATGAGCTCGGAAGGCCTCCTCGCGTTCGACCAGAGCCGATAGATATTCCTCGCCTCGGTAGACGGGCGTTACGAACGATATGGAGATGACATCATCGCGGTTCTCCATGATTTGCGACCGAAGCGGCTGTTGGTTCGCCGCAGGTTTCCTGCTTACAGGGGCCCTGATGCCCAGTCAAGCACGCCTTCGCACATCCGGCGAGTCGAAGACCGCGCGTTCTCCGCGAAGACGACGGGAACGCCCAGTGCGTCGATGCTGAAGGGCGATCTAGTAGGGCCGCTCGTAGAGGCCGTCTTGAACCTTGATATAGCTGTTTTGTGCGACGAAAGGCATGATGACCGCATTGAGGTGCTCGCGACCGCGTTGGAATATTTGTGGATTCACATAAACGATTTTCGGGCGGTTCGTTCGAATCTGCGACGCTAGCCAGGCCAGCCTTTCCTCATCTGTTTGCCCCGGATAAAGGCAGATCGCATCGTCAACGAAGGAACTGTAGGTAACCGCGCTTTTTCTCTCCGCAAAGAAATACAGCCCAGGCTGTGTCGCGAGTATGTAATCGTCTCGCCCCGTGTGCTGCCTGACATATTCAATCACGTCGAGGGGGACGTTGGGCGCAGCCGGAGCCCAGGTCTGTGCCGCCGCGGCTTCATAGCGTTCGGAAAGCTTGGGAAAGAGCATGAACAAGACGAAGGCGCCGAGCGCAGACTGCGCTCGCAGACTTGGAATTGATTCAGCAAATGCAACGCAGGCGATCACTGCGCAAAACGCGAGGCCCGCGATGCCCATGATGAAATAGTGCGACCAGAAACAGTGTCCGAGCGTTACGGCATACGCGGATCCAAGGACCGCCAGAATGCAGGCCAACGTGCGACGCCACCTGGAGCGCCTGGCCACGAGTGTTCCTACACCGAGGAGCGGTAGCCAGGGTCCAAGTGCCTTCAAGTTATAGAGAACGGCGTTGAGGCGCACCCAACTCTGGTGTTGCTCGCTCCAAAAGGGCCCCGGGACGAACCCCCCGATCTTCACGGCATAGGTGTTGGCAAATAGTTGTACTCTTGGGTACTGGGCGATGTAATCGCGCAGTCCGCCGCACGCAATCAGATAGACCAACACGAACAATACGGGACCACTGGCGCCGAGAATGGACGCCTTGAGATAGGGCACGAACGAGCGCGAGAAAACGCCACTGGGCGAGTCGAAGAGAAAGGCCAGCCACGTCGGCCCGACGAGCAGCAGGAAGGGCTCCTTCGTCAAGGCGCACATGGTAAAGAAGGCCGAACCGCAGGCGCGCCGCCAAAAGCTACGCCGCGCCAGGAGCATGAAACTCACCCCGAAGAAGTAGTATGCGGTCCCGATCGACTCCACGTCGTTGAGACTCGAGTCGTGGAAGGCGGGATCGAGATAATAGTAGACGATGAGAAGTGTTGTTCCTAAGGCGAGAAGAACGCGGACACCACGCTTGACGAGACCGACATAGACGGCGCAAATCGACCCCAGCGCCAATAGCGTGAAGAGCAGTCGAAACCTTTGACCCTCGATTCCGAATAGGCCGACTGCCGCCGCTTCAGTGAGGAAGAGGACGGGCGGCTTGGAATCGTAGAAATCCCGATACGGTGCGAGCCCCCTGAGAATCGACCATCCGCCCCACACGAAGTACTGCTCGTCGTAAGAGTACGGGGAAAAGGTCAGGCGTGCGCTCAACACGGACGCGACCTTGACCAATACGGCAAGCCCCGCGGCTGCACGAATGAAGGTCGTATCCCGCGTCATCGCGTGCCAGGCATGTCGAAGCAGCGACTGGGCGATATTGGAGGTCCGCTGCAAGAGCGAAAAAGAGAGAGGGGAAGGTCTGCTGGACAGGGGGGTCATCCGAAGCTTGAGCCTCACTATCCAGTCGCGCGACCTTCACCGGCTCAGGGCGATGCTATCATTTTGGCTCGTGGCGAGCACGGCCGTGGCGGAAGGGCGCTGAGAGACCCGTGGGCCGCCTCGTAACCGTGGCGAGCCACGGGCTCGAGTCGAAACGCGTTCTACGGCATCCATGCGCGCCCGACGGTAGCACACGCGCTTCGTCGCCTGGCAGTGTACAGGCCGGAGGGTTCGTGGTACCACCCCGGGCACGGCGGCAGCCACCTCGAGCCTCTAAAATGTTGAAAATCGCGGCTGCTGCGACATGATCCACGGCCAAGCGCCCACCATGGCCCATTCGTTCGATCCGCAGCAAGACGCCGAGTTCGACCAGTACGCCGCCTCTTACGAGTCGATGCACGCCGAGAGCATCGCCGTAAGCGGTGAGGACACCGGATACTTCGCGTCCTACAAGCAACGGGTGCTCGAACGGCTCCTCGGCAAGGGCTTCGATCGCCCTGGGCTCGACTTCGGCTGCGGCATCGGCAATCTCACTCGTCTCCTCGTACAATCCTTCCCCATTGTTCACGGCTACGATCCGTCGCTCAAGAGCACCTTGCTCGCCAAGGAGCGCGCGCCGGGCGCCAGTTTCTTTCACCAAGAGGAGGTGCTGCCGAGAGATCACTACGGCTTCGTCGTGCTTGCGAACGTCTTGCATCACGTGCCCGCCGGTGAACGGCCGCGACTCTTGACGGCCATCGTTTCGCTGCTCGCGCCCGGAGGGCGACTGGTGGTCTTCGAGCACAATCCGCTGAACCCCTTTACGCGCCGGGCGGTGGCGAGCTGCCCCTTCGACGAAAAGGCCGAGCTCCTCTACCCCTGGCAGGTAAGGAGGCGGCTTCGCCAGGCCGGCCTGCAGGACGTCCAGCTCAACTACATCGTCTTTTTCCCGAGAGCGCTCTCATTTGCCAGGCCCCTCGAGCAGGGTCTGCGCCACGTGCCGCTTGGTGCTCAGGTCTGCGCGTGGGCGATCAAGCCCTTCTAACCGTCGAGCTCTCAATCTTCTCGATCGGCCTCCCCTCCATCTTCGCTGCGACGCTCATGCGAGGGGCCGGAAGTAGCTTCGCCTTTCGCACGACCTTTTGGAGGCGAAATCTCCTCCACCGAGCCGGCCCTACGGCGCGCCGGTTTTCCCTTCCTTTGTGTGGTATCAAGCCGCGTTGCCGTGATCCAATCGACCAACCCCGCTGCGGGCTACGCGCGTCTCTTCCTGCAAAAGCATGGCCTCAAGTTGGGGGTTTCGGTCGTCATCGCCGCAGCCTTCGGGTGGGGTCTCCGCCACGGAGGCCTTCCCCTTCTCCCAGCCGGAGATGCATTCGCTCGGGTCAATGTTTCCTACTGCCTGGCCTATGTGATCATCTTCGCCCTGATGCACACGGTCCGCGCGATGCGGTGGCGCCACTTGCTCGCTCCCATCGCGACCGGCATTGCGCTGCGACGTATCCTGGCCGTCTCGTTCATCGGTTTTGCCGCGATCCTGGTGATGCCCCTTCGCGCCGGCGAATTCGTACGGCCGTACATGATCCGACAGCGAGGTAAACTTTCCGTCGCGGCTGCCACTGGGACCATCGCCGCCGAGCGCATCATCGACGGTCTCGCGATGACGGCGTTGCTCGGCATTTGCTTGCAGGTGGCTCATCCATTGAGCCCGTTGCCCGATCACATCGGCAAACTGCCGATTCCGGTCGCTGCGGTGCCGCTCTACGCAAGCGTCGCGCTTTCCGGGTTTTTGGCGGCGTTCGCGCTGATGGCCCTCTTCTATTGGCGCCCTGTGCTGGGACACGGGCTAGTCGAGCATTCACTCGGTCTCGTATCGCGAAGCGCCGCACGAAAAGCCGCAGACTTCGTCGCGCGCACCGCCGACGGTTTGAAGTTTCTGCCCAGCGCGCGCCATTTCGGCCCTTTTTTGGCGGAGACTGTGGTCTATCTCTTCCTCACAGCGCTCGGTATGTGGGTTCTGGCGCTCGGTTGCGGCGTCGAGACCATGACCTTCACGCAAGCGTGCGTCGTCATGGGCGTGCTAGGCGTGGGCATTCTCCTACCCGCCGGGCCCGGGCTCTTCGGTGCCTATCAAGCCTCGATCTATGCCGCGCTGGCCATGTACTTCTCCGACGAAGTGGTTCTCGGCCCGGGCTCCGTCTACGTCTTTTTGCTCTATGCGATTAGCGGCGTAGGCCATCTGATTGCGGCCGGTTTCTTTCTTCTCGTCGATCGCAATGCCGCCCGCGAGGTGCTGGAGGCCGAAACCGCCTAGCACGACTCTGTCAGTTCTTTGCCATGCCAGAGCACTTCGCTTCGTAGGTCTCCGTGGACTCCGTCCACTCCGTCACACGATCGGCCAATGCGCGAGCCGGCCACGTAGATGCGGCAAGGACCGGTAACTTGAACCTGCCGGGTCGATACGGTACCCCTGTTCGGCATGCGCGTGACGTCCACCGAGCTGCCCGAGGTCGTGGTCATCGAGCCGCAGGTCTTCGGCGACGCGCGCGGCTATCTTTTGGAAAGCTGGCACCTGGCTCGCTATCGTGACGCCGGTCTTCCCGAAACGTTCGTGCAGGACAACCTCTCCAAATCGAGCCGCGGCGTGCTGCGCGGTCTGCATTTTCAGGAACCGAAGGCTCAAGGCAAGCTCATCAGCGTCCTCGAGGGAGACGTTTTCGACGTTGCGGTGGACATCCGCGTGGGATCGCCGAGGTTCGGCAAGGCCATGACCATCACCCTGTCCGGTGAGAACAAGCGGCAAGTCTACATTCCACCTGGCTTTGCGCACGGGTTCTGCGTGCTCAGCGACACCGCCCTGTTCATGTACAAATGCACGGAACTCTACGCCCCGGAGGCGGAAGGGGGCGTCCTCTGGAACGACCCCGATCTCGCCATCGTGTGGCCCGTCGAGCAGCCGACACTATCGGCAAAAGACGCCAAGTACGCAAGGCTCCGCGATATCGACCTAGAGCGTCTTCCGAAGTATCGACAAGGCGCGGCGGACCGCGAAGACGCTCGGCGATGACCGCGGGTCTTGACGAGGGGCATGTCGCCGCGCTCGTCTTTCTCTGCGTCACGGTGTCCTCGGCGCCCACCCGCGCGGCCGAGCCCGACCCTTGGTTCGGCCAGGACAAGGCGCTGCACTTCGCCGTCTCGGCGAGCATCGCGGGCGGGGGGTACGGCGTTACCACCGCGTTCGCCGAGGACCGATGGAAAGCGTTTGCGATCGGTGGGGGCGCGGCGCTTGCCGCCGGAGCCATCAAGGAAAGTTACGACGCAAGCGGGCACGGTGACCCGTCATGGAAGGACCTCGGATGGGACGTCATCGGCGCCGCGGTGGGCCTGGCGATCGCCTGGGGCGTCGATGCCGCCGTGCACGGCGGAAAAGCGCCGCCGCTCTCGTCGCACCTAGCGCTCGACCCGCGCGCGCCAGCGGCGTCTTTCGCACTGCGCTTCTAGGCTTCTCGCGCGGGCGAGTCGTGCTAGTCGACGATGATCTTTCCCTCGACCCAGGCGATGCCGCCGCGGTTGTCGTGCACGACGGCGAAGATGCGTACCGGGCCGGGCTCGGCGGGCGCGGTGAACTCGGTGCCGTTCTCTTCGTTCCAACCCCGCGTCGCGTCATTGACGAGGCGGAGGGAGCTCTTCAGCTCGCCCGCGGTGAGATAGAACGCGACCCACATCTGCTCTTGCAGGTCTCGACCGTCCGGCGTCTTGGCCGTCGGGTCGGTGTCGATTTCGGCCGAGGCCCTGTCGATGGCGACCTTGAGAGGATACTTCGGGCACTTGCTGCGATCGCTCGCTTGGCAGTTGGGAATATGGGGGACGCGGGAATCGTCGGTCGTGGAGTCAGCGAATGAGGCACCTTCGAACAAGAAGTCGTTGACGATTGGATTCGTGTTGGCGCGGGCGGTGTAGACGTACATCGACGTGTAGCCAATGACGAAATCGTCGGCACCTAACCGGTGGTTGTCGGTGTCGTCGAAGCAACCGAGAGGGAGCGTATTCGCAGCAGCATTGGGCACCAAACCCAGATGCCCCGGGCATGCCGCAAAGAGCACATAAGCAAGTCCGTACGGTTCGCCCCCCGTTCTCGGTCGGACGATCGTGTCGGTGATTCGAAAATGTCTTCCGCGGACGTGGTCGACGTCGAAGGACGCAGCGGTCTTCTCGGCTTCGGTCGCGCGGACGAAATCGGAGGGGGCGATATTTCGAAACCGAGCTTGGTTTTCACTGGCGATGGGAACGAACCCCCTGCCAGGGGCAGCGTGGGACATGGCGCCGCTGGCCGTCCCGCCGTCGGACTCCCCGCCGTCAGACCCGCCGCCGTCGGGCATGTCGTCCGGATTTCCGCCGTCCGGTGTCCCTTCCACGAAGCCGCCGGCGAGCGCGGAAAGGCAGTTGAGATAAAGATCCCCGGGGGGATTCTCGCAGGCATTTCTGGCAAAGTAGATGTGGACGTCGCGAGGGTTGTCCTCCGTGCTTTTGCCGTCCCAAAAGAGGAGTTTGACATCGACGCCTTCACCCGGCGCGGGATAGGGCGCGCTCTTCTGCACTGCCAGAACGCGCAGCCCTTTGATCACGGCCTGATCGTCGAACGACGCGCCCCCGCATGTCGTCAATGCGAACGGCAACCAGGCGACGAGGGCCCAACGTCGAGCGAGGTTTCGAGGGGACATCTTAAAACTCTCCGCGGATGCCGAGGCTGGGAATGATCGGCAAAAACCCCTGAACGCGCGACTGGGAGAAGTTGTAATTGTAAGCAATTCCCTCGGGATTGCTGCGGTTGTAGGCATTCTGCACGTCGAGGTACGTTCTCAGCGACCAGCCGTTCATGCGCCACTGCTTGTCGATACGCAAGTCGAGCTGATGGAACATGGGCACCCGATCGGAGAAGGGCAAGCCGCTGAGCGGCGCGTAGGCACCGGCATCGGAGTTGAAGACGCCGAAGATGTTGGGCGTGTAGAGGGGACCGGAAACGAGCCGAAAGCGCGCGCCGAACTCCCACCCGCGCCCGAGGCGGTAGCTGCCGAGGACGGTCAAGATGTGCGTCTGGTCGTATTGGAAAAGCCGCGTGGCGTAATCGGGCGGCTCCTGGCGCACCGAGCGTGAAAGCGTGTAGGCGAGCCAACCGAAGAAATGCGCGTCGGGTTTGTACTTCACGAGCAGCTCGGTGCCGACGACGTAGCCTTTGCCGAGATTGTTGTAGTCGTAGCCGCCCATGGCGTTGGGGAGACGCGCGACCAGTTGATCGAGCTCCTTGTAAAAGCCTTCGAAGGAGACTTCGAGGGGACGCGTGATTTCCTGCTCGAAACCGAGCGAATAGTGAATCGCCCGATTGGAGCGGAGGTTGGGCGAGCCGAACGCGGCGTCGCTCTCCTGGAACTGCGGCGGCTGGTAGAAAATTCCGACACCGGCCTTGACCGTCGTACGGGGAAACTCGTGAACGATGTTGTAACGACCGCTGAGACGGGGGCTAAGGTCGATCTTGGTCGTGTCGCGCGCATAGTCGGCGCGGATGCCGGGCACGATCTTGGAGCGCGCGCTGGGGTTGATCTCCGCTTCGAGGTACGCGGCGGGCCGCCAGGCGAGGTTGTTGTCGGAGCGGGTGATGGGGGGGCGCGTCGCGAAAGGACCCGGATCCGGCTCGCCCGGCCGCGGCGGCGGTGGAAAGCGGATGTTGACCGCGTAAGGAGCAAGCGCGAGGTCGACGCCGCCGTGAAATGTCACGCCGCCGATGGGACGGTAGGAAAGCTCGGTGCGATTGAAGAGGTTCTGATTACGGATATTGAAGAAGAAGGTGCCGATCCCGAAGTCGAAGCGGTCGAGACCGTAGGACGTCACGCTCGAGAACTTGAGCGCGTCGTTGATGTCGTTCTTGTAGCGGGCTTCGATGCGGTAAAAACCCGTCTTGAGCGCGAGATTGCCGCCGAAGGCGGGGTCTTGCTGGGCGGGGTCACGGATGAGCACTTCGAAGCCGTCGTCCGATCCGAAGACGCCGAGGCGAAAGGACGAGCGGGCGGTGGGCTTGGTTTCGACGAACGCCTGGTAGTCGTAATAGACGGGGGCGGAGGTGACGCCCGCGTCGAGCGAAACGAGCAGCGGCTTGAGCCAAGTGTCGACCCAGCTGCGGCGTCCGCCGATGAGAAAGCTCCACCCTTTGAGCAACGGGATCGGCCCTTCCAGCATCACGCGCCCGTCGATGAGATCGAACTGCGCGAGGCCGTGGTACTTGCCGTCCTTGTTGGGCGAGCGCACGCCGACCTCGACGATGCCGCCCATGACACGCCCGTACTGAGCGCTGAAGTTGCCCGGATAAAAGTCGATCTTTTCGAGCATCTCGGTGGGGATGACCGAGGAGAGGCCGCCGAAGTGGTAAACGAGCGGCACGTAGATGCCGTCGATGAAGGTGTGCGTATCGGTGGGCGCCGATCCGCGCACGATGAGCAGACCGGCGAGACCAGGGGGACGCGCGACGCCGGGCAGATTCTGCAAGGAGCGCAGGGCGTCGCCATTGGTGCCCGGGATACGCAGGATCTCGCGCTGCTCGATGGTGCGTCGCGTGACTTCGCGCGGCGGTCGCTGCCCCTGGACGGTGATCTCGATGCCTCCTTCGTCGAGCGCGAGGCGGTAGGTGAGCTCGGTGACCGAGCCAGCCACCACGTCCTCCTCGGCTTTGACCGGCTTGAAACCGGACGACGCGAGGGTGAGCTTGTAGTGGCCGGGCGCGAGCCCCTGAAACGCCCACGATCCATCGGCGCCCGTCGAAACGACGGCGTGTTCACCCTGCAGGTTCTCGAGGTCGACCGTTGCGCCAGCGAGAGGCACGTCCCCTTCGATCGACAGCACCTTTCCGCGCAGGTTGTCGGTGGGCGGCGCCGGCGCCGCGGGATCGGTCGTAGGTTGCCCCTCGGGCGTCGACGGCTTCAGCGTGAAACCGTAGCGATAGAGGATGCGGGCAGGGATGGGCGTCGTTCCGCGCCGTGCCGGCTCGAAAAGGAACTTCTGCGCGGCTTGCACGGCGGCTTCGTCGAAGCCGTGCCCGACCGCTTCCGTGACGACCGCCTTGGTAACCTTGCCGTCCTTGTCGATGTCGAGCTGGAGAATGACGTTCGCCTCGAGCCCCAGCTTCTCGGCCTCGGGCGGATAAGGCGACGGCTCGAAATGGATGATCTTCGGCGGCGTGACCTGGGCGGGCGTCTCCTCGGGCGCGTTTTGCGCAGGTACACGTATGGCGCCCGCGCCACCCGAAGGAATCGCGCCTTGCTCGGGCTGGGTCGGCGGATCGTTACCGCTTTGTGCCCGAACCGATGCGGGCGTCATGAACGTCCACAGGGCCGCCAGCATCGCTGTGCGCTTGGACCAAGCCGTGCCTGCACCCCGCAAACTTCGATGAATCGGTGGGATCACGTGGCCCGCGGATCTTTCACGACCGCGCTCGGGACGCAAGCTCCTTGAACGCTGGTGCGCGCGGAGACACCGATAGCCTCGACCTTCTGTCAAAAGGTGACGACGGTGCGGATCGATTTCCCTTCGTGCATCAAGTCGAACGCTTCGTTGATGCGCGCTAGGGGAAGCTCGTGCGTAATGAGCTCGTCGATCTTGATCTTGCCGTCCATGTACCAGTCGACGATCTTGGGCACGTCGGTGCGGCCCCGCGCGCCGCCGAAGGCCGATCCTTTCCAGGTGCGTCCGGTCACGAGCTGAAACGGTCGGGTGGCGATCTCCGCTCCGGCCGGCGCGACGCCGATGATGATGGAAGTACCCCAGCCTTTGTGGCAGCACTCGAGGGCCTGGCGCATCAATTGGACGTTGCCCACGCACTCGAAACTGTAGTCGGCGCCCCCTCGGGTAAGGTTCACGAGATGGCTCACCAGATCGTCGCCCACCTCGGCCGGGTTCACGAAGTGCGTCATGCCGAAACGCTCGGCTATGGCGCGCCGCGCGGGGTTGACGTCGACGCCGACGATCATGTTGGCGCCCACCATGCGCGCCCCTTGGATGACGTTCAGCCCGATTCCCCCTAGGCCGAACACGACGACGTTGGCGCCCGGTTCGACCTTGGCCGTGTTGACGACGGCGCCGATGCCCGTCGTGACGCCGCAACCGACGTAGCAGATCTTGTCGAAGGGCGCGTCCTCGCGCACCTTGGCCACCGAGATCTCCGGCAAGACGATGTACTGCGCGAACGTCGAGCATCCCATGTAGTGGTAGAGGGGTTTGCCCCCGCGCGAGAAGCGGCTCTTGCCGTCGGGCATCACCCCTCTTCCCTGCGTTGCGCGGATGGCCTGGCACAGGTTCGTCTTGGGGTTCAAGCAAAACTCGCACGCTCGGCACTCCGGCGTGTAGAGCGGGATGACGTGGTCCCCTTTCTTCACGCTCTTGACCACGGAACCGACCTCGACGACGACGCCGGCGCCCTCGTGCCCGAGGATGCTGGGGAAGATCCCCTCCGAATCTTGTCCCGAGAGCGTGTACGCGTCGGTGTGGCAGACGCCGGTGGCTTTGATCTCGACGAGCACCTCGCCTTCGCGCGGCCCGTCGAGCTGCACCGTTTCGATCGAGAGCTTGGCCCCCGCTTGGTTGGCTACCGCTGCGCGCACGTCCATGACGCCGACCTCCGCCGCCAGACGTTGGCATGACCCACCACTCAAGTATATACTTTTCTATATGAAACAGATTCTCGTCGAGATCGATGACCGGTGCGCAAAAGATCTCGAACGCGTCGCGCCGGCCAAGAAACGTTTGCGGGCCGAATTCATTCGACTCGCCATCCGGCGCGCTGTCGACCTCGCTCTCGAGCGCTCGACCGAGCAGGCGTACCGGGAGCGCCCCCTCTCGGGCCAGCTGGGGCCGGGGGACCTCCTCGGTTGGGATCAAAGTAACGAGCTCGCGAAAAGGACGGCGCCGCGGCGGGCGCGCCGTCGCCGAATCGGTACCAAGAGCGCCAAGAGCGCCGCGTGAACGAGCGTGAGCCGCGCCGCAGAGCATCTCAGTTCGACATCTGGTGGGCGAGGCTTCCCGATCCGGTGGGTCGCCGGCCCGTGCTGCTCTTGGGTCGTACCAGTGCGCTCGCCTATCTCACGCGCGTTCTCGTCGTCGAAGTCACGACCACGGTCCGCGGCATCCCGCAAGAGGTGGCCCTGGGGCGAAGCGAGGGCCTTCCCAAGCGGTGCGTGGCCAACCTGGACGCCCTACGCACGATTCCCCGTGCGAGCCTCGACGCGCGCATCGGGCGGATGACGGTTCATCGGCAGGTGGAGGTCAAGCGCGCCCTCGGTCATGTCCTGCAGTGGCCGGAGGTCACTGGGCTCTGAAGGTTTCCCTTCGCCTAGCGCTTGCGGCAAGAGCTGCCTCGCGTCCTGGCGGTTCCCTCTCTCATTCGTCAAAAATCGCTCGCCTGGTAAACGACTTCCCCGCCGATGATCGTCGCCATACACTTGGCCTTGGGAATTTCCTCGACCGGAACCTGCATGATGTCGGCCGAGAGCACGGTAAGGTCGGCGACCTTGCCGGCCTCGATGAGGCCGCGCTCCTTTTCTTCGAACGCCGCGACGGCGGGCCAGAGCGTGAGCGCCTTCAACGCTTCGGTGCGCGACATGGCCTGCTCGGCGTGCCATCCCTGTCCCTGGAAACCCTTGAGGTCCTTGCGCGTGACGGCCGCATAGAACTCGATGAGCGGTTCGCCCCGTTCCACCGGCGCGTCCGAACCACCGGCGATGATGGATCCGGCGGCGAGAAAGCGGCGCCAGGAATAGGCGCGGTCGAGCCGAGCCTCGCCGAGCCGTCGGCCGGCAAAATGCAGATCGCTGATGGCGTGCGACGGTTGCATGGAGGGAATCACGCCGAGCTTGGTGAAACGTGCGGCGTCGCCCGGCTCGACGATCTGAGCGTGCTCGACGCGAAAACGGGGGTCGGCGATCTTGCGTTCGGCGGATGGGACCGAGAAAAGCGCCTTTTCGTAGAGATCGAGAATCGAGCGGTTGGCGCGGTCGCCGATGGCGTGCGTCTCCACCTGGATGCCGCGGCGGAGCGCGTCGGCCAAGAGCGGCTCCAGCACCTCGTCCTTCTGCGTGAGAAACCCCGACGTCTCGTGGGCGTCGGCGTAAGGCTCGAGCAGCGCCGCGCCGCGGGACCCGAGCGCGCCGTCGTAGTGGATCTTGATGGTGCGCACGGTGAAGCGTCCGCCGAACTCGCCGATCGACGGCCCTTGCTGAAGCAGCCGCGTCGCCCCTTCGCCCGGCCCCGACACCGCGTCGTAAATGCGGAGCTTGATCTTGCCGTCCTTGTAGAGGCGGCGCAGCGTTTCCACTTCGTCCCACGAGTTTCCAGCGATTTGTACCTCCGTCCAGCCGAGGCTCATCTCGCGTTCGACCCCGAGCAAGAGGTAGCGTTCGAGATCGGCTGCGGTGTCGGGCGGGATGTGTTTGCCCACCAGGCCCTGCGCGTGATCGATGAGCATCCCCGTGACCTCGCCCGACGCGTCCTTGGAGATTTCGCCTCCGAACGGGTTCTGCGTCGTCTTGTCGATGCCGGCGATGCGCAGGGCCGCACGATTGGCAATCGAGGCATGGCCGTCGGCTCGGGTGAGGATCACGGGGTTGTCGGGGGCCACCTTGTCGAGATCGGCGCGCGTCGGAAAGACAGGAGGGTTCCAGAAGGTCTCGATCCAGCCGCGCCCCTTCACCCACTCCCCGCTCTTTTTCTTGGCGACTTCCGCCTTCACCGCCGCCAAAAATGCCTCCAAGGTGGCGATACCTTCGAGGTTCAAGGTCGCTTCGCGCGCTCCGATGCCCGAGAGATGCACGTGCGCGTCGACCAGACCGGGGAGCACGGTCCGACCTTTGAGATCCACCACCCGCGGCGCAACGCGTTCATAGGGTGCGATCTCGATATTCGACCCGACCTCGACGATGCGCCCGTCCTTGATGGCGATGGCTTCGGCGCGCGGGGCGCCATCGCGGTTGGTGTAGACGTTACCGTTCTTGAAGACGACATCGGCGCGAGCGGGTCCCTTCTCGACGCAACGGGAGCCTGACGGCAGCGACGAGCTCGGGGTGCATCCGATGCCCGCACCGAGCCAGGGGAGAAGGATCAACCAACCAAGCGCTCGTTTCATGCGATTCCCTCGTCCGAGCGACTACACCGAATTCAGCCGTGCGGGAATCGCGCCGGTGCACGCTGCTGCCGCCGATCCAGGCCAGTACGATTTTTCGCATTTTGGATGATAGAAATGGCGTTCGTCGACCAATAGAAGATCGTGCCGGTGTCTTCCTGAGCTTCCGGCACGCCACCCCAAGAAGCCGCCTCGCGTGGGGGGCCATCGCGGCCCCGGCGGCCGACGTACAGGCTCGCGCGGATAGTCATCGATGGCGCGCGAAGGTTCCGTCGAGCAACTCCTACCGCAGCCCGAGCCCCCCTAATGCGTGCCGGCGGTTCAAACCGGGTCGCGGCGCTTCAGTACGACGAGCATCAAGAGGATGCTGCACAGTGTGATACCGCCGAGCACGGCATGGGGGAGCCAGGTGTACTCGAAATCGACGAAACCCCACGCGCCGTTCAACGTATCGCTCGCGATCTGGGCCGTCGCGCATTTGAACCGCCCGGTTTTGATGAAATCTTCGGGCAGGTTCAGGGTTGGATTCTGCAGATCGATGATCCAGGCTGGGTCGGCGGCGATGGCCATCCGCTCTTGAGCGACGGCCCCCTGAAAACCCCAGCGCGCCGGCATCGCCAGCATGAACCACTTCAACATGGGGTTGGTCGTCATGGGAACCATGAGGCCCCCCAGGACGACCTGGGGAATGAGCGCAATCGGCGTGAGCGCCATGGCCGCTTCGCTCGAGGCGACGACCGTCGACAACAGAAGGCCGATGGCGACGGCGTTGAGCGCGGTCGCGATGATGACGGCGAGCTCGAAGAAAAACGCCTGCGGGCCGCCGTTGAAACCGAGTGCAAAAAAGACGATGCCGAGAAGGAGCGTGCACTGGATGATGCAGAAGAACGCCAGCAGCGTGAACTTCGACAGCAAATAGTTGAAGAGACCGAGATTGACCATGCGCTCGCGCATGTAGACCGCACGTTCGCTCACGATTTCGCGGGCGGCGTTGGACGTGCCGAACCATACCGCGGCCACGACGATGAAGAAGATGGCGCCGGTGTGGTCTTGCGTCGTCTTCATGTTGGCGAGAAAATTGGTCTGCTGCGCGCTCGGTCCGGCTTTCTTGGTCAACTCTTGCAGCGCGCCGAGACACCAATAGGGGATGGCGTCCTTCTGTCCGCCGAACACGATGGCGAGCAGCACGCCGATGATGGGCGCCTGCAGGAGCATGATGGCGGTGCCCCCCACGTCGCGCATCTTCACCTTGAAATACCGTGACAGGAGCAGGCCGAACTGGCCGGAGGTGGTGCCGCTGCGATGGGGCACGCCGCGCGTGGTGGGCTCGGTGCCGACCGCGCGCCGCGCGGCGTACATCTTCTGGAAGGTGGGATTGGCGTTGTTGAAATATTCGGCGTTCCACTCCTTGGCCGCGATTTGGCGGGCCTGGTAGCGCTGAGCGCCAGGGTTTTGCGCGCGCAGGTGCTCGAAGATGGGGCGTTCGCGCAGGTTCAACATGTCGAACATGTCGCGCGGATTGTCGATGGGCCCCTTGCCGTTGCGCTCGTTCCACGATCCGAAGAAGCGGTAGGCGTCGGGCTTGGTGGGCCCGTAGAACATCGGCACGCCGCCGGCTCCCATGACCAAGACGAGATTGAACTTCTCGAACTCGTCCTTGGCCGGCTGGTGAATCGTCATGATGATGGTCTTGCCGGTCTGCTTGGCGAGATCGTGCAAGAGCGTGACGAGCGACGTCGTGTCGTCGGCGGCGAGCCCCGAGGTCGGCTCGTCGAGAAACAGAAGGACCGGATCGGTCACGAGCTCCATGGCGATGTTGACGCGCTTGCGTTGCCCGCCGGAGAGCACCTTCTTCTCGGGTTTGCCGATCTGGAGGTTGCGTACTTGCTCGAGGCCGAGCTGCGCCAAGGTCGCGTCGACGCGGCGGTCGATCTCCTCTTCGCTGTAGTCGGGAGGGAGCCGAAACCGCGCCGAATAACGCACCGCTTCGAAGACGGTGAGCTCGGGGTGCACGATATCGTCTTGCGGGACGTAACCGATCGAGCCGCGCAGGGCGTCGTAGATGAGATAGAGGTCCTCGCCGTTGACGCGGACTTGTCCCACGCTGGGGGGGAGATAGCCGTTCAGGGCCAGAAGCAGCGTCGTTTTGCCGGCACCCGATGGCCCCATCAGCGCGATCATGTCGCCCGGCAACGCTTTGAAAGAGACGTGATCGAGCAGGACCTTCTTGACCGAGGGGTTGTCGCGGTCGGGCACTTCCAGAAAGAGGTCCCACGCTTCGATTTCGTAGAGCGGCCGTCCCGCCCATTGACCGGCGTCCTCGATGACGATCTCGTGCGCCCCCGTGCCCTCCTTGGACAGACGGATGAGCAAGGGCATCGGTCCGACGTAGATCTTCTCGCCGTTCTGCACTGGCACCCGCTGTCCGGACGGGATGCGCTGGCCGCGCACGTAGGTGCCGTTGGCGCTGCCGCGGTCTTCGACGAAGAGGTCGTTGTTCACGCGAACCAGCATCGCGTGCTTGCTCGAAACCTGAGCGTGGTCGACGACGATGTCGTTGTCGGGTGTCCGACCGATGGAGCGATTGGGGGATTGGCTCTTGGTGAAATCGAGCTGACCGATGACCGTCTGGTGCTTCTTGGGGGGACCCGCGGCGGCTGGGGCGGCGGGCTGCACGGCGACGGCGATGCCGAACGACTGCGCAATCTGCAAAAGCAACCCGATGGGAATCGATACCGGACCGAACGAGACGATCATGCGCGCGTCGGCTGGCACCGGACTCTGCGGCGCGATACGCGCGTTGCCGATCATCACGCCGGATTGCGATCCGAGATCGGTGATGGTCATCCGGTCGCAGGCGAGGACCGCGTGCTGCTTGGCGATGGCCGGATGCTGGATGACGAGGCTCGAGGTTGCGGGATCGCTGCCGATGACGAGCTGCGCCGGCGCGTTGTGCTGGCCGCGCGCCATGAGCATGAGCCCGATGGCGGGGTGGGCGAGGGGTACCTGGGTTTGGCCCACCGAGAATGGCGTGACCAGATCGAAAGGGACCGTCTGCCCCGCGCCGATGGGGCGACCGCCCGCGACCGAAGGTCCTTGTGCGTTGTCGGCGAAGAGGAGTTGCCCGTTGCCTTGGTGAATGATGCGCGCGTGGTGCGGCGCCACGCCGGGCGCAACGAGCACGATGTCGCAATCGGGAGCACTTCCGACGAGAACGGCCTGCTTTCCAAATCCGGGGATCATGCGCGGATCGAGGTCATCACGCTCTCGCGGGGATGTCGAGCGGGTAAGTGGAAAGCGCTTGGGTCGCGCCTAACCTGCCGAACAGCAGATAGAAACGGGCCTCCGCCGCGGCGAGCGATCTCAAACCGCGGCTGGGATGGCGAGATCGACCCAGCTTCGGCACCCTCCGTACCGATCGAGAAGCGGAAGATCGAGCGGCGCGTCGAGGAGGTGGACCTCGACCTCGAGCGCGTGGAGCGCCGCGCCATGCCGGCCTTCCAACCGCTCGACCAAGACGTGAGGTGCGTAGATGTGACGCGACGCGAGGGGGACGAGATCCGTTTCTTGCTCGATGACGAACGTGCGTTTCACTTTCACCCACGACGTGACGACGAGCCGTCCGTCAGCGGGGCGCGCCCGCATGGCGTCGTCGAAGAACGATAGGTAGGCGTCGCGGATGCCCGCCCGCTGCTGGTGGAAATAGGTGGGGAAGAGGAAGAAACGGTCGTGCTCGACGGCAAAGCCGCGACCCTCTTCGGCGATTCCACCTTTGCGAAAAATCAGATCCTGCTTGCGCTGCTCGAGCGCAAAAACGACCGACGCCCACTCTTTGAAAGCGACGGTCGAGGCGAGCGCGCTCGCTTGCGTCTCGGGAGAACTCATCCGCCAGGTGAATTAGCACTGCTTCAGCGGCCGCGCAGGATCCACCATCCGAAGACGCCCACCAAAAAGAGCAGCACCAGCACCAGCGCCATGACCAAGAGACCGCTGCGCGATGGCGGCGCGGGGGGAATCGTGGCGGAAGGTGGAGCGTGCGCCGCGGGCAAGCGCGGTTGAACGCCCGGCGGAAGTGCGGTGGCTGGCAGCGGCGCCGTCACTGGAGCGCCTGCGCTCGGCGCAAAGGGCGGGGCAGCGGGCGGCGTGGGCGCAAAGGGCGGGGCAGCGGGCGGCGTGGGCGCAAAGGGCGGGGCAGCGGGCGGCGTCGGTGCGAACGGCGCGGTCGCAGGTGAGGGAGCGCTCGGCGGGCGATCGATGAGCGTTTTCTCGGGTACGGCGGCCGGTGCTTCGACGATCGTCGGCGCGAGCGGCTCGTGAGGAATGGTCGCCCCCGGCCCCCCGCCAGGGAGCACGCGCGCGAGCAGCACGGTGATGTTGTCGTGCCCGCCGCGCGCGTTCGCCATGGCGATGAGATTTTGGCACGCGAGGTCGAGTGACGCGGCCTGTGCGACGACAGCTCCGATTTCGTCAGTGCGAACGAGATCCGAGAGTCCGTCGCTGGCGAGGACGAAGATGTCGCCGACGGCTTGGAGCAGCGGTGGCTCGCGCAGCTCGACCTCGGTGTCCGATTTCATCCCGAGGGCGCGCGTGATCTTGTTTCCTTCCGGGTGGAGCACCGCTTGCTCGGGCGTGATCGCGCCTTGGTCGAGCAGTTGCTGCACGATGGAGTGATCTTTGGTGAGCGGCCAAATGCGGCCGTTTCGCAGGAAATAGGCGCGGCTATCGCCGACGTGCGCCACCTCCACCGCGCCTCGGTGAACGAGGAGCGCCACGCACGTCGAGCCCGGCCTGCCCGCCAACGGGGCCGTGCCCCCCATCTCGTGAACGCGACGCCCCGCCTCGAAGATGGCTTGGGCAAGCGCCGGGCCGGGCGCGACATCCGGCGCGGCCGCGTCGAGCGATTGCATGATCGTCGCGACGGCGAGTTGGCTCGCTTCCCGACCGAGCGCGTGTCCCCCCATGCCGTCGCACACGACCAAGAGATGTCCGAGCTTCGTCGCCCGGTACGCCGCCGAATCCTCGTTGAGTTGTTTGTCCGGATCTCGGCCGGGGTCCGTTCGTTGAGCGACTTCGAGAAGCGCGCCTTGCATCGAGCGAAACCCTCCGGGTTGCCGCCTTCCTAACGATGTTCCTACTCGATGCGAATGGCAAACTCGACCGGGCCAAAGCGCAGCGCAGAGCCGGCGGGAACGACCGTCCACACGGCGGGGGCAATACGGTTTCCGTCGACGAGCGTGCCGTTGTTGGAGTTCTCGTCACGCACGTAGAGCTGGCCGCCGTCGAGCTTGAGCGTCGCATGGACGCCCGAGATCCGTGGCTCGATGAGCGTGATGTGACACTTCGCGGCGTCCCGCCCGACGCTCATCTCGACATTGGGCGAGACGGCGTAGGTCCCCGCCGCGCCGGTCAGCACGGCGCGGGCTCCGCCGCCGCTCGGCGCGCGGTACGGTTCGGGCGAGCCGGCCTGTTGCACTGCCACGGTCGCACCGTAGGGCGCTGCCTTGGGTGCGCCGTACGCGCCTTCGCCAGCGCCGGGGGCAGGAGGTGACGCAAAGGGACCCGGAGCTCCGAACGCCGGAACTGCGCCACCGTGGGCAGGCGCGGGGGCGTACGGCGCCGCACCGTAGCCATGCCCGGCCCCGGCCGGGGGTCCGCCGTACGGCGCCGGCGCATAGGGAGCCCCGCCGGCGACGACTGGCGCCGGGGCCGGTCCCGCTGGGCGCTTTTTACCGCTGCGGAGCACGATCACGAGGAGCAAGGCGACCACCACGAGGCCGAACGCTCCCCCGATGAAGAAGAGGACGGGGATCGACTTCTCCTTGGCCTTCAGTGTCAGCACGGTCGTAGCCGTCACGCCGCTCATGCGATGTGCTTTGTTGTCGACGAGGACCACGCGGACCGTCGCCGCGTCGCCCGAACCGGAAAGAATCTTCTCTTGGTCGGGCGCTTCGAAGACGATGTCGCGGTCGGACGACTGGATCGCCTTTCCGCGCATCCCGCTGGCGATGAGCTGTTGCTGCGTTCGTTTGGCGGCCTCGATGTCGGTGCCAGCGATGGTCGCGGGGGGCTGGGTGCCGGCGGGGATGAAATACACCTCGGCCCGGTCCTTCTCGCCGCCCCAGCAGAAATCGCCATAGACGGTGAACTGACCGCCGGGCTCGATGGGATCGCGGGTGGCCATCTTCTGCGTGTAGTCGGCGTCGATGCCGAGCGGCCACGCCGTCGGGTCGATGCCCATCGGCACGTCCTTGAACGTCGAGTCGCCGAGAATGGGCGTCGAGGTATTGGTAAAGACGAGCTTGAAGGTCTGCGTGACGGATGGGCTGATACACGACACTCGCCACTTGACGATGTGCAGCTGGTTGAAGCGCGTTCGCACCGCGGTGACGAGCTTGGGACCTTTGACGGGACCCTGTCCGGCGCGGATCACGTCGTAGAAGCCGCCGATGTCGGGATTGGCGAGCCCCTGCATGAACTCCTGGGCGTTGTTGCGAAACTCGTCGTACCCGGCCGAGGGGAGCCACACCGAGATGACGGGCAGCGGCGTCTTCGGCTGAACGGTGTTGTCTTCCGGGAAGCGCCCCTTGGTGAGGTATTGGCTCAAGAGCGACGCGCCGGGGCCGGTGGTCTGCGCGTCGCTGCCGGCGACGCCGTTGGAAAGGATGAGCATCGCCTGGTGCAGGGGGACGGTCACCTTCGTCCCCACGTTGCCGAGCTCGCGATAGCCGTCGGTGGCGGCCTGTTTGATGATGTTGAAGAGCGGTCGTACCCGGCCCTGCGCGGGGTACATCGACTTCAGCGCGTTGACGAAGCCTTGCACCTGCACCTTGGCCGCCGCCGGCTGCCACTTGGAGTCGCTCACGACTTGGCGGTCGTTGAAGTACATGACGTCGACGATGTCGTTGGCCGTCATGGAGCCAATGAAAGCGTTGGCGACCGCTTTGGCGTCTTCGAACCGCGCGCCCATCGACGAAGAGGCGTCGATGAGAACGAGCCATGCCGTGCCGATGCCGGGCTGGGTGAGGCTCTCGCCCCATCGTGCTTTGGAGGCGAAACTCCCCAGTCGATCCGCGCCGTCCACGGTCACCGTGAAGACGGCCGCGGTCTCCGGAAAGGGCGCGATGGGGGAATAGAGCGCCTGCGGGGCTTCCAGCTTGTCGCTCTGGCAATCGAGCTGCGCGTCGCCCCGCAGGGCTGCGCACTCGGCGATGGCCTCGCTGAGCCGCTTATTTTGCACCAGCTCGATGACCGTCGTGAGGACCGGTGCCCCCTCGGTCTGGCTGGCGCGCGGGTCGATGCGCAGAACGTGAGCCTCGGGAGCAGCCGCAGCCAAGCGGGGATAAAGCCCGAGGAGAACGGACAACAGAACGACGGTGACGTAGAGGCGCTTTCGCATCGGAGATTTCTCGACCCTTTGCCGCCAAATGAGGGTTTCCCCGGCACGGGAGTCAGGCCCGCGCACGGGGCCCGATGATAGCGTCGTCCGCTGCCGACCGTGTACTTTACGGCGGAAGCGGCGGGGGCCATCCGTCTGACGGCGGCAGGGCTGTAGCTCCGATTCGACCTCGCGGGGGGTCGCTACATCCCTCAATGTCGGCTCGCGCCCAAAAGGGGCGGGTCGAGCTCGCGTACGGCGAAGACCGGACCCCTCTGGCTACTGATCTTTCTCGTCGCGGACGCGGGCGGCTTTGCCGGAGAGATCGCGCAGATAGAAGAGGCGGCTTCGGCGGACGACGCCGCGGGAGCTGATCTCGACCTTGTCCAGCCGGGGACTATGCAGCATGAACATGCGCTCGACGCCGACGTTGAAGCTGACTTTGCGCACGGTAAACGAGCTCCGGAGACCGGCGCGGTGCTTCTTGACGACCACCCCCTGGAAGACCTGAATGCGATCCTTGTCGCCTTCCACGATCTTGTAGTGGACGCGGACGGTGTCGCCCACGCGGAAGTCAGGGTGGCCCGTGCGGAGCTGGGACGCCTCGAGTGCTTGGATTTTCGGGACAGTGTGCATGGCAGTGCCTCCCCGCTCGGAAAGCGCGCATTATGCATGCGAGACGACCTCTGTCAATTCTGCTCGGCCGGAGCTCGCCGTCATGTTGGGCGGCGTAGGGCCGCTGAAAAGCCTTTTAAGATAGGCCACCTGAGCGAAACGAGGCTGGGCAAGGACCGGCTCGCAGGCGGACAGCATCGCGCAGAAAGTCGCGTTCCTGCCCGCCGACCGCCTCGATCGCTACGATCTCGTGCGGTTACGCAAGATTCCGGGGCGCAGCCGGCACCGCCAAGGCCCTGCACGGCGCGCAAAAGCGCGCAAAAGAAGGCGTGACGGCGTCGGTGCGCAGGTGCGCTTGCCTTGCGTCGCGAACCGTCTAGACTCCCGGCCCCCTGCGTCGCTTGGAGGCTCGTCCTCCCCGGTCCTGGCTCTGGAACGGCCTTCGGGAAGCGGTACGGGTGAACGCCCGCTTCGAGCGGACGAGCCATTTTCCCGAAAACCCACGCTAGAGCCAAAGGCAGCATCCTTCCGTGAATACGAACCTCGGCATCATCGGTATGAAGCTCGGTATGACGCAGCTGTTCTCCGAGGACGGCACCGTCGTGCGCTGTTCGGTCATCGAGAGCGATCTGACGGTCATCGGCAAGCGCACCAAAGAAAAAGAGGGCTACGATGCCCTCATCGTCGGTCTCGGCGAGCGCAAAGAGAAGCAAACGAACAAGCCTCTTGCCGGCCAATACAAAAAGTCGGGCCAGACCCCCAAGCGCTTCGTGCGCGAGCTCAGGCTCGACGCCGAAGTGGTCGCCAAGTACGAAGTGGGCGCCAAGGTGAAGCTCGACGAAGTATTCGAGATCGGGCAATTCGTCGACGTGCAGGGCACGACCCGCGGTCGGGGATTCACGGGTGTCATGCGCAGGTGGAGCTTCGCCGGCGCGGTGACGAGCCACGGTACGCACGAATACAAGCGTCACGGCGGTTCGATCGGTACCAACATGACCCCCGGCCGCACGCTGCCCGGTCTCAAAATGCCGGGCCAATACGGCAACGAGACGATCAGCGTCTTGAACCTCAAGGTCGCCAAGATCATCCCCGAAGAGAACCTTCTGCTCATCGAGGGAGGCGTGCCCGGTTCGCGCAACGGCTTGGTCGTCGTCAAAGGCGCGGTGAAGAAGCGCAACGCCGGCAAACCCAAGGCGAAGTAGCCAGTCTTGGCGCACGCCTAGCGCGACGCTGGTCTTCGCCCCACCCGAATCGCGATCCGCCAGGTTCAGGCCATGGGAGCGAACCCCTACAAGCGGCCCGATCATTTCACGCGTGAAGCCAAGAAGCGCGGTTTTGCCGCGCGCAGCGTCTTCAAGCTCGAGGACATCGATCGACGCGTTCGGCTCTTTCGCAAGGGGCAACGGGTGCTCGACCTGGGGGCCGCGCCCGGCTCGTGGTCGCAGTACGCCGCCGAGCGGATCGGCCCGAGCGGTAAGCTCCTGGCCGTCGATCTGACGCCGCTCGCCAAGACGCCATCCGGCAACGTCACCTTCTTCGTGGGTGACGTGCTCGCGCTCGCGCCCGAGGCGTTCGCCGCCCTGGGGCCCTACGACGTCGTGCTTTCGGACATGGCACCGAGCACGACCGGTACCCGCGAGGCCGATCAGGCGCGCAGCTTCGAGCTCTTCATGCGCGCCCTCGAGCTCGCCGGTCCACTTCTTTCTCCTGGCGGCAGCTTCGTCGGCAAGATCTTCATGGGGCCGGATTTCAGCGCCGCCAAGCGCCGCGTCAAAGAGCTCTTCGAGACCGATCGCGCCATTCGACCGGAGGGCACCCGCGAATCGAGCTTCGAGATTTTCCTGATTGGTCTCGCGAGACGCGTCTAGCAACTCGGCCGCCTCGCTGAATTGGCCGATCGCGTCCCGAATCTCGCGCGCTCGGGCCAGCGCTCTACGCCTCGCCGAGAGCCACCCGGCGGAGCCTGCGCAGCACGCGACGGATCAAAGCACGGCGCGGATAGCGATGGATCCACACCTTGCGGATGTAGTGCGGCACGTCCCAGGTCATTTGCACGCCGGCGCGGACGAAGGCGACATCGCCGGCCCGGAACGTGTAGGTCTGGCCGCTGGCCGTGACGTGCACTTCGCCCTCGAGAAAACAGAGAATCTCGTCGAAGTCGAATTGAAACTCGTGCTTGCCGGCGGTGCTGTCCCACATGCCGCTGGCAATGCAGCCGTCGGCCGACGCGAGGCATTCGAGCGCGCGCACCACGGGATTGCGGTGAGCGGCCGCGCCGTTGGTCGCCGCGCCGTTGGTCGCCGTGCTGACGATCCCGCCGTCGTTGACGTTGAACCACGCAATCGGGTTTACCGCGGTGCCATCGCTCGCGGACAGGATGTTACGAATCGCTTTCAGCACGTGTATCGGTTGAGCTGGCGTTTCGAGACGGCAGCTACCTCTACTATCTTATGAAGGAAACGTCGGAAATCGAGCTTCTTTCGCGCGAAACGATTGCACACATCGTCATCCGACGTCGGCACGCGTCTTCATTACGAATGCGTCATGGGAAAGCGCGACGCACCGCGCACCTCCATCTTGCCGATCGGCCGAGATCGCGGCGCTGGCGAATGGCTTCGGCGCCAAGAACATGACGAGGCGTGCGCTCGTCTTCGGACACGAGCGGCTCACCCGACCCTGCGCGCGGCGACTTTTCGCCGGGCGGCGACGATGAGAGCCCTCCCTTGAACGACCCTTGGCAGTTGCGAACGGCGTTTCATCATGGTGAATTGGGGCTCGTGAAGCGCCCTCTCGCTCCGATGTCGGGTCGCATCGTCGATGCGCCTACGCCTCGGGTCGGCCGGCGCGGCGGCATCTGCCCCCGTTCCGCCGTGAAAAACCGGGCCCGGGTTTCGTTGCAGATTTCGTCATGAATCGATCGATGGCTAGCGTTGCGCTGCTCCTCTTCGGGTCGGGCCTATCCGCGCTCATCTACGAAATCGCTTGGCTGCGCGAATTTCGGCTCGTTTTTGGGGCGTCGACCTCGGCCAATGCCGCGGTGCTCGCCGTTTTCATCGGCGGTCTCGGCGCGGGTGGCCTTGGGATCGGACGGCGCGTCGACCGCGCGTCCCGCCCGCTCATCCTCTACGCTCAGCTCGAAGGCGCCATTGCCGTCCTGGCGGCGCTGTCTCCCTTTCTTCTGATCGCCGCGCGTGGCGCTTACATCGCGCTCGGTGGCATCGCCGTGCTCGGAGCTTTCGGCGCCGCGGTGGTTCGTCTCTTGCTGACGATGCTGGTGCTGCTCGGCCCGACCTTCTTGATGGGAGGTACGCTGCCCGCCGCGGTTCGCGCCGTGCAATCGGAGAGCGACTCATCGCGTCGCGCGGTGGGGCTCCTCTACGGCAGCAATACGCTTGGCGCCGTGGCGGGATGCGTGCTCGCCAACTTTTGGCTGCTCGAAACGCTCGGCACCCGCCGCACGCTCTGGCTGGCGAGCAGCATCAATCTCGCCGTGGCGGCGATCGCGTACCTCGCCAGCCGCTTCGTCAAAGCCGAGTCGAGCGAACGGCCGGTGGCGACTCCCGCGACCGAGGATGCGACGCCTCCGGTACGCGCCGCGGATCCCAGCGCCGCGGATCCCAGCGGGGCCGCGCAGCTCGACGCTCCGATGTGGCTGGTGCTGACCGGGGCGGGGGTCGTGGGCTTCGTCTTCTTCCTGATGGAGCTCGTTTGGTACCGGATGCTGGCCCCCATTCTCGGCGGGACCGTCTTCATGTTCGGCATCATCCTCGCCGTGGCGCTGCTCGGCATCGGCATCGGCGGGCTCGTCTACGCCGCGCTCGCTCCGAAGCGCGTTTCTCTGGGCGCCTTCGCGCTGACCTGTTTGGTGGAAGCGGCGTTCGTTGCCTTCCCCTATGCGCTGGGAGACAGGGTCGCGACACTGGCGCTCTTGCTGCGGCCGCTGGGATCGCTCGGCTTCGGGGGTTTCGTGCTGGCGTGGACCCTCATCACGGCCCTGGTCGTCTTTCCTGCGGCCGTCCTTTCGGGCTTGCAGTTCCCGATGCTCATCGGACTGCTCGGGCAGGGCAAAGAGCGGGTGGGGGTTCAAACTGGGCTCGCCTATGCCGCCAACACGGTGGGCGCGATTGCCGGTGCGCTGGCGGGCGGGTTCGGCCTTTTGCCTGCCCTCTCGGTGCTCGGCTGCTGGCAGCTCGCGGTGTGGATGCTCGCCGGGCTCGGCTTCGTCTCCACCCTCTATGTGTTCTTGCGCCGTCCCGGCTCGGTCGGAATCGCCGCTCTCTCGTTGGTCGGGATTCTCGTGGTGGGATTTCTGGTCGGCGGCGATGGGCCGACATCCATCTGGGGGCACACGCCCATCGCGGTGGGGCGCATCCCCGCACAGGTGACCCCTTCGCCGAACACCTTTCGTTCGTGGCTTCATACCGAGCGGCGCGCCATTCGATGGGCGAAGGATGGCGTCGAGAGCACGGTCGCCTTGAATGGTCGCACCGGGTGGTCGTTCGTCGTCAACGGCAAGAGTGACGGACATGCCCGCACGGACGCGCCCACGCAGGTCATGGTGGGCCTGGTGGGCGCCATTTTGCGCCCGGAGGCGAAGCGCGCGATGGTCATCGGGCTCGGCACCGGGAGCACGGCCGGTTGGCTCGGAGCCATCGACGAGATGGAGCGCGTCGACGTGGCGGAGCTCGAGCCGGCCATCTTGCACGTTGCCGAGGTGGCGGCACCGGTCAATCGCGACGTCCTTCACAACCCGCGCGTGCACATCTCGCTCGGCGACGCTCGCGAAATGCTGCTCGCCAGTCGCGAGACCTACGATCTCATCGCCTCCGAGCCTTCCAATCCGTACCGCGCCGGCGTCGCCAGCTTGTTTACGCAGGAGTATTATCGCGCCGTCAAGAGCCGCCTCTCGGACGACGGCATCTTCCTGCAATGGGTACAGGCCTACAACGTCGACAATCGAACGCTGCGCTCGGTGTATGCGACCCTGGCGTCGGTGTTTCCGGAGGTCGAGACGTGGGATCTTCGCGTCAACGATCTCTTGCTCGTCGCCTCCAAGAAGCGCACGCACTACGACCTTGCGCAGATCCGCGAGCAGATCGGAAAAGAACCGTTTCGCACGGCGCTCCGCACGGCGTGGCGAGTGGTCGATGCCGAGGGCTTTCTCAGTCACTTCGTCGCCCGCGGCACGTTTGCGCGCGCCATCGCCTACGTCGATCGCGCCGCCATCAACACCGACGACAAGAATCTCATCGAGTTCGGCTTTGCTCGCGTGGCCGGCGATTCCTCGGGGGACACGCACGGCGGCCGCTTGGCCGAGATCCGAGAGACAGCGCGGGCGCGCAACGAGAACAGGCCGGCGGAGCTCGAAAAAGAAGTCGACTGGGGGCGCGTCGACGAGATGGGGACTGCCTTTCGGGCGGCCGAGCTCGCCGACCTCACCCCCTCCGAGGCCATGACGGAAGAACGGCGGCACCGCCATTTTGCGCTCCTGCATTTCCTCGAGGGGCGTACGCGCGAGTCGGTTGGCGAATGGCGCGCTCAATCGCGCGATCCCATCGGGCCGACCGAGCTCGCCGTGGTGGCCGAATCTTATGCCGACAACGGCGACGACCAGGCGCACGGCCACATCGAGCGACTGCGCGTTTTTCAACCGATCGAAGCCGACGCCATCCTGGGCCGACTTCTGCTGCGCCAAGGGCGCTTTGTCGACGCCGCGGAAGCCCTGCGCATGGCTTTCGAGGCCTATCGCACCGACCCCTGGCCCTGGCCGCTCATCATGGAGCACGCGCTCCAGAGCGCCAAAGAGCTCGCTGCGCGAAGCCCGGATGTCATCGCTGTCCTGCGTCCGGCGCTCGAGCAACCCTTCGCCGTCGTGATGCTCGATGAGGCGCGTAGCGACGCCATTCTCTCCTTCGTTGTCGCGCGCGACCCCGATCCGTCGTGTGCCGACGCGCTGCGTCCTTTCGAGCCCTACATTCCGTGGCACCAGGCGCTGCTCAACTGGCGGGCGCGGTGCTACAAGTTGCTCCATCATGCCGAAGCGGACCGCGCCGAACGCGAGGTGCAAAGGTTCCTCCGCGATCAGCCGTCCTCCTTCGGCAGCGGCCTCAACTTCGTCCGTGTAGGGCCGTAGGCGCGTCAAGTGCCTCATCGATCTGCCGCGAAGCCTTCTCCGGTCCTGTCGTGGGTGAGCACTCGCGGCGCGTTCTGGCTCGGTGTGGCGATGTGCACGGCGCTCTTACCGGCTTGTCCTCGCCACAAGGCCGAGAACGCCGCCGCCATCGACGACGCAGCCGACGAAGCGGCCGCGTCGTTGGAGCCGGTCGTCGAGCTTCCATCGGCGCCCGAGCCCGTCGCTTCGGCCGCGGCTGCACCGGCGCCCCCGCCGCCGGCCGCGGAAGCGGGAAGCTGTCCCGTCGAATCGGACGATGCCATCGGGCTCGTCGTTTCCCCATTGCGCGCGTTCGTCGGCAGTCCCGTGCGCGTGCTGGCGTCGACCCTCGCGGACCCCGAGCCGCTGGCCATGCGCCTCGAGACGATCAAAGGGGAGGCGGTCGACGCCGATTTCACGCACCGCCCGGGCACACCGGCCATGACCCTCGCCCGGCTCACGTCCAAACGCTCGGGGGATTTTCGCGTCGTCGTGGGGCGTCACGGCAAGGCGCTCCGCTGCATGAACTTTCGAATCTTCGGCGGGCCAGGGCCGAAAAAGGCGCGGCCCGCGCTGACGGAGTCCATCTGGCCGGTGGTGCGCCGCTGGAACCGCGCCGAAGAGGCGCTCTACAGCGCCTTCATTCGCGAGATGTTCCACGCACCGCGCGGCGAAGAGCTCGCCTTCGCGCGCCTCGACGAAGTCACCTCGAGTCCGCAGCGCAACGTGCTCTACGATCACTACGGCTGGGGAGAAGACGCGGTGCGCCCGCCAGGTCTCAAGATGAAGCCCGACTGCGCCGACACGCCGTATTACCTGCGTGCGTATTTCGCGTGGAAGCGAGCGCTCCCCTTTGCGTACCACCGCGCCTGCTCTTCGGGCGAAGGGGGCAGGCCTCCGCGCTGCTCCAAGCCCCCCGCGACGATCCTCGACCCCCCCGAGCTTCCCTCGAAAATGCCCGAAGAGTGGAACGAGCTTCTGCAAGTGCAGCGCTTCTTCACGCGATCGCTCGTTTCGGTTCACTCCGGCAATGGCCGCATCCCCTTCGAGGACGACGAGAGCGACTTCTACGGGCTCAAATTCTCGCGGCGCGCGCTGCGCCCGGGCGCCGTCTTTGCCGACCCCTATGGTCACGTGCTCGTGCTCATCGAGTTCGTCGAAGCGGAGGGAACGTTGCCCGGCGTGCTCTACGCCGTCGACGGCCAACCCGATGGCAGCATCACGCGCAAGCGCTTCTGGGAAGGCAACTTCCTCTGGAACCCCGATCCGGCCAACGGGGGAAGCGGCTTCAAGGGCTTTCGCCCCGTCGCCGTCAAGATCGAGGACGGCGGTCAGGTGATCGAGCCGCTGACCGACAAGGAGATCAAGAAAAACGCCGACTACGCCGATGTCTCCCACGCACAATCCAAGCTGAGCGCGGAGAAGTTCTACGACGCCATCGACCGTCTCATCACGCCGAGCGCGCGCGATCCCTTCATGGCCCAAGAAGAGATGGTGCGCGCCTTTTCCGAGGCCGCCAAAGTGAGGGTAACGTCCGTCAACAACGCGGAGACGTATTTCGCCGCGCACCCCGATGCGGTCGTCCCCATGCCGGAGGGGGCCGAGATCTTCGAGACGTCCGGCCCTTGGGAAGATTTCTCCACGCCGTCGCGCGACCTTCGCCTTCTCATCGCCATGGATGTCGTCAATCATTTCGACGACAAGGTGTCGCGTCAACCCGAAGCCTTCGGTACGGCACCGGGCAAGGCACTCGACGAGCTTCGCGAACGCCTGCTCGCCGAGCGAAAACGCCTTCTCGCGAGCGATGAGCTCGCCTTTTCCTACAAGCGCACCGACGGGTCGATGAAAAAGCTCACGCTGGCCGACCTCATGACCCGCGCCCCCGCCTTCCAGTCCGCTTACAATCCCAACGACTGCCCCGAGCATCGCTGGGGTGCGCCCGAGGGCAGCGAGGAGCGCGCGACTTGTGCTCGCCACGCGCCCGACGACCAGCGCGAGCGCATGGCGACGTACGCCGTGTGGTTCCGCGATCGCAAGCGCCCCCCCCGCGGAGCGAATTAGCCCGTGCCGGAGGCCCGTGCCGGAGGCACGGCGGGGGTGGGGCCCTGTTCCGGACTTGCTCCGGCGGGGCGGGGGCGGAGCCCCCGAAGACAGGGTAACAAGAGCACCGATGGCGTAGCCATTCGGGGCTCTTGTTACTCTCCCGAGACGACAGCCTTGGCGTCGTAGACCATCTTCCCCTGCTTGGGGTCCTGCACGACGATGCGGTACTCGGTGGGCACTTCGAACTTCACCTCGCTCGGCACCCTTGCCCAGCGCGACGACCCTTCGTCTCTGCCTTCCGGCTTGATGACGATGGTGTTGCCCGATTGATCGCCGTACTGGTAACGCACTTTGTGCACGTTGTGGAGCGTCTTGCCCTTGCGCTTGATGACGCTCCACCACCAGTCGCCCGCCTTGTCCTGGGTGAAGCGGTGCCCGTCACCGTCGAACTCGAGGCGGGCCTTGGACATGCAGGCCGCGGTTTTCTTGGGATCGCTACCGCCCTGTTTCGCGCAAGCGGCTTCGGCAACCTGTTTGGTGTCGGACTCCTCGAAGGAGAAGAAGAACGCGTTGTCCTTGAGCTCGAGGATCTCCCGCGGCTCGCGTCCTGAACGCTGCGCGGCGCCCGTTTCGGCGGCCGAGGGCGCCGGCGCTGCCTTCGGTTCGGGCGCGGGCGCGGGCTTCGGTTCGCCCCCTGCCTTTGCAGCTGCGGTGTTCTTTTCCGAATCGCCGGCGGGCGATTCGGCGGGCGGCGTCGCGCCGCCTCCACAAGCCGCCACGGCGAGCGACAAGGACAGCAGTAGCTCGGTCAGGTATCGGTTCTGCGTTTCCATGGGCTTCCTCTCTTCTCCACGCGCACCCCCGGCGGAGGTCCACCATCGCGATTAGCAGAATCCGCTTCGCCACGGGAGGCCGCGCATGTCGTTTCTCGGGGACCGGCGTGTCGTTCTTCCACAGCGGGAGAATTTTACAAAGCAAACGCACTGGCCGGTGCGAGGCCAGCCCCCCCCGCTCTGCGCGGACAGAGCGAGCCCGCGTGGCTCGCGCTGCCCGCTTTGCACAGAGGCTCAGGGGTTGATGTGGAGCGACGTCGTTGCGGTGATGGCGTTGAGCGTGGCTTCGATGTTGGTGTCACCCGCCGCCACGGCGTTGGCCGCCCCTTGGCTACCTCCGCCATTGCTGATGGTGGCGACAGCTGGGTTCGTCGAATTCCAGGTCACCAGCGCGGTGATGTTCTGCGTGGAGTTGTCGGAATACGTGCCCATGGCGGTGTAGTTGATCATCGCGCCCACGATATCCGTCGCGTTGGCCGGTGTGATGGCGATCGATAGCAGCGTTGCCGGTGTAACGGTGAGCGTCGCGTTGCCGGTGGCGCCGTTGAGCGATGCCGTGACGGTGGCCGAACCTGCGCTCACGGACGTGGCAACCCCCTTCGTTCCAGCGGCGTTGCTCACTGTCGCCACGCCGAGCGCTGAAGAGCCCCAGCTCACCTGGGCGGTCACGTCGAGTGACGTGGTGTCCATGAAATGCGCCGTCGCCGTGAAGGTCTGTGTGGTCCCGAGGGCGATGGACGGCGCGGCCGGCAGCACTTCGATGGATGTGAGCGGCGAGGTGCTGATGGTGAGCAGCGTCGACCCCGTCTGACCGGCGATGGTGGCGGAGATCGTCGAGGTGCCCACCTGCAGGGCGCTCGCCAGGCCTTCGCTCCCACCAGCGTTGCTCACCGATGCCCTGGTGTCGTCGGACGAGCTCCACAAGACGTCCTCGGTCAAATCTTGCGTCGGGCCGCTCGAGAAATTCCCCGTCGCCCTGAACTGGACGTTGAATCCGACGGGTGCCGTCGGGTTGATCGGCGTGACGACGATCGAGGTCAGCGTGGCGCCCGTGACGGTCAGCGGGGTCGACCCGAAGATGCCGTTGAAGGTCGCCGAGATCGTCGTGGTTCCGGCGGAGATGCCGGTGGCGATGGTGCCGTTCAGCGTGGCGACGGACGTGGCCAACGAGGCCCAAGTGGCTGTCGTCGTGAGATCGACGGTGGAGTTGTCCGAGTAGACGCCCGTCGCCTGATACTCCTGCGTCGTCAGCGTCAGGATGGTGACGTTGGGCGGGCTCACGTCGATGCGTACCAGCGTGGGCGACGTCACCGTGAAGTTCACCGCAGCGGTGACGGTTCCCACCGTGGCGGAGATCGACGTTGTCCCGAGCGCAACCGTCGTAGCGACGCCACCGGCGGCGATGGTCGCAAATGCCGGCATGCTCGACGCCCAGTTGGCCGTCGCCGTCAGATCCTGGGTCGAGCTGTCGGAATACGTCCCCGAGGCGGTAAACTGGCGCGTCGTTCCGAGGGGGCTCGACGCGTTGGCCGGCGTCACCTGGATCGAGGTGAGCGTCGCGGTCGTCACGTTGAGCTGGGTGGCGCTCGCAAGACCCCCGAAGATGGCGCTGATGGTCGACGCACCTTGGATCAGGCCGGTGGCGAGACCCGGTGTGCCTGGACTCATGGTGGCGACGGCCGTATTGGCCGAGGCCCACACGGCGAGCGCGGTGACGTTGCCGGTCGATGCATCCGTGTACGTCATCGTGGCAGTGAATTGCTGCGTCGTACCGGCAGCGATCGACGGGTTGGCCGGCGTGACGGCAAGGGCGACCGGCGTGACGCAAGCGCCCGTATTCGTGTTGCAGTGCGGCGCCGTCGTCCCGCATTGATTGTCGGACGTGCACCCGGCGTCGATCGTGGGATCGATCCTCACGTCCGCGGTGACGTCCGGAGTCGGCGGCGCATCGACGGAAGTATCGACTCTGATGTCGACGGCGGGGTCGGTGCGGACGTCAGCGGTGTCGACTCTGATATCGACGGCGGGATCGGTGCGGACGTCGACGGTGGGCGTGTCCACGCGGATGTCGCTGGCGGCATCGCGATTGTCGCTCGTTCCATCCGTCGTCACTCGGTCCGACGCGACGTCCGACCTTCGCACGTCACTCGAGGCGTCGAGATCGCCCGGGTCTGTATCGTCGTCATGCCCACCGCAACCGACGAGCACCACGACCAACGCAAGCAGCCAGATCCGAAGAAGCCTTAAGTGACTCATAAGCACTCTCCTCATTGCGGTTGCGCCTTGGTTGCGCCTTGAGTGGTGGAAACGCTCGACGTGCGAGGGCATACCGGCCTGGCCTACCTGGTAGGACAGCAGAAACAATCTCATACGGGATAAGACCGTGTTGGTTACCCGGATACTGCCGGAAGAGTGCCCAAGCGCCAGCGGAAAGTAAATCCTCCCCAGGATAGTTTTCCGCTCCTCGGGCGCGATTGGCCGATTCGCATCTCGGAAAGCGCGCTTCGCTCGATTTTCCTCTTAACGAAGTCGAGGTGCTCTTTCTCGCTATGGGCTGCCGTGTTCGATGTCCACAAAACGGCGTTATCGTTGAGGTTTCAATCTTGTCGTCGTCGGTCGTCATCGGTACGGCGCCGCACGCTCCTCACTGTTGGGTTGCGAGCGCGCGCGCGATTCCATCAAGGATTTTGGCCGTCGCGTGCACCGCTTTTTACGATGCGTCATCGAGGGAAAAAACCATGTCGCTACCGCCGATCGCTCGCTTCTCTGCCAAATGGCCCCCTGCCGCTCTCGCCGCGCGATGCGCGGCCAAAACCATTCGCCGCTTGTCCCGAGCGGTACCCCCTCTGGCCCTCGCCGGTGCGCTTTTCGCGTCCGTCGGTTGCGGCAGCGGTCCGGCCGACAAGCTGGAAGGCAAATGGGTCGGTGACCGCATCGACAACGTCTCGGCCGAGCAAGTGGCGCGCGCGACGGCGTGGGTCAAGGCGACGACGTTGGAGTTCGCGGGAGACAAGCTTACCGTCACGATTCCGAGCGAACCGGCGCGCAAGGGAATCTTCAAGGTAGCCAAGGTCGACGGCGACAAGCTCGTGCTTTCCGTTCATCGCAAGGACAGCGCCACCCGCGACGAGACCACTTTCACGCTCGAGGGGGAAAAGACCCTGCACTGGGACATCGGTCAGAGCCGAGAGATCACCCTCGTGCGGGCGCAGTGATGGAGCCCGTGCCCCTAGCCCTACGCTGTCAGTTCTTCGCCATACCAGATCACGATCGGCCAATTCAGCGAGGCGGCCACGTAGGATGCGGCGAGGCCGCCGCTAGATCGGCGTGCATTCTCCCACGCCCGGCGGATCGCGGTTGAAGTGCACACAGATGCCTTCGACCGCGGGGCACGAAGGCTCTCCCCCTCCCGGCACGGCGCGACAGAGACGCCTGCAACCGCCTTCCACCCAGTTAAATCCCCCCGACAGGGACACGCAGAGGCGACGCCGCCCCCGCCTTCGGGCAGGCACGCCGTGGCGCCGGTCGGGTCGGCAATCTGGCACGTCGTGCCCGGTTCGATCGCTGCGCATGAAGAAGGGACGAGTGCATCGCATTGGTTGACGGGGTAACAGAGGTAGGCGCCGCTCGCGACGACGCTGTTGTCGGCGAGCTGGATCTGGAGCGGACGCAGGCAATGCTCGGTGCTCGTACCGCAGCCGGTCCAATCGCGGCCGCAGCAGAGCTTGCGACAGCGGCCAGCGGCGCAAATCGAGCCCGAAACGCAGTCCGTCCACTGGGCGCAGGTGTCGCCGTCGGGGGTCCGCCCTGCCCTTTCGCAGGCCGGCTGGACCGTGCTTCCCATCGGGAGCGGGACACACGAAACCGGTCCGCCGTCCGCGCCGCACCCCGTCCCCGTCTGATAATTGCAGACGCCAGCCGGGCAAAGGCTCGACCCATTGGGGGGCGCGGGGATTTCGCCGCCGCCGTCGAGCACCGGGTCGCGGGACGGCGGCGCCCCACTATCTGGGGGCTCCGGTGTGCCGTTTTCGCTGGTTCCACAGCCTATCGCGGCCATGCCGAGCGGCCCCCCTACCAAGAGGCAAAGCAAGAAAACCCCGCGCATTGCCAGCATGATTGTCTATCGTACGAGATCGGGCATGGCTGTCTATCCTACGAAAAGCGAACCGCTCTTGCTACGCGAGGCAACTTGGCCGAAGCTGCTCTGGTGTGCAGCGGTGCGTTACCGCCGATCGACCGAACCGCTCCTCAACATGACGATTGACACTCCGCCCGCTTCGCATTCACGATTCCGGGTGGGCATGTGCGACCTCGCCAGACTTGAGGGACATGCTCCTTGTTGAATGCAGCCTTCCTCTATGAACACCCTCCCAAGGCAAGCCGTGTCTGAACCGCTTCGCGTCGAAGTCGCCGGTGAGACCAACGTCGGCAGAAAGCGAAGTCATAACGAGGACAACCTCGCTATCTTCAGCGAGTACGGCCTCTATGTCGTCGCCGACGGCATGGGGGGTCACGCCTCCGGCGAGGTCGCCTCCAAAATGGCGATCGACACGCTGCGGGAGTTCTTCTCGGCCACCTCCGACGACCCGGAAAGGACCTGGCCCTACAAGATGGACCGGTCCAAAGGGTACGAGGAAAACCGGCTCATCACCGGCATCAAGCTCGCGAATCTACGGATCTTCGAAGCCGCCCAGCGCGATCCGCGCCAGCGCGGCATGGGGACCACCATCGTCGCCATTTTCGCGGTGGTCGACGGCGTGTACGTCGCTCACGTTGGCGACAGTCGCGTCTACCGCATTCGCGACGGCAAGCTCGACCAGCTGACCGAGGATCACTCGCTCCTCAACGACTACATCAAAATGAAGCGGCTCACGCCGCAGGAGATTGCCAATTTCCCGCACAAGAACGTCATCGTGCGCGCGCTCGGCATGAAGGACACCGTCAAGGTGGATACGCGCTTCGAAGTGCCGCGCGCCAACGACATCGTGCTGCTCTGCTCCGACGGCCTCTCTGGCCCGGTGAGCGACCCCGACATCCTTTCCATCGTCGACACGTCGACCGATCTCCGCTCGGCGGCGCGCAGCCTGGTCGAGCGCGCCAATGAAAACGGAGGACCGGACAACATCACCTGCGTGCTCGCGCGCTGGATCGCGTAGAACACCGACCGCCGAACAGGGCCCCCACCCCGCCGTGCACCGGAGTGCCTCCGGCACGGAGTCGCGATCGTGACGTCATCGAACCAGCTGGCCATCCTTTCGTTGGTGGCACTCCTTGCCGCGGCTGACGCGCGGGCGGAGGCGCCTACGACTTCGGCGCCGGACGGGGAGGGCGGTACGGACACGACGCAGCGGACCAACCCCACGCCGGTCATCGTGCTGGGCGTCGCGTCTCTGTGGGAAGGGCGTTTTTTCCGGCACACGGAGTTCACGGCGCCCAACTTGCGGAGCTACGACGCGAACGGCTATCCGTCCTTCTCGCTCGAGGCAGAGCTGTTTCCATTCGCCAACGTCGGCTCGAGCTTCTGGCGAGGTTTCGGGTTTTCTTTGCGCTACGCGCAGGCCTTCGGCTTTGATTCCGAGAGCGCACGCCTCGGAGCGCCTCAGCACATGCGCTGGTTGCCGGTCGACACCTCGTTTTCGCGCTACGCCGTCGGTCTACGTTATCGAATCCCGGTCCATCCAGAGAGCCGACTGCCGCTCGACCTCGCGGTGTCCGCGAGCTTGTGCGGATGGAACTTCGATTTCGGAGCGGAACTGCCGCGCGGGCCGGACCTGGAGGCGCCCACCGCCGCGTATCGGATGATTCGACTGGGCGGCAGCGTGGGCGTTCGGCTTCTGCCGGTCACGCTCCTCTGGACCCTGAGCTACCTTCATGCGTTCTCCATTGCGGCGCCGAGCAGTCGCGAGATAGGCGATCTGAAATACCCGCATCTTCCCACCGCCGTCGGCGTCGGAGCCGAAATTCGTGGCGCGGTCGGCGTCGCGATTTGGCGCTCGCTCGAGATCAGACTCTCCGCGGAATACGCCGTCTTGGCGTTCTACCTCCGACCCCTTGCAGGTCGAGCCGATGAACCGGCGCGCGTCGTCGACGCTTATGCGGCGGTCGGCCTCGGTCCCTACGCGAGCTTCTGAGCGCGTTGCCCCGTGCGACGCCGGCGGGCGACCGCCACACCCAACGCGAGGGCGAAGGCGGTCACGCCCCGAGCCGACCAGGGGCCGGCCGAGACGGCCAGCGAGCACCCCGCACCGGTCATGGGATCGAGGCCGCATTCAGGGGAGAAGCCGAGGTGCGGCCTCGGATCGCACGCCGGAGCATTTCGTTCGGGCGGGAAGACCGTGCAGATCGCGGCCACGTCGTCCTCATCCAGCGTTTGGAAGTCGTCGATTCCGGGCACGTAGTGCGGACACATCGTCGCGCCACTGCGACAGTCCGGGAGGCCTTTGTTGGAATGGGCAATGCCGAAGAAATGACCAGCTTCATGAGTGAGAATCGACTGGAGATCGAACAAATTGGGTTCGAGCGGCCCAGCCGATATCGGCTGCGAGCCATTGACCTCGATGTCGGCGTCGAAGAGCTCGCCGGTGACCGTGCTGAAGCTCGTGGTCGTCAAAGCCAGCACGTTGCGCGCGCCTTCCTCCCAACTCTCACGGATCACGATGATGTTCGCGTTGGCCTGGCGGGGGTTGTATTCGACGCGACCGCAGATCGCCGGACCGAAGGCGTCGCTGACCGAAATGCTGGGCGGCGCACCGGTCGAGGGGCACTGCGCCTCCTGCCAAGCTCGGAACGCGGCCTCGGTCGCCTGGCTCAGCTCGTCACGAGAAATCGACGGCGAGCCGTCCCGCTGAACGCTGTAGCTGAGGCAGGACCCCGCCCAGACCATCGGTTTTCCTTCGACGGGACATGTGTTTTCGTCGAGGGTGCAGTTCTCGCCGCATGTCCTGTTCCGGCAAAACGCGCTCGCCGAACCGGATGTGCAAAGGACAGAGAGGCCGATCGTCCCCATGAAGAGGACGCGACGCTCCGGTCTTCGCACCTTGGAAGGACTGACGATCATTGCAGGCGCACGCTCGGCAGCAAAACGAAATACACGAGCGAGAGGATGACGAGCATGAGCAGGCTCGTCACGATATAGGTCGAGGTCGGAGAGGTACGACGGCTCCAGCCGTCGGCGTAGAAGCGACCCCGCGAGCGCTCGCGAATCCGGCGTTGCACTCCGGTCAAGAGGTCGACTTCGGGGCGCCGGATCTTGGCGCGCCGAAGGATGGAGCGGACGCTCTCCTGCGTGCTCTCTTCGCTCTCGGCTTGCGGCTCCGGGGGGCGCCCGTCGTCCTTGTCCGTCATCCGATCTTCTCCCCGAGGGCAAGCTCGACGGCCTGCTTCAGCTGAAGGCGTGCCCGATGGATCCGGCTCTTGACGGTGCCGTCGGCGAGGCCGGTAATTTCGGCGATCTCTTCATAACTCATCTCCTCGACGTCGCGCAGAATCAGGACCTCGCGAAACTCCGGCTCCAGCTCGGCGATCGACCGCTCGACGATGGCCTCCAGCTCGACCCCGCTCAAGAGCTCATCGGGCCGATCGATGATGCCCATGTTCGAGTTGCGCGCGCGATGGATGGGCACTTCCTCGCCCGGTCCCGCGAAATGATCCTGCGAATCGGTACGCCGGCGAGCGAGGTACTTGGTGCGGTTCTTGGAAAGATTCATCGCGATGCGAAAAATCCAAGTCGAGAGCTTGGCTTCGCCGCGGAAGGTGCCGATGGCCTTGAAGACCTGCACGAACACCTCCTGCGCCAGATCCTCGGCTTCATCGCGCCGCCCGATCATGCGCAGGAGCAGGCCGAAGATGCGCCGCTCGTATTGCTTGACGAGCTCGTTGAAAGCCCGTTCGTCGCGTGCGCGCAGCCGCTCGATGAACCGTGTTTCGTCGTCGAAGCCGCTCATGCCGAGCCGGACGCCGCCGCGTCACCCGATGGCGCAAGCCCTTGCACATCGCATCGGACACCCCCCGAGCGCGGTCGGTTCCCTCGAACGATCGATCGTTTCATGGGCGGGAGACCATCCGCCCGAGTATCGACGAAAAGGCCATACCGGCATACTGGGCGAGAGGTGCGTCAAGGTGCGACAACGCCATCTGCGAGCGGAGAGCCGGGGCTACGGGTCGCGGTCGGTCATCATGACTTTGGTTCGGATGTTTCGCACCTCGTGCTCGCCGGGCGGCGGACTGTCGCTCTCGATCAACTTCGCCTCGAAAGAGAGGATGCGGTCTTCGCGCCGCATGGTGCGAAGGTGGTAGGCGAGGATCCACTCCTTGAGCATCCGCCAGTAGGGCTGACGCTCGGGGATTCGATTGGTGTAGTCGCACCAGAACTCGTCCTGCTCCATGTGCTCGGGGATGCGGTCGACGGGAAGATTGGCGACGCGACTCCCCGCTTCGTTGAAGGGGTCGACGTGCCTTCCGCCAAAGGTGACGGCGTCGACGTAGAGCATCCGTTCGCCGGTCGGGACGTCGGACGAAAACATGCCCCACCCCTGAAACATCCTCGGGTAGCCGACGAGCTGCAGGATCCACTTCGGCTGCCCCCATTTGAGCTGCGGCGGCACGGCTTTGTTCTCCATCAGGACCTGGCTGGCGACGGCGACCACGAGCACCACGAGCGCGAGCTCGCGCAGCTCGGTGGTGCGACGGCGGATCCAACGCCGGACGGGAGGCCCTTCGTCGGATTCGGCCGGTTCGCGGGGCACGTCGGCCGGGGAAACGACACCCGCGGGCGTGATCGCTTCCCATCCGAAAGAAGCCTCCAATGTCCGCTCGCGGCGCGCGATGAAGCGGTACGCGAACCTGGCCATCTTTTGCCCGACGCCCGTGCGCAGCATCGCACCCAGGAGTCGACCGAAAGCGAGCGCCTCGACGCACTCCGCCATCGCCAAGACGCCGGTCGTTTGCGCAGCAGTGGCCGCGTTCACGACCACCCAGGGTGACGGCGCGGCGGGTTTGGCATCGTCTCCTTCCGGTGCGCTCGGCGTGAGCGCCTCGAACGTGAGGCGATCGAAGGCGTCGAGCCGTGCCAGCAGCCGTGCCAAGGCAGAGAGAAGTGGGGACGAAGGGTCGAAGCGCACCGTGCGAGCGCGGTGCTCCGGCGGCGCGACCCAGCGGTTGATCGCCTGCCAATCAGTGGGCGAAAGCAGCAGAGGGAAGTACCCCATCATGTTGAAGGAGAACTGCCCGAGGTTGAGAAACGCGGCGAATGCGAAATGAAGGGCGGGATAAATGAGAATGGCGATCGTGCGCGTGCGGTAGCGGAGCACGGGATTCAAGATGAGCAGGGGCGCCGAGATCTCCACGAGCAGCGTCGCGTAGGTCATGATCATGGAGAGCAGCGGCGTCATGTGCCGTCGGACGAGGACGCCGAACCACGTCACCATGCGCTCTTGGTAAAGGACGTAGTGAATGGCCTTGCCCTCGCGCCAGGTCCAGCCGTGTTTGTGGACGGCGTTGAAGTAGTAGATGACCGACACCTGCAGGAGCACGGCCAGCACCGCCAGGGAGACCACCGGGCGAGCCGCCGGCGCGCGCCAAACGCTGCGATCGCCGAGCTCGCTGACCGCGTGCTCACGTCGGGCGTGCAGGCTTCTGGCCAGCGCGTCGATGGAGAAGCGCACGCCCATCGGCAAAAAGAGCGTCCAGCCGCAAAGCAGGTTCAACGCGACGTCGCCGCCGTTCTCGAGAAACGTGCCGCGACTGTGCACGCTCACCATGCAGGCGAAAGCCAGCAGGTGAACGAGACGCGTGTGCCACCCTACGAGAAAGCAAAGATAGACCAGCGCCGTAAGGACGAAGAGAACGGCGGCCTCGCCGGCGGTGGAAGCGGCGAAAAAAAACGAAAAGATGTAGTCGGAATCCGGTCGCCACAGCACGGCGTGGTTCGGGAGCAGGCCCTCGTTGGTGTACCAGGTGGGGATGCCGCCCACGCGCCGCCAAAGATCGTAGAGAAGCAGAACACCGAGGCCGATGCGCGCCAGTCCGAGGCTGCGCGGGTCGAAGGTGAAGTAGATATTCCGGATCTCCGGCCACCGCGCGCGAAGACGAGCGCGCAGCGGCGGCTTTTTGGGGCGTTCTTTGGTCTCGCTGGCTGGCATCGTGAGGTCTCGCAGGGCGCGCGGGCGAGCGCCCGTCGAACTTAGCCAAAACGGGGCCGGTTGGCTCTGTCCAAAGGGGGCGCCCGGAAGTCCGGCGCGGCGTCGGCGTTGGCAACGCCTTCTCAGAATGCGTAGGAGCCGCGGAGGCCGATGGTCGGGCCGCCGCTCGTGGCGACGCGAGCTTGATAGCCGCCCACGAATCCGACACCGAACCCCTTGCCGGCGTCGAAGCGAGCCTCGGTGAGCAGGCGCACGCCGAAGCGATCGGCGTGCGGCATGTCGGTGACTTCGACGATCGGGGAAATGACGAGATCGCGCCGTGCCGCGATGTCCATGCGACTGTAGAGGCGCGTGCCGAACACCTGGATCGTCTCGAAGCCGAGCGTGAGCTTGGAACCATAGGGATCGCCGATGAGCAGCGCGGCGCCGGTGCCGACGGAGAACCCCACTTCGGTGACGCTGCTGAGAAACTCCCCTTCCAGATGCCAAATGTCGCCGAGCCGAAAGCGCACGCTCGGCGCCCCGTAGTTCAGGCCGAGGTCGGGCTTTTTGGGATCGGGGTCGGGGTTCGGGCCGCGCACGACGCCGGCGCGAATGCCGAACTCTGCCACGGAGCGGAGCGGTCGATAGGTGTAGGCCGCTTCCGTTCGCCAATAGCGGTCGGCGACGACGCGTCCCTCGACTTCGCGGCGCTGGCCGAACACCACGTACTCCGCGGAGGTGGTCACCACGGATCGCCGGCCCCCGAGTCGCTCCGCTGCCGCCCGCTCGCGCCCCTCGTCGATATCGCCGGGCACTTCGATCGGTTGCATTTCGTCGCGGCTGGCGAACACGGTGCGCCTCTCCCCCGCGACGAGCTCGAGCTCGACGGTGTAGGCGATCGATGGCGTGCGCACGTCTTCGGGGGGGATGATGGCCACATAGGGGCCCGAGGACGCGCGCTGAAACGGAACCTGGCGCAGGGCGTCGGTCGGCGTCCGGTACACCACGAAGGCGCTCTTCACGAGCTCGGGGTGATCGATGGCCCCCACGATGGAGATGGACTCGCCCGGCCGTGCCACCGACAGCGGAGCGTGATGCAGGGCCGGCCCTTCGGCGTCGACGTCCGCGCGCACCGGTCTCGACGTCGCCAGCAAGGTGGCACCGAAGCCGACCGTCGCAACCAATCGGTAGAGCGATGCGATTACCATGAAAACGTGGCTCCCGCGCCGGCGCCTGGGCCGGCGTGCTGAATGGTTCGTCCTTCGTACGACGCGCGCAGCGCGACGGTGAGCTCGGGGACCAACCGATAACCGACCTGCACCATCGCTCGCGCGCCGATGTCTCCTCGATCTACCGCGACGGTGGACGCCGGATCGGGCGCCGTCGACCGGCCGGGGCTCGTACCGGCGGGTTGGTTGGTCACTTCCGTGCGCAGCACGATGGGCACGCGCGGCAGCGTGTTCCATTGAAGCTCGGCGATGCCGCGGGTGCCGATACCGCCCAAGACTTCGCCGCCGAGCAGCAGATTGGTCATCTGGTCGTTGCCGAGTCGGACGAAGAACTGTCCTCCGCCGTTGACGCCGTCGTCGGTGAGACCCAAGGCGAGCCGTCCGATCAGTGCGACGATCCTGCTGGTGGCAAACTCGCCTTCCAAATAGCCGTAGGTGAGTCCGACCCGACGTGCCCTGCGGCCGAGCGAATCGAGCTCCAACACCGACCCACCGAACCCGCGATAAACACCGAACCCGGACCGAACGGCGCGTACGCCCTTGTCGGCATAGCGCAGCCCGAACTGCCCCTCCGTCTGCCAGGCGTAGTCGTTGCCGCGCAGGCGGTTGTAGTCGGCGTAGTCGGTGAAGATCGCTGCCGACGCGGCCGGGCGCGAAGGCGGCAATGGCCGCGGCGCTTCATGCACCTCGATTTTCTGCGGCGCATCGGCCGTTCCGACGGCGGGGACGGCCGTTCCGACGGCAGCGACCGACTCGATGAAGTATTCGACCTCGGGCCCTTGCATCTGCGCGGCGTCGATGGTGCCGCGGTAGTAGCGCGCTCCCGCGGCACGCATGGGAAACGACTGGTACGCCATCTCACCGGCATGCCGTACGTGCAGCACCGCGCCGGCCGCGCGAGGGATCTCCACGCCGATGGCGAGCGGTTCGTGAGCCAAAGCCGACGATGGCGGCGTGAAAGTCACGCCCCGCTCCGGTCCGTCGACCAACCGATTGGTCGCGGCGCGCTTTTCGCCGAGCAGCTTCCGCAGCGCGTCCGCCTCTTCCCAGAGGACGCGGGCATAGGTCCCGTTGGGATGGGCTTGCAGAAACTGCTCGTAGCGCAAAATGCGCGTCGCGATGGGCTCGCCCTGGAGCGAATCGAACATGGCGCAGAGCTCGCGCCCCTCGGCATCGAGCGGCTCACCGCTGGGAGCGTTGGGCGCCGTCCTCGTGCCGGCAACGGCGCTGGGATGCGTGACGGGAGGACGCTCGGTCGAATGCGTCATGACGACCACGTCGCCCGCCGCCGGCACGCGGGCCAGGACGCCCTCCGGGCGTGCCAAGGCGAGGGTCTTTTGCACTTGAACCAGCCGCAGCGCGCCGATGCGAAAGCGATCGGTCAAGGTCTGGCCCGTGACCGGGTGGCGCAGCTTGAACGGACGCCAGAGATCGACGACGCTGCCGTTCACGCCGCCCTTGGACGATCCGAGATCGAGCACGATGTCTTCCTGATCGATGCTGATCACCGTGCCACTGGCGCTCGGCGCGTCGCGCGCCGGCGTAGCTCGTTCGCCAGGTGCGGTCGCAGAGACGTCGTCGCTCTGTGCCCGCGCAGCCGACGCCGAAAGGAGCGACCAAGCGATAGCGGCGCTGGTCATCCATGTGCGCAATCCGAGTCTACGCACACGGCGTTGCATGTCGTCGCGATCCATCGGCGACCGACCATCGCAAACCTCGTGCCCTCCGTCTCGGCGCCCACGGTCGGCGAAATAGCGGCATTGCCCCTTGCGTAACTCGTGCGGGAGTCCGTCGAAAAACAGACAGTGCGTGCTGGCGACGCCACAGCAGATTGAAAACGACATCACAGTGGGCGCGCCATGCCACGGTGGCGCGAAGACCGTGTGGTCAATGCGTAGTCGACGGCGCAGTAGGCTACACGTCGGTCGGCGGCATAGTCCGCGCTTCGGCTGCGGCGGGCGGACGTTCTTCGATTGGGGCGCCTGGCTCGCCGGACGATTCGGTTTCGTTCAGTGCTTGCTCCTGCATGACCGGCGAATCGGCGACCGTCGAATCGGGCGATGCAGCATCCGAGGTGGGCGTCGCCGCGATGGGCGCTACCGTCGGTTCGCCTGGCGCCGGGGCGAGCTCGCGCGCGGCCGCCTCGATACGCTGATCGATGTCGCGGCGCTGCTCCTCTGCATCTCTGCCACTCGCGCCTTCCAGCGCGGCACGCTGATCGGACAGGCGGACGATGGTCCGCCACTTGCGCCGCGCGGCGCGCCCCCGCGGCTGCCAGCGTGAGCTTTCGTGCACCTCGGCTGCGCGCAAGAGAACGTCACGCACGGGGCCGTCGATGACGGCCGCCGCCGTGCGCAGCGCGTACGCCGTCGTCGTGGCGACCGGCACGACGACGCCTACCAGCGACAAGCACGAGCCCGCGAAGACGCACGACGCCGCGTGGGCGGCCAAGGGCGCCTCCCTGTAAGCGGCGAAGATGAAGCCCGCGACGAAAGCGGCGACCAGCGAAACCGCCGTGAGAAGGACGAGCTTTCGCCGCGTGTCCGCCAGAACGAAGCGGGGGGCGAGCCAGAGGAGGCACATCGCGGAGGCTGCGACGGCGAGCGACGCCCGCTCCGTCGCGGCGAAGAGGAGCGGCGAGACCGCACCGAGGGCAACCGCGGCAAACGTCGCTTCCCCGTAGAGCAGGGCACTCATCGCGATGCCCATGGCGACGCCGGCCATGGCTCGTGTGACGGCGCCGGCCGCAACCTCGCCGAGCGCCGCGAACGCGAAGAGACAAGCGGCGGCGCCGAGCGCCGCCAGGATGCTGCGCAGCATCGTCATCTCAGTACGTCACCGCGCGGTCGGCGTTCTTGCGCTCTTGGGCACCGATGTCACGCGCCGCGCCGGCCGAAGGCGGAGCGGTGGCGAACGTACCTTGGTGGTTCACATAGGCGCGCTTCTGTGCTTCGAGGGGAGCTGCGATCGAAGCGGGCGCCGCGCGCCGGACCTTCTCGATTTCAGCCTGGTTCTGCGCGTTCAAGGCCATGGCTCGCTCGCGATCGCCGCGCTCGAAAGCCGCCGCGGCTTCGGTCTCGCGCCGCGACGCGATCACGCTGGTGACCGAGGCGATGACGGACATGTCGCGCGCATTGTCGACTTCTTCGGCCGTCGCCACGGACGTGACCATGAGCGAGGCGAGCTCGACGCGTACCGTTGAATCGTCGATGAGACGGAAAGAGAGCGAGCCACCGATGGCGAGCGAGCTTCCCGGTTGATCGATGGGTACGTCGATGGCGATCACCGCGCGCCGCTCGTCGCCCGCGAAGAGCGATCCGAAGGAGAGCCGATGGCCGTCCCAGGTAGCGCCCCACACGTCACGAATGCGGGCGGAGGGAGGCAAATCGAGGTGGGCCTCCAGGCTCTTGACCCGGGTGCGCGCCGTCTCCGACAGCTCCTTGGAGAGAAAGCGGGCCAGCGCCGAAGTGTCGCGCAGGTACTCGTAGTTGCCTCGCCCGGCATGGGAAATGCCGGCGAGGTAGGCGTCGTCGAAGTCCGCTCCGATGCCCAGCGCCGACACGGTCAATCCGCGGCTCGCCTCGACGCGCGCCAGCTCGAGTCCCGTGCTGGCAGGAGCGCCCGAGGTGTCACGCCCGTCGGTGACGAGAACGATGCGGCCGATGCGTCGATCGCGCGTCCAGCCGAGAAGGTGATCGGCATTGCGAAGGGCGTTGGCGATATCGGTGCTTCCCTCCGCCCGCAGGCGTTCGATCTTGCGGCGAGCCTCGCTGCGGACATCGTCCACGCGACCGAGGGGGACCAGGGTCTCCGCGCTGCTGGCGAACCGCACGACCGCCACCATGTCGTCGGGTCTCATCTCGTCGAGCATGGCCAGCGCCGCGCGGCGTGCGTCCTCGATCTTGCGGCCCGCCATCGAACCGGACGTGTCGATGACCAAGACCAGTGCGACCGGCGCCCGCGCCTCGACCACCTCCGCATCGACGGCGCGCACGCGGATCTCGACATGCATGGGGCGAACACCGGACGCCAAGAGGCGTCCGTGGCTGATGGCGAATCGACCGGACGCGCCGCGCGCGGAAAAAGGCGTCGACGTCGGGGAGGGCACTCCATCGCGCGCGACATCGGCGTCGGTCGCGACGACCAACCCTGTTCCGTAGGGATGGCCTCGCTCCGCGAGCACGAGGCCCGCCACGCTGAGCACGATGGCGGCAAGGGCGATGCTCCGTCGGGTATGAGGGTCGATCCAGCGCAAAATCATGGTTTTTTCCTCCGTGCTTCCGACCTGCTGACGCGCGACGGAGAAAGACGATCTGAGGACGACCGAGAACTACATGTCGTTTCCACACGGCCCGGGCGCCTTCGCGCTGTCGTCCGGGCAGCGGACGCCCTTCGCGCAATCGACGCGAGCAGTGCTAGACACGATGGCGAACGGATGGTCGTCTTTCCGCCCTCCAGTGCACACGAGCTCTGCGATCGCGCCGCGTGGCTTTCCGGCCGTACGATCGGCGAGCTCGCACGCGCGCTCGGGGCCCCCGTTCCGGTCGCGGGTCGGCGCGGAAAGGGCAAGATGGGCGCCCTGGTGGAGAAAGCACTCGGCGCGGAAGCAGGGTCGGCCAGCGTGCCCGACTTTCCCCGCCTCGGTATCGAGCTCAAGACGATTCCCATCGACGGCGCGGGGACGCCCCGCGAATCGACCTTCGTTTGCTCGATCGCGCTCGCGGATGCCGAGCGCGTCGATTGGAGCTCGTCGGTGGCGCGCGCCAAGCTTGGCCAGGTGCTCTTCGTGCCCATCGTCGTCGCCGACGAAGACGCCGTGGAGAGCCGGCGTTTCGGCGCACCTCTCCTGTGGCGTCCCACGCCCGCGCAGGAGGCCGTCCTGCGCGACGACTTCGAAACGGCGATGGGCGTGATCGCTACGGGAAAAGTGGAGACGCTGACGGCGCGCAGCGGACGCTGGCTGCAAGTTCGACCCAAAGCCGCCACCGGACGGGTGCGTACCTTTTCCTTTGGTCCCGAGGGGGAATGGATTGCGACGGTGCCGCGCGGATTTTATCTGCGCGCGAGCTTCACCCGCGCCTTGCTCCGCGATCCCACCGCGCTGCCCGAGTAAGGCGCCCGAACGGCCGCCTCGCTGAATTGGCCGATCCGCGATCGGGTGTGGCGAAGAACTGACGGAGTATTTAGTGTCGCGACGCCAAGAACCAACCAAGAGCCGCCATCACCAGAACGGCGGCAACGAGGACCAGCAGGGTGGTGCTCATCGCCCGCACGCCGCTGCTCGGACGTGCCGAAGAGCCGGTCGATCGCTTGGCGGTTGGTGGCGAAGCGGCCGCGCGGTGACGCACGTCCGGCAACGGCGCATCGTCCGTTTTGCGCCCGCGGGCGCTGGCCGTCGTGGAAGCGGGCGTCGCATCGAGCTGACGCTCTTTGGCGGGCGATGGGGCGGCGCGCGTCGCTGCCTTGTTGCTGTTTTTGGCGCGTGCCTTTCGCTCGGCCAGCCGAGCCGCTTTCTTGACGGCTTTCTTGGCAGCTTTGGCGGCGCGCGCGTCCTTCGGGCTGCGACCGAACTTCGCCTTCTTGCTCGGTGAAGCGATTTCGCTCGCCGGAACGGCGTTTGCCCGAGGAGCGCCAGGCGAAACATGTTGGGGCGCGGTCGCGATCGCGGGCGCGGCCGAAGACGAGCTTTCGGCGACGCTGGCGGCGAGAGGCCGCTGCTCGATCGGTCGCGCGACGACGGCAACCGGTTCGATAGAGCGTCCGGGCTCCGTCGGCGCCGTGCTCGCCGCGGGCGGCGCAGGTCGCGCCGTGCTCGCCGCAGGCGGCGCAGGTCGCGCCGTGCTCGCCGCGGGCGGCGCAGGTCGCGGGGCGATCGGCGGGACGCTCGTGCCGAGAGCGCCGCCACTCGTCGGCGGCCGCGATGCGGGGACCGGCCCCCAGGCGTTGAGGACCGGTGCCGGCGCGGTGGGCGCGACGGATGCAGGACGTGGCACGGGCGCGGTGGGCGCGACGGATGCAGGACGTGGCACGGCGGCGGGCGCGACGGATGCAGGACGTGGCGCGGCGGTGGGCGCGACGGATGCAGGACGTGCCACGGGCGCGGCGGGCGGTGCCGATATCGGCGAGGGGGACGGGGCCGACGGAGCTGGCGGGGCCAGCGGTTCTTCGTCCCAACCTTCGTCGATGGTCGTGTCGTCGGACTTCGGATTCGAATCGGCCACGTGGCCTTCGGAGATTGGATCCAAAGGGTCCCCCTGCGCAAGCCCTTCGTTCCTTTTTCGACCGTTCAAAAGAAGCCGGTCGGCCCGGCCGACCACGGCACCTCGATGCGTTCACCCGGCGCCAAGCGTACGGGCACGAGCTTGCCGTCGCGCCAGGCCAACAGAACGAGCGATGGATCGTCGATCGATGACGCGCGAAATACGACTTCGATCGACGTGGGGTAACGGCCCGCGGTGGCAAGCACGGTCACGCTGGCGTCATCGAGGTCGACGCGATCGCCGCGGCGAAGCGGGTGGTCCGCCCCGCGAAAGACGCCTTCGAAACTTCCGTGCAGCATCCCCGGATCGGCGGTGAGGACGAGCGTGCGGTCCCCCACGCGTTCGATGGAATGCGTGGCGCGCGCCAGCGACAGCGTGAGCCACGACGACACCGTTTTCGGCGCGCGCATCGCCCGCGCAGCGCCAACGTACAGACCCCCGACCGGGTCGGAAGCAGAGAGGATGAAAACATGCGGCGCGGGCGATGAACGCGGGTTCACGCTTCCCAGCACGCCGTCCAGCGTGCGATCGATGCGCTCCGTGGTCGCGCCCAGTTCGGCGACCGTCGCGATGCTGCCGAGAAACACGAACGGCGAAAGCACGACATGGACGAGGACGAGAAAACCTCGCCCGGCTCGAAGCGCGACGCGCGTGGCGCCCCCCAAGGTCGCCTCGGCGAGCCTTTTGCCAGCATGCACGATGACGGCGGCGATGAAGGCGCATCCTCCGATCCCGGGAAGGAGCAAGAGACGCGATCCCGGAAACCCGCCCAACGTGACGAGTGTCGCCAGCACCGCGCCGACGCCGAGCCAGCGGAGAGAGCGACGGTCCTCGGCCGCAACCGCGGGCCAGACGGCACGCACGAGCGCGCCGAAGGCGACGAGCGTCACGATCCCGGCCACGACGAAGGGAGCCGGAGAGAAGACCTGGGCCCACTCCGACGAAGTGCTCCCCAGAAGCTCACCCAGCAAGAGCGGGGCCCGCTGCGCCGCGGTCAGGCAAAACCGCCACGGATCGGTGAACGGCTCGAGGTAGGCGTCGTTGTGAGCGGCGCCATAACCGGCCGCCTTGTAGGCCGCGAAATACGCGGCGGCGATGCCGAGGGGCAACGATGTGCGGACGGCGCGCGCTCGCCACCCCGGTTGACCGGGTGCTCCGACGGCCTCGTAGGCCAGCCAATAGAGCAGCGCACCGAGCGCCGCTTCACCGCCAGCGAGCCCGATCAGCACGCCCAAGATGGACAGCCAGCGCCCTGCGCGAAAACCGCGTTCGCGATAAAAGAGGTGCGCGGCGAGCCCCGCGACCGAAGGCGCCGCCGACACGAGCATGTGACGCGCCGAGATCCATCCCACCGGCTCGGCATGGCCGCCGCTCAGCACGTACAAGAGAAAGCTCAGCGCAAAGAGCGAGGGGGAGAGGGCGAACCTGAGAAGGAGCCCCACCGCGACGAGCACGGCCAGGTACCAGACGAGCGCGTGGACGTGGTAGCCGATGGGGGCGTGCCCGAAGAGGGCGTGGTCGGTGAAGAGCAGCGCGCTCGAGAGCGGGCGAAAGAAACGGATCTTGAGGTCGAGGTCGGTCCACCAGGGCCACGGGCCGCGGCGAACCATTTCGAAGTTGCTGGCGTGGTCGCCGAGGGCAAACTCGTAGAGATCGAAGGGAGTGACGCGCTTGGGGCTCGTCCCATCGAGCCAGACCGCGAAGGCATAGTCATCGAGGAAAAAACCCACCCGCAGCGCCGTCAGCGCGAGGAGCATTCCCGCCGCCACGGCGATCGAAAAAAAACGGCGATGGGCGAGGAGCGCCGAGCCGAAGGGCACTCGCTACCCGTCCTCGTCCTCTTGTCGCAGCAACGTGGGAGGTCGACTCCCCGACGCCCCGATGTCCCATTCTTCGCCGTTCGTGTCGTCGCGATGTCGCCCGGTGTGCCCTTGATCGAGCTCGCAGTGCAGGTCGATGCGCCGACGCACCACGGTCGTCGTCGTCCCGTCGGGGCTGGTCGTGATCATGAGGACGGCGTGCGATCCACACTGCGACATGGGGGTCCGTAGGTTGACGTAGCCCGAGCCAAAGCTCAAGGCCGGCCGTTTCCCCCGTGCGCGCCGTTGTCGTCGTCCTTCGGCGCCGGTTCTTCGATGCCGGCCAGCGCCCGTGCGAGGCGCTTTTTTCCTTCCAGATCCATGCCCCGCGCGATCTGGATGCGCTGCGCTTGGGGCGACCCGGCCCCGTGCATGGATTCGGTGAGGTAGCCGACTGCATTTCGCCCCATCGTCATGTTCTCGATGAGCCGCAGGATGCGGGCGCGGTCCAGTGCGCTGACGCCTGGGCGTCCTCTCAGATATTTCTCGAGAAGGGGCCCCGTCACCGGGTTCTGGAAGTCCTTTTCCGAAGGGAGCGTGGCCACGAGACCGCCGGCGAGGTCCTGCGCCAATCGAGCCAGCTCGTAGGGAAACCTCGTGACGTTGTGCTTGCAGACATTGGCGAGCATGTCGTCGTTTTGGTAGTTGCCGGCCGAGGTCGGCTTCGACTCGTGCGAAGAGGCGATGCCGGCGCCGTAGATGGTCTCGTTGAGGTGTGTCATCTCCACGAGCTTGTCCTTCACGTGCGATGCGCCGCTCACGCCGTTGTAGTCGGCCATGGTGGCCGCGGCGCCGATGATGACGTCGCCGAGACCCGTTTTGCAGACGTAGCTGCGCCGGTGGTAAGCGGTGAAACGGTCGACGAGCATCGAGGCAAACTCGGTCTCGCCGTCCATGAGCACGTGGTCGTAAGGCACGAACACGTCGTCGATGATGATCATGGCCTCTTGGCCCGAGAACTGGGCGTTGCCCTGATCGATCGTGCCACCTTCCATCGCTCGCGTGTCACACGACTGCCGCCCGTAAATGAAGGTGAGACCGGGGTGGCCGGTGGGGATCGCGGCGACGACCGCGTAGTCGCGATCCTTCGGCGAAAGGCGCATCGTCGGCATGACCATGATGAAATGGGAATTCACGCACCCGGTTTGGTGCGCCTTGGCACCGCGCAAGACGATGCCGTCCGCCCGCCGTTCGACCACGTGCACGAAGAGATCGGGGTCGTCTTGCTCGGAAGGGCCCTTGCTCCGGTCCCCCTTGGGGTCGGTCATGGCGCCCCCCACGACCAGGTTCTCCTCTTGAAAATAGCGAATGAGCGCCCGCAGGCGCTCGTGGTACGGCGTCTTGTGCTTTTGGTCGATCTCGAACGTCACCGAATAGAGCGAGTTGAGCGCGTCCATGCCGACACAGCGCTGAAAGCAGGTCCCGGTGAGCTGCCCGAGACGCCGCTGCATCTTGTTCTGCTGCACCACGTCGTCCACGTTCTCGGTGACGTGCAGAAATCGGTTCACGCGCCGTCCCGAAATCTTGGACGGAGCCGAAGCGAGCTCGGCGTTTTCGATGGCGAGGTCGTAGGTGCGTGCGACGGCGTTGATCGACGGCCGAACGATGGGATGATCGACGGGCTCGGCGATCCGCTCACCGAAGAGGTACACCTTGAGCCCTCGGTTGCGCAGGCTCTCGATGTAGTCGGCACCGGTGCGGATGGGCGAAGAGCGCCGCGGCTTCGACCAGAGCCGATCGATTGCGGACGGCGCGTCGCGACCGGGAGGGGCAGTTTGCATCATGGCTAGCCTCCAAACTTCAACAATATCGACAATGTACCTGGTTCCGGCGCAGGGATTCGAACCCCGATCGGAGGAATCAAAATCCTCTGTCCTGCCATTAGACGACGCCGGAAGAAGGGGGCGCTCAGCCTAGCAAAAACTCGGCGCCGAGCCGACGCAACTTCGCGGGCTCCGCCGATTTTCGACCTCGACCGGCCCCGCGGGGGACGCTACGGTTCACAGAGCCATGTCAGCGTCGAACATCGATCGCGAGCTCGAACGCGCCATCGCTGCCTCCCCGCGGGGGGACGCGGATCGCGTGCTGCAAGGTCGCGCCGTGTCGGGCAAGGGCAACCTCCGGCTCTTGGTGGTGCTCCTCGTCATGGGGGCGGGCATCGTGGCGCTCGTTCTGACGAGCTTCAAAGACGCGGCCGTCTACTCCAAGAACGTCGACCAGGTGATGGCCGAAGGGCGCTCGCTCGGTGGGCGACAGCTGCGTGTGGAAGGCAACCTCGTGCATGGTTCGCTCGAGCGTCGCGATCAGCCTTGCGAGTACCGCTTCACCATCAAAGGGAAAGAAGCACAGCTCCCCGTCACCTACGCAAAATGCATCGTCCCCGACACATTTCGCGATGTCCCGGGAATGGATGTGGGGGTGACCGTCGAAGGCAAGGTCAACGCGGCTGGACATTTCGAAGCGACCCAGGTTCTGGCCAAATGCCCCTCCAAGTACGAGATGAAAGAGAAGCAGGCGCGCGGCGAAGAGATGCCGCATCAGCTTCCACCGTCGATGTGAGGTTTACATCTCGCGTCCGAGCGCGACCGTCGCGCGGACGCTGAACGTCGCGTAGCTGCCGACCGCGCCGCGCTCGTCCACACCGACCGCCGTGCACGTCGAGGCGTAGCAGCCGCGCACGTCGGAGATCCACGTGAAGCGGTAGTTCAATGCGGGACCGAGGCGGAGGTACGGCGCCAGCCAAAAGTCCACGCCTGCGCCCGCCATGACCGAAGGCGCCGCGGCTTCGGTGCGGACGTCGGTCGTCCCGTCGACGTATCCGGCCGTCGCCGCGCCTTGACCGAACCCGGTCTCCACGTAGGGGTCGAGCATGCCCCGGTCGAGAAAGTAGCCGCGCACGAGCAAGCCGATGAAGCTCGCATGGCTGTAGGGGGCGGCTGCGCCGGTCGAGGTACGCGACGTGAAGCGCGCGAACGACGCGTCGAGGCCGACCGCGACGTAGGGGCTCACGCGGTAGAGCAAGCCGGCCCCGATGGTCGCACCCGCGGCGGCATCGCCGCAGTGACCGGCGCCCAAGGCGCTGCCGCGACAGAACGGCGTTCCGACGCCTCCCGACGGAAAGCCTTCCCACACGCGTCGCGGGTACTCGTCTCCCTCGCGCGTCGGTTCGGGCGGCAGATCCGTCAGCGGAGGCGGAGGTGCGTCGAGGAAGGCGAACCGCGGCGCGCCGATGGCCGGCTCGCCAGCGCGCGCCGCCCCCGGTCCAAGGAGAAGGCACGTGACCGCCGAGGCGATGGCGACTGAACGCGACATGCGCCTCTTTCGGCCCGGTCCACTCGGCGGTTGCGCGATCTTCGTCCGATCGAACCGACGATCGGTTGCTTCCCGCGTGCTGCCGGTCAGCGTCGACCCTTGTCAGCGGGGGGCGAGTGGGAGAAGGAATGGTACGCTCCTCGACGATGGCCCCCATTCGCCGGCTGACCGTGCTGCAAGAGCCTGCGACGCCGGACGACGCTCGTCCGGCGTGGCACTGGACCCTCATCGGGACGCTCTTCGCCCTTTCCATCTGGGTGCCGCTGGCGATGCTGAGCAACTGGATCGCGGGGCGCGCGGTGCATCGCCTGGTCGGCGAGGGTGCGCCCGACGCGATCGCCGACCAGCTGGCCAGTGCGGCCGGGGCGACGCGGGTGGGACTCTGGTTCGCCGTGACAGCGGCGCCCATTCTCTCCTTTGCCGTTGCGTGCCTCGCTGCCGGGGCGTTGGTCGGACGGTTTGGCAACCGCGCCGGCGCGAAGGAGGCGGCCCTCGGGGCGGCGCTGGCCGCCGCGGTCGGGGCGGTGCTCAGCGTGGTCCAGGCCGGGTGGCTCTTCGCGCTGGCCGGCCTTGTGGTCCTCGTCCCGGTGGGTGCCGGCGCGGGGTGGCTCGGAGGACGAACGGGCTGGAATCGGCGGCCCCCGGCGGAGCGCCGTCCACGCTGACTGCGGGCGGCGCGCCGGTGGGGAGCGTGTACAATCGCGCCCATGCTGTGCCTCACGCAACCGACTTCGGCGCGATGGGTCGAAGCGGCGCTCGCCGACCTCGATGCCGTGCTCGTCGATCATGCCCATTGCGAGATGAAAGCGGCGAGCAACGCCTTGTCGCTCGCCGTTCGTGCCTCCCAGGCGCCGCAGGTCGTCGGCCACCTCGTATCGCTGGCCGAGGAAGAGCTGTCTCATTTTCGTCGGGTGCTCGGCGAGCTCGAACGAAGGGGGATACCGCTCGGACCACCGCCGCTCGACGCGTACGCAGCCGAGCTGCGCAAGATCGTCCGCGCCGAGCGAACGGGGACACCCTCCGGCAACGGCCTCGCCTCCACCACCGCGCTCGTCGATCGCCTTCTCGTCGCGGCGCTCATCGAAGCGCGCTCCTGCGAGCGGTTTCGTCTTCTCGCCGAGGCACTGCGCGAGCGCGGTCCGGCCGATCTCCACGCGCTTTATCATGAGCTCCTCGCGGCGGAAGCGCGCCACTTCCGCACTTTCGTCGATCTCGCCCACGAGGTAGCGCGCCCCGACGACGCCTGGGTCGCGGCGCGCCTCGACGTCGTGGCCCGGCTCGAAGGCGAGCTCTCGTCGCGTCTCTCCGGCCGTCCCACCATTCACGGTTGAACGTTCGCCTCGATGGGACGCGCATCGTATTTCGACGTTCCGCTAGCACGAGGCCGCATCTCGAGTGGCCGCCTCGCTGAATTGGCCGATCGCGATCGGGTAGGGCCAAGAACTGACAGCATCGTCCTAGGCGGTGATCCGTGAGCGAGCTCGATCCGCAGACGCTCGACCGCGACATCGCGCGGGCGGCGCGTGCCGAGCGCGCCTTTTGGCGGACGCTGCGTGACGATGCGAAGCGCGCCGCCGACGATGCTTGGTACGAGCCCGTGCGCCATGTCACCACGCGCACCATGTTCCAAGAGGTTTCCGCCCTGCCGAGCACGGACCCCTTGCGCGAAGGCATGCTCGGCTGGATCCACCGACTCGCGCTCACGCGCATCGCGCGCGGCCCCATCGTCGCTGTCGCCCGAGCACGACAAGACCCCACCTTGCGCCTGGAAAAGCCCGAGCCAGGCCCGCACAGCGTACGCACGGTCGTGCGCCACGTGCTCGCCGAGCAGGAGCGCGCCAAGGCGGGCGCCTGGCTCGAAGGGTTGGCAGCGTCGCCATCGCCGCTGCTCGGCCATGAAAAAGCGCTGCGTGAAGCAAGGCAAGAGATCTCGGAGCGGCTCGGTCTCGCCGACCCGAGCTCGCTCGACCCCTTCGATCGCGCGGTGGTCGCAGAGGAAGGGGAGCAGCTCTTGCGTCGCACGGGCGATCTCGCCGGCACGCTCTTTTCCCCCGCCGAAGATCTCGCTGGCCTCGTCGGCCAGTTGGTCGCGCGGGACGTCCCCGGCGTATGGCCGACCAAACCCGACGCGCGTTGGCTCTTCGATCAGTTCCAAGGAACGCCGCTTTTTCAAGGTCTCACCATCGACCTCGGCCCGACCCCGGAGGCGCTCGGCAGCGCGAGCTTTGCGCGCGCGCTCGCCCGTCTCGGCGCGGCGTACGCGCGGTCGGCCGTGCTGGGGCGCGCGCCTTTCAGCGCGAGCAGCGATCCGAGTGACGTCCACCCGCTGCGCCGCGGCGCCCTCTTCGCGGCGCTCGCCGCCGATCCCTTCTTTCTTCGCAAGCACGTGGGTCTTTCGCGCGACGCAGCGGCCGCAGCCTCGCGCGCCCTCGGCGCGACCTTCCTTGCCGCGGCGCGCCTTGCTGCGGTGGGCGTCACCGTCGACGTGGGCAGCGCTTCGGCCAACGCCATCGCGGAAGCCGTCGAGGATGCGCTCAAGGTGCGAGTGCCACCCGAGCTCTCCGGCGTTTTTCCGCGCCCTTCGCTGCGCGCAGCCGAGCGCCTGACGGCAAGCTTGCTCGCGCGCGCCGACATGATCGAGCTGCGTAGCGCTTTCGACGAGGACTGGTTTCGCAACCCGCGTGGTCTTCTGCACTTGCGTGAGCTCGATGCCACGCCCCGTCCGCGCAAGCTGCCGAGCGAGATCCTGCGCGGTTCGGCGGAGCCGCTCGCCCGAGCGCTGGAAGCGATGGCCGGTTGAGCGGGCGGCGTGCCCCACCCCCACTGCGCCCCCCGATGTCGCCGCGATTCAGTCGGAATCGACCGGGTTGCGCGTCATCCCCGTCGATTCGAGGAAGTACTGCAGGTCGACGACGACCGATGTGACCGGACCGAACGGCTCCTTGCCCGCCACGGTCCGTCGAATCGAAAGGTCGATGGAGAATTGCGGGTCGATGTAGCCGACGCCCCCCGAGATGGCGTGCGTGGACGCTCGGTCGTCGTAGCGGTAGCCGATGCGAAGCGGAAAATGGTCGCCCGCCAGGTACTCGAAGCCTGCCAGCGCCCGCAGGGCGGTGCGGTTCGAGCCGTCGGCCTTGGTGTAGGTCGTGAAATCGGCGACGACGTCGAATTCGGCCGTGATGTCGTTGTTGCCGAAGCCGATGCCCCCACCGAGCGTGAGCGGTTGAAAGCCATGTCCGGAGTTGGTGAGGTTCGAACCGACGACGCCGATAAACAGCGCGTTGGTCGGCTTGACGGTGATCCCGGCGTCGAAGGTGAAGCCCTCGACGATGGGCGCGTCGGCAAGTCCGGCCGACGCGTAGCTATGGGGGAGTCCGTACCCTGCGCGGGGGAATCCGGTGTCGCGCACGTTCAGGTACTTGCCGGTCACACCGGCATAGAATCGTTCGGAGACCGGAAACCCGAGCGCCAGGCGGACATCGGTCCACTTGCGACCGACGCCGTCGGGGTCGAGTACGCCGTAGTGCGCTCCGAGGGCCCCCGCCAACCGACCGGTCACCGAGTCGACCGCGCTGGCACCGTAGGTCTGCCGCCGCGCTTCCGGCCAAATCTGCGCGAGGCCCTGGATATGGTACACGCGCGTGAGCGCGATGTTGGCGGGGTTCGCGTAAAGCCCGGTCACGGCGTTGCCGAGCGCCCGCACCGCGCCCCCGAGGGCCGCCGAGCGCCCGGTTTCGATCTCGCCGTAGTTGAAGCCGGCCTCGGGAACGAGATCGCTCGGCTCCGCGCGCACCATTTTGGCGGACGACAGCACGGCGAGAGCGATCGCCGTGCCGAAATACAAGTGACGTGACGGAGGGTAGGTCAGCCTTGGCATGTGACGCGAACGGCTCGCGCGCGCAGAAAAATTTCCCCGAGCGCGAGACAGCGGGCGAAATTTCCGAAGAACGTTCTCCTCGCTACCGTGCGTCGCAAAAAAAGGACAAGAAAACCGTGCATCCTTCCCGTAGGCGGCGGCATTTTCTGGGAAACATCGACTCTTGACGCGCGGATCTGGCGAAGTTTCTGGGGAATCAAGCGACGCAAAGCGCGAGCGTGCGCCGAATGTGTCAGGAGTTTCACAGGTTGGCGATCGTCGGATGAACTTCGAAGTGACGAAACCTGATCGCCATCTCGTCGTTGCTTGCAAAAACCTGCCGTGCTTCGCGCGCTTACGGAGCGCGATGAAGATGATCGTGGACGGCGGGACTTAGGTGATGCTAGCTCCCTTTTTCCTCGGCTCTTCGACTCGGGGAAACTCGTTCAGACAAGCCAGGTGGAACACCCTCCGATGTATGGAGTCCGAAGAGGTTGGCGGACTTCACGCTCGGGGATTCTTCCACAGGCCTGGGGACAAGGTGTGGATCGAATGTCGATGTTCAGTGACCAATCGGTAACCGCTCCAACCTGGTCGACCAGGGAGCTTTGGGACAAAGCCGTCGCCGACACTCGGATGCGGTCGCCGACCACATTCGATCAGTGGTTTGCCGGTATTCAGTTCGACAGCCTCACCGACGGCGTTCTGTCACTCACGGCGCGCGACGAGTTCGTGCTCGAGTGGGTGCGCGATCACTTCGTACCCACGCTCACCCAGTCGATCCGCGACATGACGGGGTGGTCGGTGCAGGTGGCATGGTCGCTCGATCGCGATCTGCAGAGCCCGGTGTGCGAGCGCCCCGCGGTTCCTTCGGTGCGGCCACGACCCATCTCCGTTCGCAACCTGCCGTCGGCTCTTCCACCTCTCGCCGAGCCCCCGGCGCGCGTAGCGCCCGCTCCCACAGGCATGAATCCGAAGCACACCTTCGCCAATTTCGTGGTGGGTCCTTCCAACCAACTCGCGCACGCCGCCGCCATGGCAGCCGCGGGCGGCAGCGGGCGTCGCTATAACCCGCTCTTCATCTGCGGCGGGACCGGTCTCGGCAAGACGCACCTCGTGCACGCCATCGCCCATCGCGTGCATGCCGAGCGCCCCGATGCTGTCATCATGTACGTCTCGGCCGAGCTTTTCACCAACGACTACATCCGGTCGCTGCAACACCACAAGATGGACGAGTTCCGATCGCGCTACCGAAAAGAGTGCGATCTGCTCCTCGTCGACGACATCCAGTCCTTGGCCGGCCGCGAGCAGACGCAGGAAGAGTTCTTCCACACGTTCAACGCCTTGCACTCCTCCGACAAGCAGATCGTCGTGACCAGCGACACGTATCCGCAAGCACTGGAACGCATGGAAGAGCGCCTCGTCTCACGCTTTACCTGGGGGCTCGTCGCGGACATCCAGATGCCGGAGATGGAAACGCGCGTCGCCATCGTGCGCAAGAAGGCCCAGATCGAAGGCATCGATCTGCCCGACGACGTCGCGGTGTATTTGGCGCAGAGCATTCGCTCCAACATCCGCGAGCTCGAGGGCACGCTCATCAGGCTCGCCGCCAAGAGCTCGCTCACCGGCGTTGCGGTGGAGCTCGATTTCGCCAAAGCCGAGATCGCCGCCGTTTCCCCCGCCCGCGCTCAGGTGACGAGCGTGGAGGACATCCAGCGCGCCGTCTGTCACCACTTCCACCTGCGCTCCAACGATCTCTTGTCCAAGGACCGTCACAAGAGCGTCGCCTTCGCGCGCCACGTGGCGATGTACCTCTGCAAGTCGCGCCTCAAGTGCAGCTTCCCCGAGCTAGGCCGCGCCTTCGGCAACCGCGATCACACGACGGTGATGAGCGCCGTGCGCAAGATCGAAAGCCAGAAGGACCGCGACCCCGAGGTGCGCGCCCACCTCGAGGCCATCGAACGAAAACTCGCGACGGCGGACTGACGCGTATCCTTACATAGCGAGGCTCGCGGGGGGCCACGGCGCGGGCTCCTCCTTACATAGGCGACATCGGCATCGGGCGACGGAGGCTCCGAGCGCCGGACGCCGCGACCATGCCGAACGAGTGAAATTCGCTCGAGCCTGCTCGAGCCGTCCGCACGACCATTTTCCCGTTCCACGACCATTTCTCGTCCTGGGATCGGATTCAGCGGTCGAGAGTGAAGGTTCCTGATCCGGAGCGCCATTTCTCGAGCGTAGGTGAATCACCGAGCACACCGTTTCGCCTGCCAACCAACGATTGCCGAGGTAGCCATGAGCTCTTTCGCGCCGTTTCCGCTTCGTGGGGCAGCGGGCCAGTTACCAAACAGGCACCCGGCCAGGGCGCGCCTGGCTCCTATATTGTCGTTACTCTTCGTATTTGCTTGCTCCGGCTCGATCGGAGACGTCGAAGAGAATTCGGGTCCTCGCTCGCGGACAACGGGAGGAGCCACACCCACTGGCGCGGGCGGGTCCGCGGGCTCGGGTGCCTCGACCGGAAGCGGAGGGGCGACGGGAGGCGGCGCAACGACCGGCGGTGCCACGACGGGTGGCGGCGCCACGACGGGCGGCGGTGCCACGACGGGGGCCGGCGGCTCGACGACCGGCGGAACCGGCGGTGCGGGCGGCTCGACGGGCGGAGCGGGTGGAACCACCGGCACGCCGACGGGACCGATCGTCAGCCGTCCGGGTTTGGCCAGCCGTTTCGTTCGCCTGAATCACCAGCAATGGGAAAACAGCGTGCGCGACGTTCTCAAGTTGCCCGCGCCCTTGGGGCTCTCGACCTCCTTCGTCGCCGAGCCCTTGCGGAGCACCTTCGACACCAACGGCAGCCTCTTGTCGGTTTCGCCCGACCTCTGGCAGGACTATCAGACGGCAGCGGAAACGGTGGGCAACAAGGTCGCGCGCGATCCGGCCCTGCTCGCCTCCGTCGCCCCCGCCATGCCGCCGGATGCGGCAGGGAGGGCGAAAGCCTTCATCGAGAAAATTGGAGCGCGCGCGTTCCGGCGGCCCCTGACGGATGCGGAGAAGACGCGCTACGCGACCTCTTTCGACAAGGGCGCGACCTTGATCGGCAGCGGCGACGCATTCGCGGACGGCGTGGAAGTCGTGCTGGCGGCGTTCTTTCAATCGGCGAGTTTTCTCTACCGCGTCGAGGTCAGCACGGCGGTCGTCGGCGCGGTCGTGCCCTTGAACGACTACGAAGTGGCGTCGAGGATCTCCTACGGACTCACCAACACGATACCGGACGATGCCTTGTTCGCCGCGGCAGCGGCCAAAAAGCTCGCCACGCGCGATGGCGTGATCGAGCACGCGAAACGGCTCCTCGCCACCCCCGCCGCCGAGAGCGCGGTCGCGAGCTTTCACGACCAGCTTTTTCGCATGCGCGAGTACGACGCCATCAAGAAGGACGAAAAGCTCTTTCCGTATTTCCCCGTCGGCATCGGTGCCGACCTGAAAATGGAAGCGCTGACGTTCGTCAAGGATGTCGTCTTCACGCAAGATCGCGGCTTGGTCGAGCTGCTCACCGCGCCCTACACGTTCGCCAACACCCGCGTCGCCCAGGTCTACGGCATCACCGCACCGGGCGCACAGCCGACCACGTTCGTGCGCGTCGCGCTCGATCCCTCGCAGCGCGCCGGGCTTCTCACCCAGGCCGGGTTCTTGGCGGCCAACGGCGAACAGCAGACGCCCAACATCATCATGCGCGGCGTTCATATCGCCAAAGACGTCTTGTGCGTCGACGTGCCTCCCCCGCCGGACGCGGTGCCTCCTCTGCCCGCCATTCCGCCGATGTCCACCAATCGTCAGCGCGTCGAGAACCTCACCAAGGACGCGCCTTGCAGCGGCTGCCACGCGACGATGATCAACCCGCTCGGATTTGCTTTCGAGAATCTGGACGGCGTGGGCCGGTTTCGCACGCAGGAGAACGGGCAGACCATCAACACGAGCTCGATCTACACCCTCGATGGCATGCCGATGAACTACAGCGGCGCCATCCCCCTCATCCAAGCCATCGCCACCAGCAAACAGGCCCACGACTGCTATGCCCGCCACTGGGTGGAATATCTTTACGGTCGTGACGTCGACGCGAGCAATGCCGCCGATCTGGACCTCGTCACCCAGGCCGGTGCGCTGTCGAAGGGCAGCAACTCCGTCAAGAACTTGATCGTCAACCTGGTGGCCACCGACGCCTTTCTCACCCGACTGCCGTAGGAGCATCTCATGCACGCAAGACGACAAATTGCACGACGACGCTTGTTGCAAGGCCTGGGCGGCGTCGCGGTGGGCCTGCCGGCACTCGACATCTTCGAGCCCCGGGCCTTCGCTCAGGCTCCCGCCAAGAAGATCTATTCGGCCCTCATGCTGCAACAGAACGGGGCCATCCAGGGTAACGGCGGCGATGCCGACATGTTCTGGCCGCGCGCGGTCGGCGCCATCGACGCCAATGTCATGGCGACCACCGACGCCGACCGCACCACCAGCGAGCTCAAGGACTACGCCTCCAAGCTCGTCTTCGTGCGGGGCCTCAACTTCAGGTACTCGCGCAACCACGACGGCGGGCCGGTCGCGGCCAGCACCGGCGCGCCGATCACGGGCACCGGCACTTCGCAATTGCCGGTGAGCGAGTCGGTCGATTTTTTCATTGCCAACAGTCTGACGCCCGGCAAAGAACCGCTGACGCTCTACGCTGGCCGCAAAGGCACGTTTCGCGATGACGCCTTCTCGTTTTCGACCGGAGGCAAGCTGCGGGTGGGCGACAACAATCCGTGGAACGTCTACCAGCGGATCATCGGCCTCGCCGGGACCGATCCCGCGGTATTGCAAAAGATCGCGGCCCGGCGACTCTCGGTCAATGACCTCGTGCGCACCGAGCTAAAAGAGCTGCTCGCCCGCACCGATCTCAGCAAGGCCGACCGCGATCGCTTGGATCTCCATTTCACGAGCATTCGCGACATGGAAATCGACATGACGAAGGCGGTGGGTCCCCCGCCCGATACGGCCGGCATGCAGGCTGTCAACGGATCGCACACCACCGACGCCAACATGGAGAAGGTCGTCAACTTTCAGCTCGATCTGATCGCCTTCGCGTTCGCGTCTGATCGCGCGCGCACGGCGACCTTGCAGGTGGGCGGCTGCAACGACCACACCAAGTACATGATCAACGGCGTGCAGGCGCCGCCGTTCCACTACATTTCGCATCGCGTGATGAGCGACGGCGGTAGCGGAGACGCGATTGCCAACGCCGTCGAGCTCCATCACCAGATCGATCGCATTCACGCGCGGTATTTCAAGCACCTTCTGGATAAGTTGGCCGCGTACACCTTGCCTACCGGCGGCACGCTCCTCGACTCCAGCGTGAACCTGTGGGTCAACTCCGTTTCCGACGGTCCGCCCCACAGCGGCAACAATGTCCCGCACGTGCTCGCGGGCGGCGCTGGCGGCTTCTTGAAGACGGGGCTCCATTTGAAGACGACGGGTTACACGAGCAAAGTGCTTTCCACCATCGCCAGCGCTGCGGGCGTGAGAAAGCCCACCGGCGATCTGATCGACAATTTCGGCGACCCCGCCTCCACCGGCGTCATCACGGAGATCATCGCTTAGCGCCACGCTCTCCGGTCGTCGGTGCTAGCAGTGGCCGCCTCGCTCCTACGTCCACGCGTGCGGCGTCCGACGAGGTCGTGACGGGGGGCAGGGCCGACCGTCTGCGGGCGGCTTCGCTGGCGCCCGCCGAGCAGGTATATTGAGCGGATGCCAGGGCCGCCCCCCATGCGTGGAATCCGTCACGTGGCGCTACGCTGTTCCGAAATCGAGACGATGGAGCGCTTTTATTGCGATGTGCTCGGCTACCGCGTCGAATGGCGGCCGAGCCCGCACGAGCTCTACCTGACCCACGGGCAGGACAATTTGGCGCTCCACGGGCCGCGAACGCCGCCCAGCGGCGCCTCCCCAGCCGTGGGCGACAGCACGCCCAGCGGCGCCTCCCCAGCCGTGGGCGACAGCAGGCTGGACCATGTAGGTCTGCTCATGGACCGGCCCGAGGACGTGGACGCTTGGGCCGCCTACCTCCAGGAAAAGGGCGTCAAGCTGGACACGGCGCCGCGCACCCACCGCGATGGAGCGCGCAGTTTCTACCTGCGGGATCCCGAGGGAAATCGCCTACAGTTTCTTTATCATCCGCCCCTTGCCCGTTCCGATTGACGCTTCGCTGCCCTTTTCGTGCGCTGCGTCAAAACGCCGGAGACTGGCCAAAAACCCGGAATCTGCGCAGACTCAACGTATGAGTCTCGTTCGAACCATGTATGCAATCATGGCTTCGCGGAAACCGGTGACCTTGAGCGACGGGCGCACTGGCGTCATCGTCCGCGTCGATACGTCTTTTCCCGAGGCAGAAACGACCCTTCACATCTGGACGGAGATGCCCGACGGTCCTGGGGTCGCCAAGGTGAGCGCCCGCGCGGTGATCCAAGACGCTCCGGAGAAAAAGACGGCCTGACGCCCTGTCCAGGCGCCGCCTCGGCGCAAGAAGCTACTGCCCGAGCGCGGTCAGTGCGGTGCGGCAGTCATCGTCCATCAGCCGCAAGCCGACCGATTGCGCGAGCGCGCGACAGCGCTCGAATTCGGCCTTGGCTTCGTCGACGTGATCGTTCTGCATGAGGAGCTTGGCGAGCAGGAACCGCGCATCGACTTCGTCCCACGAGTAGTTCGGCGCGTGGGCGTATGCGATCGATTCGCGCAGGACCGTGCAGGCGCCTTCATAGTCGGTCACGGCGTCGAGGTAGGCGAGGTAGGAGCCGTTGTGCGCGCGCAGCCGTTCGGAGGCGATTTCGTCGCAGATGGCAGTGGACTGTTGAAAACAGGCGTAGGCGCGCGGGAACTCTTCGTTGCGGAAGAGAGCCTCCCCGAGGATATGAAGGTTGATCGCCACTTCGTAGGCCAGCCCCGCCTGGCGCGCCATCTCCACGGCCTTCTGCCCGGCCTCGATGGCGCCGGCGAAGTCGCGGCTGAAAAACGCGATGAGCTGCTCCAGTTTGGCGCGCTCGCAGAGCAGGGCGAGGTCGTCGGGGGCGGCGAACTTCTCGGCGTTGGCCAGGGTGGCGCGAGCACGCTGCTCGGCGCCGGAAGCGGCGTAGGCGAGGGCCAGCCCCGTCATCGTGCGGTGCGCGGTGGTCTCGTCCGCGGTGCCGAGCTTCGCCGCCTCTTCGAAGCGTTCCAGCGCTTTCAAGTAGTCGCCACGGCGGCGCGCGAGCTCGGCTTCGGTGAGGACGGCCAGACGCACCAACGACACCTCGTCGATCGCCATCGTCTTGGCTGCTTCGAGGTAGCGATCGGCGGCCTCGAGCTCGTGAATGGAAACCAGGATATTGGCGAGATCGACGCGGGCCATCACGCGCGTGCGCAGGTCCCCCGTGCGATCGATCTGCGCGAGCAGCTGTTCCATGAGGTGCGGCACTTCGCGCGCCACGCGCACGCGGTAAACGGCGGTGGCGAGCTGACTGAGCCACGCGCCGAGCTCGGCGGCGGGATGGCGCGCGAGATCGCAGAGCTCGAGCGCGCGAATCGTCTCGCGCGCCGCGCCGTCATAATTGCCGCCGAGAAGGTTGCGTTGGCCCGAGCGGGCGAAATAGCCGGCGGCGCGGTCGCGGTCACCGGCCTCGTAGAGGTGGTTGGCGATCCGGTCGGCTTGTTCGATGGCGCCGTCCCCGAGCGCAGCCTCGCACGCGGCCGCCGCCGCGGCGTGCATCTCGCGCCGCGCTTCGGCGGGCAGAGCATCGATGATGACCTCGCCCATGAGCGGCGAAGAAAAGGCGATGGCCGAGGTGCCGGTGCGCCGCACGAACTCGCGCCCCTCCAGCGAAACCGCCGTCTTTTCGACCTTGGCCAGCGGTTCGCCCAGCATGATGGCGAGGGTGGCGAGATCGGTAGGCTCGCCGAGAATGGCGGCCGCTTGCAGCGCGCGCCTCTCGTCGGCCGGCAGGCGGGCGGCGCGTGACGCCATGAGGGCGCGCAGGGGTCGCGGTACGGAGAGCTCTCCGTCGGTGCGCAGCTCGACCACGGCGCCATTGGCGACGACGAGCGCGCCGCTGTCGATGAGCTCCTTCAACAGCTCTTCGATGAAGAGGGGATGTCCCTTGGCTCGAGCGCGACAGAACTCCACCAGCTCGGGCGGCGCGATGAGCGCCGCCGCGCGATGCGCCACGAGGTCGCGACATTCCGTCTCGTCCAGGTCGCCGACCTCGAGCAGGTGGTGGTGGGCGTGCTTCTGCAGCGCATGCTCGTGCAGCGGATGCTCGACCCCCCCGCGCATGGCGAAGAGGAAAACCGCGCGCACGTTGCCGACGCGCTGAATGGCCGTCTCGATGATGTCCATCGATTGAGGATCGAGCGCGTGCGCGTTGTCCCAGGCGAAAACGTGGAGCTGATCCGAGGAAAGGCTCACGATCATGCGCGCCACGGCGCCGCGCAGCGCGGCCACGCTGGAACCGGCCTTGCCCGAAGCCCCCAGCTGGAAAAGCACGGCGGCGACCTCCTCGTCGCGCAATCCAAGCGCCCTCAGCCGCGGCTCGACCTCGAGGATGCGGTCTTCGGAGTCCCCCTCCTTGATGCCGCACAGAACCTGCAGCATGGCCGTCAGGCCGGAGAGCGGGATGCTACCCCCGCTCGGAGGACACGAGGCGAGATAGAAAGCCACCTTGTACTCGCCCTTGCGCAGGCGCCGGTCGATCTCGTAGAGCAGGCGCGTCTTGCCGATGCCCTGCTCGCCGCGCAAGGTGATGATGTGAACGTGGCGACGGGTGGCGAGAGAGAAGATCTCCCCCACCCGCTTCAAATGCTGTTTTCGACCGACGAAGCGCCCGAGGCCCTCCCCCGCGGTCTTGAAGTCGCTCACCAGAAGTCCCGGCGTGGTGGGCGGCGCTTTCTTGCTGTTGGTGGCGGCCTCGAAGAGAAAAAGCCCGCGCACGTTGCGCGCCGCCGAAATGGACACGCCGCAGGTTCGATCGCGCAAGAGCGCCATTTCACGCGCTGTCGCGAGGAGCGCGCCCAAACGTTCGTCGGCCTGGGGCTCGCCTTCCCCGGAAACGATGATGCGAGCGGCGTGGACGCCGGCCGCCGGCCCGTGGTCGAGCGGTCCGTCGACCGCCGCTGCTCCCGGCGTCGTTCCCATTCGTCGCAGCGCGACCAGCGCGCTTCGCACGGCCGTCTCGGTGTCGCGACCGTCCGCCTCGCCCAGACCGAACAGCGCCGAGGTGTGGCCCGGCTCGTCCTCGACGAAGTACCCGCCGTAACGGGTGACGATGTCCCGCACGCGCTCACGCCGTTCGGCGCTGACCGCATCCCCCGGTGCCCCTCCCAAGAGCACGACCAGGGCCGAGACCTCGCGTCGTTCGCCAAGCTCGGAAGCCCGCGCCTGGAGCGGAAAGAGGCTCGGGCGCTCGGTCGGACCGGCAGGACTGAACTGCCCCGGGGTCGGTATCTCGACCGGTGTATGATCTTGGACGAGACCGGGCGTCTCGTCGATGACGGCGTCGGGCCGGATCGAGGCGGGCCGCGCGGAAAGCTTCTCACGAAAGCGCGCCACGAACGAGGCGAGGTCGTTGGCACCGAAGCGGTCGCCGGACGCGTAGAGGTAGGCGAGGAGGCTTTCGTACATCCGCCCGGCGTCCGCGTAACGGGCCTCCGGCGCGAGAAACAGCGCCTTCTCGAGGAGCGGCCCCATCCCTTTGGGCAGGTCTTCGCGCAAAAGCTCGACCGGCGGATACTCGCTCATCCTCACGCGGCGCAGCGTTTCGAACGCGGTGGTCCCGCGGAAGGGGTTGGTGCCGGTGAGCATCTCGTAGAGCACCGTGCCGAGCGAGAAGATGTCGCTGCGGGCATCCACCGCGTCGCCCCGCGCTTGTTCGGGGCTCATGTACGGGTACTTGCCGTGAAGCAGACCGGCCCGCGCGTCACCTTCTTCCTCGAGTGAGTCCCGCGCCTTGGCGATCCCGAAGTCAGCGACCTTCACCTCGCCTTCCCAAGAGATGAGGATGTTCTGTGGGCTCACGTCACGGTGGACGATCCCGAGCGGGTGCATTTGCTCGTCGCGGCGGCGGTGAGCATGGTCGAGGCCTTTGGCGACCTCGGCCGCGACGTAGACGCACATGCCGGGAGGCAGCGGCATCTTGATGTCGCGGCAGCGGGCGAGGAGCGTCGCCAGGTCGAGCCCGGCGACGTATTCCATGGCGATGAAATAGGTCGGACCGCCGGTCTGCTCGACCATGCCGAGGTCGAAGACCTGGACGATGTTGGCATGGGACAGCCGCACCGCGAGCTTGGCCTCGTGCACGAAGAGGTCGGCGAAGCGCTTGGACCGGGCCAGGTCTGGCAAAATCCGCTTGATGACGAGGATTTTCTCGAAGCCCTCGACTCCGAAGCTCTTCGCCCTGAAGACTTCGGCCATCCCGCCCTGTCCAAGACGGTCCAGCAGACGGTAGCGACCAAATGTCTCGTCCACGGCAGCCCTTCGTCAGCCTACTTTACAAGCGGCAATCGCACGAAAGGCGAACGATAGCACTTTGCATTTGCCTCCGCGAGATGCGCGCCCCGCAACACCCGTGAATTACGGGGAATTCTTCAGTGGAGGCGGCGTGGGGCGTGGCTCGGGAGCGTCGTTGTCGAGCGCGCTGATCGCGCGCGAGAGAGCGCGAGAGAGAGTGTGTGCTCGGGGCCCAACCGGTACTAGGCTTGGCCAGGGAGGAGCTACTGCCATGTCTCAGGTTTCGTCCGTGTACGTCGTTTCCGCCGCTCGCACACCGGTCGGCGCTTTCTTGGGCTCACTCGCGTCATTGCCCGCACCTCGGCTCGGAGCCGTCGCCATTCGTGCCGCGCTCGAACGGGCCAAGCTCGGCTCCGACACCGTCGGCGAGGTGCTCATGGGTAACGTGCTCTCCGCCGGTATCGGGCAGGCTCCGGCGCGCCAGGCGTCCATCTACGCGGGCATCCCCAACGCCGTCCCCACCCAAGGGGTCAGCCGCGTCTGCGGCTCGGGGCTGCAAGCCGTCGTGCTGGGCGCCAAGAGCATCGCGCTCGGTGACGCGGACATCGTGATCGCCGGCGGAATGGAATCGATGTCCAATGTGCCGTATTATTTACAGAAAGCCAGGAACGGGTATCGGATGGGAGACGGCACCGTCGTCGACGGGATGATTTTCGACGGCCTGTTCGACCCCTACAACCAGTTTCACATGGGGGAGGCGGCCGAACTTTGCGTGAAGGAGTTCCAGGTATCGCGCGAGGCACAGGACGAGTTTGCCAAGGAAAGTTACCGGCGCGCCCAGCTCGCGCAAAAAGAAGGGTCGTTCAAAGCGGAGATCGTTTCCGTCGAGATCGCCGCCGGCAAGGGGGAAAAGACCGTCGTCAGTGAAGACGAGGAGCCGAAGCGCTTCATGCCGGAGAAGATGGCCAACCTGAAGCCCGCGTTCCGCAAGGACGGGACCATCACCGCCGCCAATGCCTCGAAGATCAATGACGGTGCCGCGGCGGTCGTTCTCGCCAGCGAGCGCGCCGTCAAGGAGCGGGGCCTTACGCCGCTCGCGCGCATCGTCGGCTACGGAAGCGCGGCGCAGGCGCCCGAATGGTTCACGACGGCGCCCGCGGTGGCCATCGATCGCACCCTTTCTCGTCTCGGTTTGAACGCGCGGGACATCGATCTCTACGAGATCAACGAAGCCTTCGCGGTCGTCGCCATGGCCTGCGCCAAGCAATGCAACATCGACCTCGCCAAGGTCAATGTTCGCGGCGGTGCGGTGGCTCTCGGGCACCCCATCGGAGCCAGCGGGGCCCGCATCCTGACGACGCTGCTCTATGCCATGGGCGACCAAAAGGCGAAGCGCGGCCTCGCCACGCTCTGCATCGGTGGCGGCGAAGCCGTGGCTCTCGTCGTCGAGCGCTGATCGGAATCATCGGTGGAGCGGAATCATCCGGGGAGTCCAGCCTTCGAACGCGCTTTCGTTGCCACGTCGTATTGGCTCGGGGTGCGCGACGACGCCTTCGAAGGCTGGTCGTTCGGTAGCGACGCGCGTTCTCTCGTGCGCGCGCTGAAAAGTGCCGATCGCGAGACGCGGGCCCTCGTGCTGGCGCGCGAAGCGGCGCGCATCGCCCTGGCGCTGGAAGAGGGGGCGCTTCGATGACCCTCGCCAAGGGTCGCGTCATGAAGGGCCCCGGCACCCTCGGCGCCAAGACCGTCACCCTCGCCGGCGGATCGGGCGATGCGCGCGGGCGCATCGTTCAGCGCTCGGTCGCCGAAGCCGCGCGCGAAGCTGCCGATCGGATGGCGCGCGCCGAGAAGGCCGCGCGCGCCATCCTCGACGACGCGGATCGAGCCGCGCGTTCGATTCGTGACCAAGCGCGCGCCGAAGGTCGGCAAGAGGGGGTGGCCGAGCTCGCTGCGGCGTGGATCAAGCTGCGCGCCGAAGAAAGCGCCCGCGATGAACGCGACTTGGATCGCACGGTGGAGCTCGCTCGCGCCATGGCGGAACGGCTGGTAGGAGAGGCCCTCGAGCTCGATCCTGCCAAGATCGCCGCCATGGCCCGGCAGACGCTGGCCTCCGCTCGGCAAGCGCGGCACATCGCCGTGCGGGCGCACCCTGCCGACGCCGAGACGCTGCGCACGCACCTGGCGTCGCTCGGCCTTGAGCAAGGGACGATCGAGATCCATGCTGACCAGGCCCGCACGCGCGGGAGCCTACTTCTCGAGACCGATTTGGGAACCCTCGATGCCGACCTTACCATCCAGCTCGATCGGCTCGCCCGATCCCTACGAGACGGTCTCCGACCCTGACATCAGACCCGCGCTCGCCCCCGTCCGGTGGCGCGTGCCGGCGATGCTGTTCGTGGCGACCGTTGCCAGCATTCTCTACACGGCGGCCTTCGCCGTCCGGCTTCCGGGGGAGCCCCTTCGTCTCGCGCAGGGCATCCCCTACACAGTCTCGCTCCTGGCGATCCTGCTCACCCACGAATTCGCCCACTACGCGTTCGCCCGCTACCACGGCGTCAACGCGTCGTTGCCGCATTTCATCCCCATGCCGCTCGTCACGCCGTTCGGCACCATGGGGGCGGTCATCCTCATGCGCGATCGCATCAAGTCGAAAAACGCGCTCCTCGACATCGGCGCTTCGGGCCCCATCGCCGGCATGCTGGTGGCGATCCCCGTGCTCCTCTACGGTCTCGCTCACTCGGAAGTGAAACCTCCCGCCGACGGAGGATTCACGCAGGAGGGGCAGAGTCTTTTCTATTGGTTACTCAAGAGCATCGCCATTGGGCCCGTCCCCGAGGGATGGGACGTCGAGCTCAGTCCCATGGCCTTCGCCGGCTGGACGGGCCTTTTCATCACCATGCTGAACCTCCTACCGGTGGGTCAGCTCGATGGGGGACATGTCGCCTACGCCTTGTTCGGCCCGCGTCAGAACCAGATTTCCAAAGTCATCCGCTGGAGTCTCTTGGCGCTCGTTCCCATCAACGCCCTCTGGCGCCTCGCCCCCGCGCTGCATTCCGGCCTCGACGACAAGATGATCAGCATGGCCATCTCCGCTTCCACGCCTTGGCTCGGCTGGTTCGTCATTCTGACGTTGCTCGAGCGCATGTCGGGCGGCGGTCATCCGCCCACCGAGCCGGGCGCGCTATCCCCGCGCCGTCGTCTCGTGGCGGTCGGCACCCTGGTGCTCTTCGTCCTGCTCTTCATGCCGACGCCGATGATGTCGTATTAGAAAGTTCTCATCCCGCCTTGAGAAACGGTTCCCATTCCTTGAAGCGCTCGCGGGCTTCGAGGAGGATCTGGGCGGTGGTCGTCCAGCGCGGCCGCACCGGGGCGTGCAGAAGACGCATCCCCGCTTCGTCGGGCGTGCGCCAGCCCTTGCGCAGGTTGCAAATGCGGCAGGCGGTCACGAGGTTTTCCCAGGTGTCGGTGCCGCCGCGCGAGCGCGGCAGGATGTGATCGATGTTGAGGTCGCGCAGCGGCGGCCGTTTGGCGCAGTACTGGCATTGGTGACCGTCGCGCAGCATCAGGTTGCGGCGGGTGAGGCGCACGGTCGGACGCGGCGATCGCTCGTAGCGATGCAAGTGGACGACGCGCGGGACGCGCAGCGCGCCCCCCACGATGGGCAGCGCGTCGTCCCCGTCGCGGACGGGTACCGCGCGCCAGGCCGAGAAGTCATAGGCCTCGCCGACCTCGTCGACCACCATGGCCGCGCCGCCGTACAGCAGAACGAAAGCGCGGCGAGCCGTCGTCAGCTGAACAGGCTGAAAAAACCGATTGAGCACGAGCACCCGCGCGCTAAGGACGTCGGTCAACTGGCACCTCGAACGGGAAGGGAGAAGGGAGTCCGTACGCCTCCGAAAGACCCGTGAGCGCGTCGCTGGGTGCGCACCCCTTCATGCTAGCACGGGAATTTGAGCCTCGCCGCGAGGAACAATGTCGAGCCAGCGTAGGCACGAACCTGTCCGCGATTGCCGTGATCGTGCATCGATGACGAACAGGTGCTAGGGGCGGTCGATGTCGAAGGACGAGGCAGCTCCGCGAAGCGATCCGCCGCCGGGGCCGCCTTGGGACGCTCCCCTGGCCGAGGCGCCGCTGGCATTCGTCGATCTGGAGATGACGGGGCTCGACCCCAAGGTCGATCGCGTCATCGAGGTGGCGATCTCGCGACGGCGCGGAGCAGTCGTCGAAGACGCCTTTCATAGTCTGGTGAATCCCGGCCCCGACGTGACCTTCAAGACCGACGTGCACGGTCTCGGCCCGCCTCAATTGGCGGCGGCACCGCCGTTCGCAGAGGTGGCGCGCCGGATCGTGGAGACGTGCTCCGGTGCCGTGCTCGTCGCTCATGGCGCGTGGTGGGACGTGACCTTTCTCGAGGCCGAATTCGCGCGCCTCGGCCAGGAGGTTCGATTCCCTTTCTATCTCGATACCATCACCCTCTCGCGCCGCGCACTCAAAGCCGACAGCCATTCCTTGGAGGCGCTGGCGCGCCGATTCGGAATCGATCGCGGCCTCGCCCACCGAGCCGAGGACGACGTGCGTTCGCTGATCGCGCTCTTCGATCGACTCCTGGTCGAGCTACGCTCGTCTTCGCCGCGCGATCTGTGGCATGTGCGCATCGCCGAACGCCACGCCCGTCCAGAGATCGTCGAGCGCTGCCTCGCTTTTGCAGGCACCGGCGTCCCCGTGCGGCTTCTCTACCGCCCCAGCCACAAGGCCCCCCGGGCGTTCGAAGCAATCTTGACGCAGGTGCGAACGGACCTCGACCCCCCGCGAGTGTTGGGCTATTCCCTGCCCGGGCGGGGTCGTTTCGATCTTCGAAGCGATCGCATCCTCGCCATTACCCACACCTCCGAAACCTTCGAGCCCGCACCATCGTGAGCGTATCCATTTTTGTTCGCTGTTCGTTGATCGTCGCCTCGGGTGCCGTCATCGCGTGGCTCGGTTGCACCCCTGCCAAGGCCCCGGCCAGCGCGACGCGCAACCCGCTCGCCCAAAAGTGGCTCGATCGCACCAAAGCCAGCTACGCCACCGCCGACCTCGACGACGCCTCCGATGCGGCCAAGAGCGCGCTCCAAGCGGCGCCGAATGACGTCGACGTCAAGACGTGGGCCGGGCGGGTAGCGCTCGCCCGGCTCGACTACGCCGAAACCATGCGGCTCTTGAAGGGCGTGGAGACGACGGACGCCCGCGGATTGCGCGGGCGCGCCGAGTGGTATTCCGGGGACATCGAGAAGGCTGCCGATGAGCTCGAGGCGATGCTGCAAGATCCCGACGTGCACGACGGCTGGGCCAAGGCCATCGCCGGTCTTGCGCGGCGCGGCGTCGGCCGCAAACCTTTCCAGCTGAACGGCGGTCTTCTCGCCGTCTGCGAAATGCCGCGCATCCCCAACAGCACGTCGCTCCTGGTGCCCTTGGAAATCGACGGCGATCCCGGGCTTGCCATGGTCGCCACCGGCACCGCCGAAGTGACGCTCGACAGCGCCCATCGCAAGGAGCCGGCGTGGGTGTCGCTTCGGTTCGGGGGGCGGATCGACGTGAAAGACGTGCCGGCGATGGTGCAGGACCTCTCCGGTATCTCGCGGCAAATGAACGTGCCGGTGAAGGCGCTGCTCGGCGTGAACCTGCTGCGCCATCTGAACGTGACCTTCGACTACATCGGCGGGCAGTTCATCGTGCGCACGTTTCCGCCGCCGATCCCGCCCAGCGCCACGCGCGTTCCGCTCGCCTACGTGAAGGGCGGCGGGATGATCATGCGCAGCACGCTTTCCAGCGACAAGTCGGCACCGGCGGCCTCGCTGCTTCTCGACACCTCGATGTCGTACCCGTTGGCGCTCGATCAAGACGGCTGGAAGAAGGCGGGCATCGCGCTCACCTCGCTCACGCAGCTCCCTCAAGACGCCAAATTGAAGCAGGGATTGGTGCCGCTCTTGCGCCTAGGTGCCTTCGATATCCCGGATGTGCCCGCGCTCCACGGAACGCCGATCGCCGAGGTCGAGAAGGGCATGGATGTCGACCTCGACGGCGTCGTCGGATCCGGTCTTTTGGCGGCATTTCGCGTGACATTGACCGATGGCGGGCGCGCGATGTGGCTGGAAGACGTGCCGAGCATGCGCGAGAGCGCTCCTCCGGCGAATCGTGCCGGTGATGCCGCCCCGCGCGCGCCCGAAGGTCCTCCTCCGCCGGCCGGCGCCGGGTCTGCATCGCCGCCCACCAGGCTGTCGCCGCCCGCAGTCAAGCCGCCGCCGCCCGCCGTCAAACCGCCGCCGCCCAGCAAGAAGGCGCCGGAAGGCCCGTCGATAGCGCAATGACGAAGCAGATCAACCAGGGCCTCGCCGTCTATGCGGGGAGCTTCGACCCGGTGACGTACGGTCACATCGACGTCATGGAGCGAGCGTCCAAGCTCTTTCAATCCGTGGTCGTCGCGGTGGGCGTACACCCCACGCGCTCTCCGCTGTTTCCCCTGAAAGAGCGGCTGAAGCTCATCGCCGAGGTGGCGCAGCCCTACGACAACGTGACCGTCAAGTCGTTCGATGGCCTCCTCATCGACTTCTGTGAAAGCATCGGCGCCCGCGTCATCGTGCGCGGTCTGCGCGCCGCGACCGACTTCGAATACGAGCTCCAGATCGCGCACGCCAACGCCGATCTGACGCCCGAGATCGACACCATCTTCCTGCCTACCCGCACCAACTACGGTTTCGTATCGGCTTCGCTGGTGCGCGAAATCGCCGTGCACGGCGGCGACGTCTCCCGTTACGCTCCCCCGTGCGTCATCAAGGCTCTCGCCGCCAAATACAAGCGCAAGGCGAAGTAGCCGCGCGGCCGCCCGCGGGATCGCGCCGCACCCCGGCGCGCCGCCATCTCAAGCCTGAACCAGGAAGCGCGCGAGGATCTTCTTTTCCCCCCATCCAGGGAAAAAGGCGATCACCATGAGCTCGGTGGAATGCTCGACGCGCCGTACTTCCCCCTCGCCGAAGCGCGCGTGGCGAACGCGAGCGCCCCGCTCGAGCTCCGCTCCCGCGCCGTGGCCGTGAGCCACGTCATCGAAAGCCTCGCGATCGACGTAGCGCTCCCCCGGCTTCACCGGGGCGTTCGTCGCCGATCGCGCCATGGGGTGGCGCCAGGCCGCACCCTCGCGCGCGGGCGCATGGGTCGGACGGTCGATGAAGCGTGTCGTCGGCGCCGCCCGCGTCGCGATCTGCTCGACGTCGCCAGGGGGCAAATGCAAAAGGAATCGGCTGGGGCGGTTGTAGCGCGTTTGTCCGAAGAGCATGCGCATGCCGGCGTGGCTCAGGTAGAGCCGTTCGCGCGCGCGCGTCAGCGCAACGTAGGCGAGCCGTCGCTCTTCTTCCAGCTCTTCTTCTTCCCCCGGGGCGAGCCCCTTGTAGGGAAAGACCTCGTCTTCCATGCCCGTCAAGAACACCGCGCGAAACTCGAGCCCCTTCGCGCTGTGCACGGTCATCAAGACGAGCCGCGGCGCATCCTTCATCTGATCGACGTCGGCGGAGAGCGTGACGCGCTCCAAGTAGCCGGCGATGGTCGGTGCTTCGCCCGCCGCTTGCGCCTCCATTTCGTACTCCATGATCGAGCCCACGAGCTCGGCCAGGTTCTCGAGCCGCGCGTCCGACTCGGCGGTGTCTTCGTCGGTGAGCCCCTTCTTGTACCCCGTCTCTTCGAGCACCCGGAGGGCCGCGTCACTCGGCCGTTCGGTGGCGATGCTTGCCATCAAGCTCTTGAGAAGCGATCGGAAGGTGGCGATTTTCTTTTTGGCTGCGCTCCCCAGATCGGAAGACTCGAGCGCCGGTTCCAGCGCATCGAAGAGGCTCGACTGCTTTTGATCGGCCACCGCCATGACGCGATCGATGGTGGTGCTGCCGATCCCGCGCGCGGGCACGTTGATGATGCGCAGGAGGTCGACGTCGGAACGCGGGTTGATGAGCACGCGCAGGTAAGAAAGGAGGTCCTTCACCTCGGCGCGCTCGAAGAACTTCGTCCCGCCCACGATCTGGTACGGGATCTTCTCGGTCCTCATCACCTCTTCGAGCACGCGCGATTGCGCGTGGACGCGGTAAAAGACAGCGATGTCCTGCAGCGATACGCCGGCTTGCGCGAGTTCGCGGATGCGTGACACGACGAAGGCCGCCTCGTCGCGCTCGTCGGAGGTGGCGACCATGGTCACCTTGGCGCCGTCTTCGTTGGCCGTCCAGAGCTCCTTCGGCTCGCGATCGCGGCTCGGCTTGATGACGGCCAGCGCGGCGCGCACGATGCGCGCGGTAGAGCGGTAGTTCTGCTCCAGCTTGACCACCTCTGCCTCGGGGAAGTCCTGCTTGAAACCGCGGATATTGCGCACGTCCGCACCGCGCCAGCGGTAGATGCTCTGATCGTCGTCGCCGACGACACAGAGGTTGTGGTGGTGTTTCACCAGCTGCCGCACCAGGCGGTATTGGATCTGGTTCGTGTCTTGAAACTCGTCCACCAGCACGTAACGAAAACGATGCCGAAGGTCCTCCCCCTCGGGGCTCTCGGACTCGGCGATGCGTGTCATGCGCAGGATGAGGTCTTCGAAATCGACGGCGTTGGCAGCGTGCAGGTGCTGCTCGTAGCGCTCGTAGAGTTTGACGACTTGATCGTCGGCCCAGTCGCGCCGCACCATCTCCTCGGGTGAGCGCCCTTCCTGCTTCTCCTTGTGGATGCGGGAGAGCACCATGCGCACTGGGTAGCGCCGCTCGTCGAGGTCGAGCTCTTTCAGGACGCGGTTCACGACGGCGCGCTGATCGGCGTCGTCGTAGATGAGAAAGTTTCGATCCAGGTCGGCCGCTTTGCCGTAGCGGCGGAGCAAGCGTGCGCAGGTCGCGTGGAAGGTGCCGACCCAGAGATCGCGCGTGATGTCCTCGCCCACCAAACGATTGAGCCGGGCGCGCATCTCGCCGGCTGCCTTGTTGGTGAATGTCACCGCCAGGATGCGGTAGGGCGGCACGAGATGGGTGGCGACGAGATGAGCGACGCGGTAAGTGATGACGCGCGTTTTGCCGCTTCCGGCGCCGGCGAAGACGAGGAGCGGACCTTCCGTCTTGGCCACGGCGCGTGCCTGCGGCTCGTTCAGGTCGGACAACGAGCCGACTGTTCGACGGTTCGGCTCGATGGCTTCGTGCTCCACGCGTAGTGGCTAGCACCAGAGCGCGTCCATGTCAGCCGACGAGAACGGACGCTGCCCGACCGCGAGCGCATCGCGCGCCGCCGAAAGCACGTCGCCGCGTCTCGGCTCGAGCGGTGGACGTCACGACTGCCGAACCGTTCGAGCGTCGCCGGCAAGGGCCCGACCACGTGCGGCCAGTGTATGCCCATCACTTCGAAAGGAGCCCATGAGCTACATCATCGAGCGATCCTGCCGAGTCTTTTTCGTCCCCGGAGAACGGAGGACGACGCAAGAAATCTGCTTCGCTGCTCCTTGACAGTCACGTCTCCTCCGGGGGAGGTTGCGCTGACGCCTGGGGCTGCGCCGGGGTAGTCCAAGACAGGCATGAATTCACACAAATCCGACCCCAAAGATTCCCCGAGCGCGGAGCCACAGGGCGAGGTGGCACGGGCTGCGCCCCGCGCGGGGGCGCGTCGGGCGCGACTGCTCGTCGTCGACGACGAGCCGCAGATCGGCAACACCTTGCGTCTTTTGCTCGATCCCGATCACGAGGTCATCCCGGTCACGAGCGCGCGTGAAGCGCTGGAGCGGATCAAGAGCGATCGCCCCTTCGACATCATCTTTTGCGATTTGATGATGCCCGAGGTGAGCGGCACCGACTTCTACAAGCAGCTCGCGACGTCTTCTCCCGAGCTTCTCGATCGGCTCGTCTTCATGACGGGGGGCGTCTTTTCGACCCGCACCAACGCTTTTCTCGAAAAGCTCCCCAACCCGTGCATCGAGAAGCCTTTCGACATCGGCGCCCTTCTCGCGCTCATCAACGAGCGAATGCGCTGAACGGGCGGGCACCGGCGGGAATCTGCCGATTGCACAGCTTGTCCGCATGGCTATAGTGCGTCCCACTCATGGCCACGAACGACCAACGCGAGAGTGACGGCGGCGACGAGGCCCGGGCCCAGCCCGCTGCCGCCAAGCAGGGGGCCGGCGACGAGCCGGGCGAGAAGGCCGGGACGCCGCTCGAAGAGGCGCTGGCCGAAGTCGCGCGCATCCGCGACCAGCTTCTGCGCACCGCCGCTGATTTCGACAACTTTCGCAAGCGCACCCGTCGTGAGCTCGACGACGCACACAAGCGCGGCAAAGAGGAGTTCTTGCGCGAGCTTTTGCCGGTTTTCGACAACCTCGAGCGCGCGGCGGTCCATGCCGGGCAGGCGAGCGACGCCAAGGCCGTCGCCGACGGGGTGGGCATCGTCCTGAAACAGTTCCAGGACACGCTCGGCAAAGTCGGGATCAAACGCATCCCCGCCGTGGGCGTTGCCTTCGATCCGAGCCTACACGAGGCCATCCAGCAAGTGGAAACGGACGATCACCCGCCGGGGACGATCGTCGCCGAGGTGCAACCTGGCTACGCGATGGGAGATCGTCTGGTTCGTGCAGCCATGGTCGTCGTCGCCAAACCGCGGCCGAAGAGCGACCCCGAGAAAACCGAAGCGAACTAGCACGACGCTGTCGGTTCTTCGCCCCACCATCACGATCGGCCAATCCGCGAGGCAGCCATGTAAGATGCGGCGAGGCCGCCGCCAAGGGGCCTCCGATGGCCACGGCAGCGGGGCGCTCGCCTTGCTGGGGAGCGGCTGCATGGCTTAACTGGCTGATCGTGATCTAGTATGGCGAAGAAGCTCACCACTAGGACGAGAAGGGCAGCGGCATTGTAGGGCGAAACGCATGGGGAAGATCATCGGGATCGATCTAGGAACCACCAATTCATGCGTCGCCATCGTCGAGGTGCCGCATCCCGGCGCGTCACCCGACATCAAGGTGATCCCCAACGCCGAGGGCGCCCGAACCACGCCCTCCGTCGTGGGATTTTCGCCCAACGGCGAGCGGCTGGTAGGGCAGGTGGCCAAGCGCCAGGCGCTGACGAACCCGCAGGACACGGTCTTCGCGGTCAAGCGTTTGATGGGGCGCAAGTTCGACTCTCCCGACGTCAAAAAGCAGATCGACCTGGCTCCCTACCAAATCGTCGCCTCCCCCAACGGCGACGCATGGGTCAAAGTGCAGGGCCGCGAGATGTCACCTCCCGAAATCTCGGCCATCGTGCTGGCCAAGATGAAGGAAGTCGCGGAGGCGTTCCTGGGGGAGCCGGTGACGGAGGCGATCGTTACCGTTCCCGCCTATTTCGACGACGCCCAGCGCCAGGCGACGAAGGACGCGGGGCGGATCGGGGCTTGCCGATCCGGCGCATTTTGAACGAGCCCACCGCGGCCGCGCTGGCGTACGGCCTCGAAAACAAGGAACAGGAACGCATCGCCGTCTACGATCTCGGCGGCGGAACGTTCGACATCTCCATCCTCGAGCTGGCGAGCGGCGTTTTCAACGTGAAGGCCACCGGTGGCGACACGCACCTCGGAGGAGAAGACTTCGATCTTCGCCTCATCGAGCTTTTGGCCAAGGAGTTTTTGGATGAGAACGGCGTCGATCTGCGCAAGGACCGCATGGCGCTGCAGCGCCTGCGCGAGGCCGCCGAAAAGGTGAAGCACGAGCTCTCGAGCTCGATCGAGACCCAGATCAACCTCCCCTTCATCTCCGCCGGCAAGGCGGGACCGCTCCACCTCGAGCGCACCATGAAGCGCAGCGAGCTCGAGCTGCTCACCGGCGATCTCATCTCGCGCACCATCGACGCCTGCAAACGCACCCTCGAAGACGCGCGCGTCGACGCCAAGGACATCGGGCAGGTCATCCTGGTCGGCGGAATGACGCGCATGCCCGCCGTGCAGCGCGCGGTCAAAGAATTCTTTCTGCGCGACCCGCACAAAGGCGTGAACCCCGACGAAGTGGTGGCCGTGGGCGCGGCGATTCAAGGAGCGGCGCTGAGCGGTCAGGTCGAGGAGGTGCTCCTTCTCGACGTGACGCCGCTGTCGATCGGCGTGGAAACGGGCGGGGGCGTTTTCACCAAGCTCATTCCGCGCAACACCACCATTCCCACCGAGCGCAGCGAAGTCTTCACCACCAGCGTCGACAACCAGTCGTTCGTCCCCATCCACGTGCTTCAGGGCGAACGCGAGATGAGCGTCGACAACCGCAGTCTCGCGCGCTTCGACTTGACCGGTATCCCACCTGCGCCGCGCGGCGTGCCGAAGATTCAGGTGACGTTCCGCGTCGACGGCAACGGCATCCTCAGCGTCGAAGCGAAAGACATGGGGACCGGTCGCATCCAGAACGTGCGCATCACGCCAACGAGCGGTCTCTCCCCCGAGGACATCGATCGACTGGTGACCGAAGCCGGCCAATTCCAGACCACCGACGCCAAGCGTCGGGAGCTCGCCGAGCTCAAAAATCAAGCAGAAACGCTCGTTTATACGACTGATCAGGCCCTCGATGGCTACGTCGACCTGATCGAGGATGCGACGATCCTCGAAGAGGTGCGCAAGAGTGTGGTTGCTCTCCGACAAGAGCTCCAAGGAGGGGACGTGTCGTCCATACGCGAGGCGTACCAGCGGCTCGAGGGTGCCGCTTTCAAGCTCGCCGAAAGTGTCTACGGCGGCGAAACCTGACGCGTACGCGGTGTGACCGCGCTCGGCGGCGACGCGCCATCGTCTCGGTGCGTCGCGTTGCACGAAGCGGATTCATCGCGTGGGGACAAATCCGAACCCACGTTCTGTGCGGACTAGTAATTGGTCGCCATGACGCGATCTAGGCTAGAAGGGAACCTGGGGCATGGAGCACCACGATCCGCTCAACCTCATAGGAACGACGGTCGGCGAGAAGTACGACATCGAGGCTGTCGTTGGTGAGGGGGGGTTCGGCATCGTCTACAAGGCGATGCACCGGATCTGGAAACAGCCGGTCGCCATCAAGTGCTTCAAGGCGCTGATCGACGTGGCGCCCGACGTGCGCGAAGCGCTGCTCAAGGACTTCATTCAGGAGGGGGCGCTCTTGACGCAGCTGTCGGGGCGGACGGCCAGCATCGTGCAAGCGCGCGACGTGGGCACCTTCGTCACACCGAGCGGCGCCTGGGTGCCGTACATGGTGCTGGAGTGGCTCGAGGGGATGACGCTCGAGGCCATGCTCGAAGCCGAGCGCGCGCGCCTCGGTCGGGCCGGGGGTGCGGCGTGGCCGATCGAAAAAGTGATGGCGCTGCTCGAACCGGTCGCCGCGGCGCTGGAGGTCGTGCACCGGCGCGGTATCGCGCACCGCGACATGAAGCCGGCCAACATCTTCGTCCTGGCGCCAGAAACGGACGAGATGCACGTCAAGGTGCTCGACTTCGGGATCGCCAAGGTGGTGCAGTCGGCCGCCGAGCACGGTAGCTTCACCAAAACGGGCGGCCAGGTGACGTCCTTCACGCCCGCTTACGGGGCGCCGGAGCAATTCAGCCGAGCTCAGGGCGCAACGGGGCCGTGGACGGATGTTTATGCGCTCGCGCTGGTGATGACCGAGATCCTCATCGGACGGCCGCCGCTCGAAGGGGACGACTTCATTCAGCTCGGGATGGCCACGGCCAATCCCAATCGGCGGCCCACGCCCGGCGCCTTCGGCGTTCATCTCGCCGGCGGGCTCGAGGCCGTCTTTCAGCGGGCCCTGGCCGTCAAGACGGGGGACCGCTTTGCCACCGCAGGAGAGTTTTGGCAGGCGGTGCGCGCGGCGCTCAACATGCCCGACATGCGCATGACGGGCGACGCAGGGGGCTCGCGCAGCCTTGCCGTTGGGGCGGGAGGCACGAATCCGCAGCCATCCGGTGCCGTGGCCGGGGGTCCGACGCTCCAAGGGGCGGTCCCCTCGTCGCCGGCCAACCCCAAGGTGTTCAGCACGGCGCCGACCGAGCTCGGGACGCCCCTCTCTTCCGGGTCCCTCGCGACCGGAACGGGGACCACACGCGCCAACGTGGTGGCGACGAACCCCACGCCGACGGCGCCGCGCTCGAAGACGGGGGTCCTCCTAGGAGCTGTCCTCGGCGGCGTTGCCGTCGCCGGCGCGGGATTTTTCCTGATGGGGCGCGGAAAAGGGGATGGGCCGAGCCTTTCTGGCGTCGTTGCGCCGCCCATCGCGAGCGCCGCGCCGGTCGTGGCGGCGCCTCCCCCGCTCCAGAATTGCGCCGACGAGAAGATGGCCAGCATCGACGGTGGCAAGTTCTTCATGGGGGCCGACGACAAGGATGCGAGTGAAGACGAGCGTCCGGCCCACCAGGTGACGCTCTCCCCGTACTGCATCGACCTTTACGAAGTGACCGCCGCGGCCTACAAGGCTTGCTCGGACGTTGGCGAGTGCAAGCGAGCCCCCATCCTAGTCGAATGGAAGGACATCCGCGCGCAAGAGCAGAAGTCGTATTCTCGGCTCTGCAATGCCAATCACCCCGAAAATGGCGCGCACCCGATCAACTGCGTCGACTGGGAAATGGCGAGCACCTACTGCGCCTGGCAGAAAAAGCGCTTGCCGACCGAGGCCGAGTGGGAATTCGCAGCCCGCGGGCCGGACGGCCGGCGTTACCCTTGGGGGGACGAAGAACCCGACAAGACGCGCATGAACGCCTGCGGCAAGGAGTGCACCTCGTGGAGCGCGAAGAACCACGTCGTGCTGGGGTACGGGGAGCAGCGCATGTACCCCGACGACGACGGCTTTCCTTTGACCGCGCCGGTAGGCTCGTTTCCGGAGGGCAAGTCCAGGTACGGTCTGTTGGACGTCGTGGGCAACGTCTGGGAATGGACCACCGATTGGGACGCCAAGTATGCGCCCGAGCCCGCCACCGACCCGAAAGGGCCGGCGACGGGCGCGCGACGAGTCGTGCGGGGGGGGGCTTTCAACGGGGTCATGCCATCATGGGTGCGTCCCAGCCAGCGCTACAGCGACATTCCCACCACGCATAGTCATGCCTACGGCTTCCGCTGCGCCCAGTCCCGCTAGCTCGCCGAGGGTAAGCGCGCGGGTAGGGGAGATCGCCGCGCTGGCGGCGATCATCGTGGCGCTCGTCTCGACAGGGACGCGGCGCACGCGCTCGTCGGGGTCCTTTCGCTCCGATGCGGGCGACGTGCAGCTCGAAGGTTCGGGGGACATCCGCCTCTACGCCGGCGGCACGCTGTTCGAGATCGTCGGCAAGGCGGGCGTCGGCGAAGAGCCATGCGACATTCGCGTCGTGCGCGACGCGCGCGGCGTCGCCTTCGACAAGATCGAGGTGAACGCCGTCGTCGACGGGGTCCCGGCGCAGATCGTCGCCGACAGGCCGCGCACGACGCCGATGGGTCCCACCCACGCCACCGCGCACGTCGTGCTGCGGGCGCCCGATCGCGTCTACGATGCCGATCTCGGCTTTACCCTGAGCCACACGCCTCCCGCGCTGCTCGTCTCGCTCAAGCTGCGCTCGGTTCAGCCGCACCAGGTGGCGCTCGCCCTGGTGACGAACGTGGGACGCTTCGTGCCGTTCGTGCGAGGCACGGGGCTTCTCGTCGACGTAGGACACGCCGAGGGGCCAGTGGCGATTTTCGAGTCGCCCGAGCACGCGGCGGGGATCGGACCGGTCTCGTCCGAGATGAACCTCGTCGTCGGAGCGTCGGAGGACGAGCACGGTGCGCTTCTCTCGGCGACCATGACGTTTCCTGCCGGCGGCGTGAACGAAACGATCCCTTTCTTCATTCTTACCGGTGCGAATCCGAGCGCCGTTGCCGAGGGCGCGGCGCGCATTCGCAAGGAGCCGATGCGACGATTGCGCGGACGGGTGCTGGGCGGCGACCCCGGCGTCGACGTGTGGGGGGTGGGGCCCGAAGGTCGCCCGCTCCTGCACGTGAAATCAGGCATCGACGGTCGCTTCGAAGTCGTCGCACCGCCGACCGAGATCGGCTTTTACGCGACGATGGAGCATACCCGTGCGAGCCCCATCGTACAGCGCGGGACGCGCGACAACAGCGAGCTCGAGCTGACCATGCTCCCCGGGGGCGAGGTGCACGTGCGCGTCGAAGACCTCGATACCGGTCAACCTCTCACCGCCCGTCTCATCGTCCACGGCATTGCCCCGACCGCGGACCCGAACTTCGGCCCCGACTATCGCGCTTCCGGCGCCGGCCCGCTCATCGACGCGCTGCGCGGCGAAGCCAATCTTCCGCTGCCGAGTGGCCGCTACCGCATCATCGCCACGCGCGGTCCGGAGTACACCATCGACGAGCAGCCCATCGACATCGGACCCGGCTCGAACCTGCCCATCCGCCTCGAGCTCAGGCATATCGTCGACTCGCCAGGCTGGGTCGGCTGCGATTTTCACGTGCACGCGCGACCGAGCTTCGACTCCCCGGTGATGCCCGAAGATCGCGTCCTTTCCTTGGTCGCGGCGGGCGTCGAGTTCGCCGTGCCTTCCGAGCACAACGCGATCGGTCACTATGAACCAGCCCTCGAGGCCCTCGAGCTGACGCGCGAGCTCTCCACCGTACCAGGCGTCGAGATCACCACCGCGCGACCGAGCCTCGGGCACTTCAACGTCTTTCCCTATGCCGGTCCGCAGATACCCCCCTGGCGCAGAACGTCGGTGCGGACGATTTTCGCCAAGGCGAAAGAAGGGGACCCGACGCGGGTCTTGCAGGTCAACCATCCCCGTCTCGCCAAGGGTATCGGATATTTCGATATCGTCGGGCTCGACACCAAGACCGGCACGGCGCGCGGCGAATGGCGCCCCGAATTCGACTCCCTGGAGGTCTACAACGGTTTCGACAACGCCAACCGCGAGCGAACGGAGGCCGTTCTGATGGACTGGCTGCGCCTTCTCGAGCTCGGACACAGGTACGTGGCCACTGGCGATTCCGACAGCCACCGCATCCAATACCAATGGGCGGGTTACCCGCGAACGTACGTGCAGCTCCCCCTGGAGCAGTCGGGGGACACCGGGGCGCCCATCGACAAGACCGCGCTCATTGCTTCGCTCAAAGCGGGGCACGTCTTCGTCACGAGCGGGCCCGCCATCGACGCCAAGATCAACGGCAAAGGCCCCGGTAACACGGTCGTGACCAGCGATCGCGCCGTGCGGCTGCACGTCGTCGTGCGGGCGGCACCTTGGATCGACGTCAGCGAGGTGGAAGTGATGCTCGGCTCGACTTCGGTCACGCGCGTGCCTGTCCTGCCCGCGCCGCGCAATGCGCCCGCCGTGCTCGACCTGGCCGTGGCGCGAAAATCTGCCATCCGGGTCGAGCGCGATTTCGACGTGCCGTTCGAGGGCCACGGGCAAAAATTCGTGGTGGTCGTGGTGCGGGGAACGCGCGCCATGGACGACGTGCTGCCGTACATGCCGATTCAACCGCTGGCGTTCACCAATCCGATTTGGTTGAAACGGCAGTAAGTGCAGGCGAGAGCGCCGATGCGCTCCACCCGCGCGAGGCAGGTCACGCATTCAACCGCGGGAACGGAGGGATTGCGAATTGACGTCTCCTGGCGACCGAAGGTAGGATAAAAGTATGACCAAGGCGAAGATCGCGCTGACGATTCCAACCGACGTCCTCGTTCTCGCGAAGAAGGAGGTCAGGGCGGGGCGCGCCAAGTCCCTGAGCGCCTTCATCAGCGAAGCGGTGGACGAGAAGGTGCGTCGCGCGGAGTTGACGTCGATCCTCGATGCGATGGATGCGGAGCACGGTCCGCCGGGCAAGGGTGCGCGAGCATGGGCAAGACAAGTCCTACGACGGTCGTCCTCGACGCGGGCGCGCTGATCGCCTTCGAGCGCGCGGACGCACGGATACGTGCGTTGTGCAGAGAAGCACTCCGTTCGGGCGCCACGATCGTCATTCCAGCGGCGGTCCTCGGACAGGTCTGGCGCGACCCCTCTCGCCAGGTTCGCCTCGGTGGTTTGGTGAAAGGCCCCACGACCGTGGTGCCTCCTCTCGATCGGCTGCTCGCCGAGGCGGCGGGCATCCTGTGCGGCCGCGCGCGCACGTCGGACGTCATCGACGCGTCGGTCGTTCTCTTGGCCCGTCGCGAACGAGCGGTCGTCGTGACGAGCGATTCCAACGATCTGCTGCGACTCGACCCTGGTTTGGCGGTTCAACGGATCTGACGATCGCCCGAGCCCTCCACTACTTCCGGTAGCGCCAGAAGGCCGGCAGGATGGGTACGCAGGCGACGACGCCCGCCACACACAGGAGCCCGCCCCAGGTGATCGAGCGCCCGAGCCCGAAATGCTCGGCCATGAAACCGGCGCGGGCGTTGCCGAGAAGTGGACCGCTCATGTAAGAGAGCTGTTCGATTCCCGCCATGCGCCCGCGCAGGTGCGATGGAATCGTCTCGTTCCAGATGGTCATCCGGAAAAGACCGCTCACCATGTCGGCGGCCCCCGCCAAGGCGAGGCACGCGATGGCCGCCGCGAGCGAGGTCGCGTAACCGAGCGCTGCAATCGACGCGCCCCACAGGCCCGCCGCAATCACCACCGCCGCGCCGCGCCGTTTCACTTGCTTCGTCCACCCGCTGAAAAGCGTCACCACGAGCGCGCCCGCGCTCATCGCCGAGTAGAGGTAACCGGCTGCATTCGAGCCGGCCCAGCGCGACGCGAGCGCCGGGAAAACGGCTACCGGCATCGCGAACGTCATGGCCACGATATCGACCACGTACGTGCCGATGAGCTCGCGTCGGCTCGCGGCGTAGCGGATGCCTTCCAGGATGCTCGAAAGCCCGGCGGGCGGCGCGCTCTCCGAGGGCGGCATGGATCGGATGGCAGAAATCGCGAGGAGTGAAAACGCATACGTGGCGGCATCGATTCCGAACGTGAATGGCAAACCGAATGCCGCGATGGACACCCCGGCGAGCGCCGGTCCCGCGATGGCCGCCGTCGTGCCGCGGAGGGAGGAGAGCGCCGACACGGCGGGCAGATCCTCCACCGCCACGAGCTTGGGGGTGAGCGACTCGAGCGCCGGTCGGTGAAATCCGTCCACCGCCGCCATGAACGCGGCGACCACGAAGAGGAGCAGCACGCTCGGGTGTGAGCGCATCGAATTGAACGCAAGCGCGAGCGAAGCACAGAGCAGCAGTGCCTCCGCTGACAGCAGCAGGCGACGGCGGTCCATCGCGTCGGCGAACGCGCCGCCCCAGAGCGCGGTCATCGCCAGCGGCACGATCTGCACGGTGCCGAGAAGACCGACCATCGCCGATGACTTCGAGAGTTCGTAGATCTGCACGGGCAGCGCCACGTAGGTGATGAAGCTGCCGAACGCGCTGACGAACTGGCCCGCAAACACGAGGCGGTAGTCGCGATGTCGGCGAAGCGGTGAAAGGTCGAGGAGCATGATGGTTGAGGGTCCCGTGACGTCGATCTATGGATGGAGGGCATGTGGCCCGATGACCGACTTTTGCGCCTTCTCGGAATCGAATCCCCCATCCTCCAAGCGCCGATGGCCGGAGCGACGGCATCGCAGATGGCGATCGCGGTGTCGGAGGCGGGGGGGCTCGGCTCGCTGCCCTGCGCCATGTTGAGCGCCGAGGAGGCGCGGGCCGAGCTTCGTCTCGTCCGCCGCGCAACCTCGAAGCCCATCAACGTGAACTTCTTCTGCCATCGCCCGCCCGACGCCGATCCGACGCGTGAGGAGGCGTGGAGGCGCAAGTTGTCGCGATACTACGCGGAGCTCGGACTCGACCCCAACGTGCCGCCCCCCCGCGCGGCCCGCGCACCCTTCGACCCATCCATGTGCGACGTGGTCGCCGAGTTCCATCCCGAGGTCGTGAGTTTCCATTTCGGGCTTCCGGACAACGCCCTTCTCTCACGGGTGAGGGCGACGGGCGCTAAAATATTCTCGTCCGCCACTTCCGTCGCCGAGGCTCGATGGCTGGAAGATTCGGGATGCGACGCCATCATTGCCCAGGGTCACGAAGCGGGCGGCCATCGCGGCATGTTCCTCACCGACGACGCGTCCAGCCAGGTCGGCACGATGGCTCTCATCCCCCAAGTCGTCGACGCGGTGAAGGTTCCGGTCGTCGCAGCAGGCGGCATCGCCGATGCCCGCGGCATCGTGGCGGCCTTCGCGCTCGGTGCGGCGGCGGTGCAGCTCGGAACGGCGTACCTCTTTTGCCCGGAGGCGACGATCTCTTCCATCCACAGGCAGGCGCTCCGTGTCGCGCGGGACGATGCCACGGTGGTCACCAACGTTTTCACCGGCCGTCCCGCCCGCGGCCTCCACAATCGCCTCATTCGCGAAATCGGTCCACTGTCGGAACTCGCGCCGGCATTTCCGCTCGCCAACGGACCGATCGCACCCTTGCGGGCCAAGGCGGAGGCCTCCGGTTCGGGAGATTTCTCATCGCTCTGGTCGGGGCAGGCGGCAGCGCTCGGTCGAGAGCTGCCCGCTGGCGAGCTCACGAAGAATCTCGCCAGCGAAGCCCTCGCGAGATTCGCGAATTCATCGCGCCGAAAGAAGCCTGACGAAATCACGGCGAGCCGGCGCGGCGAGCCGCGCTGATGCTTTGCGCCGTCCGCCAGTACTGTAGCAACGGGTAATGCGGTGACACCGCTCTTTGGCGCAGCACTTGCTCCTCGTTCCTCTGTTGTTGGAGAGACCGAACCAAAGTTCGATGAAGGAGTTGCCGTCATGACTTCGAAGGTCGAGCGCCTCTTGCGGGCGACGGCGGCGCGAAGCGACGTGCACTCTTTTGCGGGTGGTCTCCCCGACCCCAAGATGTTTCCGCGCGTCGCGCTGACGCGTTCGTTCCTTCAGGCGATAGGTGCCCGCGACGCGCCTGCACTTCAGTATGGGTGGCCCGAAGGCCGGCCGGGTCTTCGCGAATTCATTGCTGGGCGGCTGCAAAGGCGCGGCTGTCGCGTTCATGCCGATGACGTCCTCGTGACGAGCGGTGCGCAACAAGCGATCGCCATCGCGACGGAGCTCGTGTTTCACCGTTCCAAAACGGTCGCCCTCGACGCGGAAACCTACCCCGGCGCCCTGGAGTTGTTTCGGGCGCGAGGGCTCGAGATCACGCTCGATCCGGCGGGTGCCCGAGCTGCCTACGTCATGCCGCAGATCGACAATCCACGCGGGCAAGTCATGTCCGAGCGGACGCGCCGTCACCTTTTGCAGCGGGCGCGGCGGGAGAAACTCCTGCTGATCGAGGACGATGCTTATGCGGACATCGTTTTTGCCGGCTCGCCGAGCCGTCCACTCTTTGCCGATGCCCCGGAGTCGGCTTTTCACATCGGCACCTTTTCGAAGAGCTTGTGTCCCGGCCTTCGCGTCGGTTGGCTCGTGACACCGCGTCGATTTCGGGAACGCGCGCTGGAGGTCAAACGTGAGAGCGACCTGCAGGCGAATAGCTTGGCGCAGGCGATCCTAGAGGCGTTCTTTCGCCAACAGGATTTCGATGCGCGCGTGGCCAAGGCTTGCCAGCGCTACCGACGTCGCGCCGCGCGTTTGTCCGAGGCGCTGCGACGCCATCTGCCGGAGTGGTCATTCGCCGAGCCGCAAGGCGGATTCTCCATTTGGGTCGACACCGGCGAACCCGGCGACGACGTGGCGCTCCTGGAAATGGCCGTTGCTTTCGGTACGAGCTTCGACCCAGGCAGTATGTTTCGCGCCGCCGCGGCTTCCACGGTCGCTTTGCGACTCTGCTATTCGTGCTTGGACGAGAACGCGATCGAGGACGGCGTGAAGCGGCTGCGCACGGCGTGGAGGGCGCTGGCACGTCCCGGCCGCGGCCCACGCTCGACGAGCGAGCAGCGTGGAAGCGCTCTCCGCCGTACGCGCGCTGTCGCCTAGCGTTGCCCGACGGATACCGCGACTATCCGAGCTTGATTTCGTAATCCTCGATGACGGGGTTGGCGAGCATCTCGTCGGCCATCTTTTCGAGTCGGCGCTGGAAATCGGGCGCTTTGGCGACGCTGTCGTCGACGTCGATCTCGATGAGCTTGCCGATGCGCACCCCGCTCACGCCTTGGAATCCGAGCGTGGCTAGAGCGCGTTTGACGGCGTCCCCCTGCGGATCGAGCACTTCCCCTTTGAGCCGAACGTAGACAGTCGCTTTCACGCGACACCCAGGTTTTTACGCAACCGAGGGCCGGGATCGGAAAGATCGGGCGTGAAAGCCTCGCCGGTGATCGTCTCGAAGGCCTCGACGTAGCGACGCGCCGCTTCGATGCGAACTTCGTCGGGGATGGGGGGAATGGGGCCGTCACCTTTGAAGCCGAGCTTGGCGAGGTAACGGCGCAGGTACTCTTTGTCGAACGACTCGGGCTCTTCCCCCTTGGCGAAGCGCTCTTCGTAGCTGCTCCGGAACCAGAACCGCGACGAGTCGGGCGTGTGGATTTCGTCGATGACGACGATCGCGCCGTCGGGAGTCTTGCCGAACTCGTATTTGGTGTCGACGAGAATGAGGCCGCGTTCTTGGCAGTGCCGCACTCCGAAATCGAAAAGGCGCATCGCTGCTTCCGCGGCAGCATCGAAATCGGCGGCGCTCATGCGCCCCATGGCCAGGATCTCCTCGCGCGACGCCGAGACGTCGTGGTCCCCCTTCTCGGCCTTGGTGCTCGGCGTAAGAATGGGGCGCGCCAGGCGCTGGTTCTTTTTGAGGCCGTCGGGCAGCTGGTTGCCGCAAAAAACACGCTTTCCGGCCTCGTAATGCGTCCAGATGCTGGTCGCGGTAACGCCGGTGACGTAGGCGCGAACGACCATCTCCACCGGCAGCGGCGTGCATTCCACCGCTTCGATGACGTTGGGGTCGGGCACCTTGAGCACGTGGTTTTTGGCGATATCCGCCGTTTTCGCGAACCACCACGCCGCGAGCCGGTTCAGGATCTGCCCTTTGAGCGGCAGCGTCCCCAGCACCCGATCGAAGGCGCTGATCCGATCGGTGACGACGATGAAACGCCGCCCGTCACGGGTCGTGTAGTTGTCGCGGACCTTTCCTTCGTATTTGGTGCCGAGCGCCCCGAGGTCGGTCTTTTCCAGCGTGTGTTCGAGCGCCGAGCGGAGCGTGCTTTCCGGGAGAGGCATGGCGGTCGGGAAGCTAGTTCCCTGGGCGGCCGGGCGCAACTCCTAGCACTACTCCGTCAGATTCACGCTACCAGATCGATCATCGGAGCAGGCATACGGCCACTCAACCGCCTGACCGGACAGGCGCAACACCCCCTTCAACGAAGCCAGCAAGGCGAGCGCCTCGCGGCCGTGGCCATCGGCAGTCCCCTTGGCGGCGGCCTCGCCGCATCTTATATGGCCGCCTCGCTGAACTGGCCGATCGTGATCTGGTATGGCGAAGAACTGACAGAGTAGTGCTAGGGCCGATGGGGGCCTATCGGGTGCGGCGGAGACGGCGTCTCTCCTGGAGCCCATCCGGCGGGCGCGGGGCCGGCCCGGCGCCCAGGTGCTAGCTTGGAAGGCCTCATGACCAACCCCCCGACCCCGCCGTCCGAGGTACCCCCATCTGCGCGGTCGGGGCGATCGCTCGGTAAGGAACTCGCTTTCGCCACGCCGCGTAAGCTTCCCAAAGCACCGGAGTTGCGAGGTCGCGTCGTGGTGCTCGATGTGGCGTTCGCTTCCGAAGCCTCAGGGGGCGGTTTCGACAAGATCACCCGCCCTTTCATCGAGGGGCTCGGGGCGCGCTTGGCGATGTGGGTCGACCACCACGACAGCGCCGAACACGCCCGCTTTGCGGGCGACCCTCGTTTTTTTCTGGCCACCAAGGCCGAGCACGGCGCCTGCCCGGAGATGGTGACGCCCGACCTCGTGGCGCGCGCCGGCCAGGTCGACACCATCGTCTGCCACACCGACTTCGATGGCCTCGCCAGCGCGGCCAAATGGATCCGCGGCGGGATCGAGCCCTACGCCAATGCCGATGACGATGCTTGGGCCATCGACACCCGTCTCAAACGCCCGGGACCGATTGGCGAGCGTCTGGACCGCGCTCTTCGCGCGCGCCCTTCCGATCACGGGCTCTTCGGGCTCGTGGTCCGGCATTTGTCGAGCGGGCTCGCCGACGCGTCGCTCTGGAGCATCATCGACGCCGCCGCGGCCGAGCTCGTCCCCATCGAGGCCGAGACGCGTCGCGTTGCGGAATGGTACGTGCGGATTTCGCCGGGCGTCGCTTTGGTGGACGTCTCGAGCGCGAGCCCGCCGAACGCCACCCCCTCGCGTATCGACAAGACACAGCTCTTGCTCTTGGGGCAGGAGAAAGAGGCGGTGTCCGTCGTCATCGACCGCGACACCATCACCGTGGCAGCGCGTTTCGACAGCGGGAAAAATTTCCTCAAGCTGTTCGGACTGTCGGGGGGCATGCCGACCCGTGTTTCCGTACCGAAGAGCCGCCTCCGTGAGGTACTTCTTGCTTTGGGCGTCGCGCCCGAGGCGTATCCGGTCTGAGTCTCGACATGGCGCGGGCCATCGACGGGGCGAGAGGAACCAGCCGATGACATCCTTTTTCCAAAAGCTGCTCGGGCGGGCGCTACCGCTGCTCGTCGTTCTTGCGCCGTTGCCGAGCGCTGCGGCCGAGGACAGCGTCACTGCGCCGGCGGGAGGTGGTCAAGCTTTGCTCGCCGCGAAATGGCTCGCCGGCGGTCTCGCTTACCACGCCTGTGCGCAAGCGCCTTGCGCGGCCGGCCCGGCGGACCCCGTCGTGCAGTTGCCACTCGGCGTTTCTGCGCAAGACGTCGCTCTGGAAACGATCGCCATCGGGAGCGGACGCCATGCGATTTACGCACATTCGCCGTCGTTCGCCGCGCTCTTGACCGCCGTGCCGGGCGGCGCGCCGCAAGCGAGCGTCCTGTGGTCGGGCGTCATCGGCTTCACCAAGGGCGAGGCCGGCGAGCAGTACGGCGATTGGCTGGAAGTGACCGAGCCCGACGAACAGAAGTACGTGCGCGTTCTCCTCGGCGAAGTACGCGAGGAGATCAGCATCTGCGGTCGCCGCTCCATCCTCTCTCCCAAGGTTCTCGATCCCAAGGATCTCACTTTCAAGGGCGCGCGCGTGCAGCGGCTTCCCCGTGAGGAAAGGCAACGTGCACCCGTGCTGGCGGCGATCGCGGGCTCCCCGGCGGTGACGCTGGGCGGACAAATCCTCCAAGGGGCGGCGGCATCGAGCGGCATCGGCAATCCTGGCGCCGTCACCGACGGCGATCCGGAGACGAGTTGGTCCGAGAACCGTGGCGGCGAAGGGGCCGGCGAGTTTTTGCGCATGAACGCGCCGGAGCAAGTCGCGATCACGTCGCTCTCCATCGTGGTGCGCCCTCCCACCAAGGAAGTGCCCAAGGGCGCGGCGCCGCGCAAGCTGTGGCTCGCCACCCCCGACGCGCTCTTTGCGATCGTGTTCTCCGAGGACCCGTGGGCCCACGCGGGCACGTCGTACGACGTGAAGTTCCCCGCGCCTCTCAAGACGCGATGCCTCGCGGTCGTGCTCGACGAAGCCTTCGCCAAGGGGCCCGCTCCCGACGTCAGCGTCACCATCGCCGAGGTGACGGCCCACACCGAGTTCGACGGCAAAGCCGACCCCGCGGAGCTGGCCGGCGCGCTTGCCGGCGGACAGGAACGGGCGCGCATGGCGGCGGCGATTCTCGCGCGCGGGGGTGAGCCTGCCTATGAGGCCGTGGCGCGCGCCTATCCCGAGCTCGACGATGCCGGACGGGTCCTGGCGCTGGAGGTGATCGACAACGCCCCTTGCAGTCGTAGCGCTCCGCTTTACGTGAAGGCCACCGAGATCGGTCGCCCGGGCGAAATTCATCATGCGGTGGACCGCCTCACGCGGTGCCAGCGCGCCGCGGCCCCCGCGCTCATCCAGGCCATTGGGAGCGGTCAGGACAAACAGAAGATCCAGGCGGCCCACATCTTGTCGCTGGTCGCTCCCGGGCTGGCGATCGAGACGCTGGTGCCCCTCTTGCCGCGGGCCAAACCGGGCCTGCGCGCCGAATACCGCGCGGCGCTCACCAAGGCGTCGCAAAGCCCGCTCGCCAAGGAGGCCACCGCCGCCAAACTCGCCGACGCTTCCCTTCCTCTCGTGGCGAGCATCGATCTTCTGCGCGCCACGACCGCGCAGCGCCATGGCACGCCCGAAGCGTCCTCCGCCTTTGCTCGGCTGGCCAAAAAGGACGCCGATTTCCGCACCCGCTATCTCTTGCTTGGTCCCGCCGCGGAGCTCGCCGGCGTGGGCGACGCGCGCGCGGAAGCGTACCTGATGCAAGCGCTCACGAGCGACAGCGACAGTCATGTGCGCGCACGGGCGGGAGAGCTGGCGGCCGATCTCCCGAGTGCGCTCGAACCGCTTTCGCGTGCGCTCGCAGATGACGATGTGCGCGTCCGCGACGCGGCGCTCGGCGCCGTGGTTCGCCTCACCGATCCCGGTAGCGCCAAGGTGACGCAGCGCGTGTGGCCCCCAGCGTTGTTTCCGGCCGCTCTCAAGCTGCTTGCCTCCGACGCGTTCACCTTCGTTCGCGCGCATGCGGCCGACGCGCTCGTCGCGGCGCCACCGGGCGAGGGTGTCGATGGTCCCCTTGCGGCCGCCATGGGTGACTCGGCTCCGATGGTGCGCGCGCGAGCCATCGAAGCGCTGGGTCGCCGTCACGCGCAAGCGCACGCGCCCGCGATCCGTGAAGCGCTCGACAACGAAGCGGAGACGGTCGACGTTCGCGCGCGCGCCGCCCGGGCCCTCGGGCGCCTTTGCGATCAGGGCGCCGCGGATCGTCTCACCGAGCTTGCTCGCAAGGCCACCAGCCCACAGCCAAATGCCGATATCATCGCCATCGCGACGAGCGCGGCGGCCGCCCTTGGTCAGCTCAATCCCCCCGACCTCGGCAAGCGCCTTGCCCCGCTCGCGGAGAAAGGCGCGCCCCGCTTCGCGCTGGAAATGGTGCGCGCCGCCGTCGGTTCGACCGATCGCTGTCGCTAGCACGACGCTGTCAGTTCTTCGCCATACCCGATCGCGATCGGCCGATGCAGCGAGCAGTGCTACTGCCATTTCGCACGTCTGGTGTGGAGCCCCGCGCAGGTGTTCGCGGCGCGGGCCCATTCCGCCCGTTTCCGGGTCCCTGGTTTGTGGTACGTACGAGCGATGCCGTTGCCGCAAGTCTTGGTGACCGGCGGAACGGGTTTCGTCGGATCCCGGTTGACCCAAGAGCTCGTTCGACGAGGGTATCGTGTCAAGGTATTGGCCCGTCCCGGCTCTTCGCGGCGAGCGCTGGCGGCGATCGATCCGGCCCACCTCGAAGTCGTGGAGGGGGACGTGACCATCGGTCACACCGTGTACCGGGCCCTCGCCGGCTGCCGTGCGCTTTTTCACGTAGCCGCCGAGTTCAAGATCTGGGACCGCCGCCCATCGAAGATCCTGGACGCCGCCATCGTCGGAACGCGCGAGACGCTCTTCGCCGCCAAGAAACGCGGGATCGAGAAAATCGTCGTTACCTCGAGCACGGCGGCGATCGGCGCCACCAGCGATCCCACCGAGATGAACGAGAGCTTCACCTTCAACCGCGAAGATTCGGCGCCGTACATCGTCGCCAAGCGCCGGGGCGAACAGGTCGCGCTGGAGATGGCGGATCAAGGACTTCCGGTCGTCGTCGTCAATCCAGCCACGATCCTCGGCCCGGGCGACTACAAACCGACCCCTTCCGCCGATCTCCTTCTGACTTTCCTGCGCTGGAGCATGCCGTTCGGCTTCCCTTACACGCCCGGGGGCTTTTCGGTGGTCGACGTGGACGATGTCGTCGGCGGGCACATTCTCGCCATGCAGCGCGGTCGCGTGGGACAGCGCTACATCCTCGGCGGTACCAACACGACCGTCGAAGACCTGTTCGTGACCCTGGCCGAAATCACCGGATTGCGCGGTCCGGGATGGAAATGCCCGCCGGGGCTCGTCGTTCTCGGAGGCGCCCTCTCCCAGCTCTACGCTCGTTTTTCGCAGAACACCCCGCAGCTGACGTACAAATTCGCACGTGACTACATCGGCTCCTACGTCTGGGTCACCAGCGGCAAGGCGGAATCCGAGCTCGGTTTCACACACCGCCCCCTGCGGACGACGCTCGCGCGCGCGGTTCGATTCTTTCTCGAGAACCGCATGCTGTCCGAGAGCCGCGCAGCCAAGCTACGTTTCGACTTGAGGGCGTTCGCCTGATGAGCGGATTTCGCGTCCGCACCGCGCGGGAAGACGATGTGGAGCAGCTCGTCGAAATGGGCTTGTGCGCGTACCCGGACAGCGGCGGATTCGAACACCGACGGCGCAAGCTGGTGCAGAACTCCTTCGGCGGCTTGAGCGATGTCCGGGTCATCGAGAAGGACGGCCGCATCGCCGGTCAAGCCGCGCTCTATTTCATCGACCTTTGGCTGGGGGGACGCCGCGTCCCCTGCGCGGGCATTGCGTCGGTGTCGGTCCCGCCGGGGGAACGGCGCGAGGGGATTTCGCGCGCCCTTTTCCAACAGCTTCACGCCGAGGTCGACGCGCGCAAAGCGGCGCTGACGCTCCTCTACCCGTTCCGCGAGGGTTTTTACGCGCGGCTCGGGTATGCGACCACGGTCCCGCTCCTGACGATGCGCGTGGCGACCGACGCCATTGCCCAGGCCCCGTGCCTCGCCGACGGAGCGGCCGGTTTCACGTTTCGTACCCTGGAAGGCCCGCTCGTCGCTGACGCTCGTCTGCTCTACGAGGAGGCTGCGCTGTCGCAAGCGGGTCGCATGGTTCGCAGCGAGGCGCGCTGGCTCCGTCTCTTTTCGCGCGAGGCGCGGCACTGGATGGGCGCGGTCTCTGCCGAGGGTCGCCTGGAGGGATACCTTTCGTTCTCTTACGAGGTGCCGGTGAGCCATGGCCGCCAAACGCTGATCGTTCACGAGATCACGGCCCGCGACAGCCGCGCGCGCCGGGCCCTTCTCGTGGCGCTCGGCAAGCAGCGCGATCAAGTCGACGACGTCGAGATGACCATCCCCCTCGGCGATCCCCTCCCGTTCGCGTTTCACGACGCGCCCGGATGGCGGCGAGGAACGGCGTCCATCCAGCACCCGCTGGGGACGCTCGGGGCGGGCCCCATGCTTCGACTGGCGGACGCCGCGCGCGCGCTCACGCTGCGCGGTTACCCCGTCGACGGCGAGCTCGACATCGTGGTGTCGGAGCCGGCGTCCACCACGTCGAAGACGATGCACCTCGTCGTCCGCAACGGCGCTGGGGAAATCGTGAACGACGGGGGCCGCAGCGCGAGCGCGGAAAAGAAAAATAGAGGGCACGCCATCGACCTTTCGCTGTCCACGCTCGGTTCGATCGTCGCGGCCGGCTTGCGGCCGAGCGATGCGGCCGAGCTCGGGCTGCTGCGCGGAAAAGGCGCGGCGCTCGCCACGGCGGACGCCTTGTTCTCGGGTCCCAGGTTTCAATGCCTCGATCCGTTCTGATCGCGCCGGCCGCACTGATGGCCGGACCCATCGCCGCGCTCATCGCCTCGGCGCCGGCCGCGGCGCGCGTAGCCGATGATCGCATCGCTTTCCTCGCCGCCTGGCCGGCCATCGCCGGGCTCGTCGGCGTCCCTCTGGCGGGGCTCATCGCCGCCATGCGTCTTGCGCGGCGATCGCTCGGTGATCGGAAGCCGAGCTCGGCCGCGCCGCTTCTTTGGGGCGCCGGCGTTTGGCTTTGCCTTTCCCTTCCCGCCGATGCGGTCCTCGCCACCGTTCTCAAAGCGACGACGCACCACCGTGCTCTCGGCGGCGCCACGTTCGCCGCCTTGGCTCTCGTCGTCAACGGGCTCGCCGCGCTCGGGGCGTGGCGATTCACGGTCAGCGTCCTGCCGCGCTTGTCTTCGCGCGCCAGAAGCAAGGACTTCGCGCTCGTCGTCGCGCTTTCGGCCGGACTGCTGATCCTGGCGGCCGTCATCATCGGTGCGCTCGGAGCGGGCGGACCTGCCGATGCCTCGCTCGCCGATCGCGTGTACGCCCTCTTGGTCGATGGAAGCTTGGCGGTCGCAGCGACGGCTCTGGCCGCGCTGTGGGACGTTTCCCCCCGTCGGGCACAGCTGGCTTCCTGGAGCGGCGCTGGCGGCCTCGCCCTGCTCGGTTCCATCGCTCTAAGCTCGCTCGTTCAGTCGCCGAACCTGTCGAGACGCGTCGTCGAGCAAGCCCCTTTTGCCGCTGCGATCGGTCAAACGGTCGGTCTCGGCACCGAGGTCGCGCCGAGCCCCCCGCCGCACCGCTAGCGCGTCGCGCTGGTCGGCTGCCATTTGACGCCGACTGGGCGATGGCTACGTTACGCCCTCATGAATGAAATGATTCGACCGAGGTCAGTCGGGCAGGCCGGTTCGCTGGTCGAGGCACCCGCCGAAAAGCTCGTTTTCCTTAGGAAAGTTTACTCGCTCTTCACCGGTAGCGTGGTGACGGCATCGACCGGAGCGCTGGTGGCGCTCTACGCGGGTGCCGACCTGTCGCGGGTGACCGTTCCGATCGGTCGAACGATGGTCACCGTCCCCCCGCTGGTCGGCTTTTTTGCCAACCACTGGATCATCGGAATGATGATGTTCCTCGGCGCTTTCTTCGGTGCTTCGATGGTGCGCGAGCGTCCGGGGGTGAACGTGGCGGCGCTCTTCGGCGCTTCGTTCGTCAGCGGTCTCTACATCGCGCCCATGCTGTGGTTCGTGCAGGTCCAAGCCACCCAGGGAACGACGCTTTCGCCCGCCCCGGTACGCGACGCGTTTCTTTTGACCGTCCTCGGCTTTACCGGTCTGACGAGCTATGCGCTTCTGTCGAAGCGCGACTTCTCGTTTCTCGGAGGATTTCTCTCGATGGGCCTGTGGGTGCTCATCGGTGCCAGCCTGCTCAGCCTCTTCGTCGGAGGGGCCTCATTTTCGCTGGCCATTGCCAGCGTCGGCGTCCTTTTGTTCGGCGGTTACATCCTCTTCGATACCTCGCGGATCCTGCGAGACCCCACCAACCGCGACGCTGTGGGCGCCGCCATCGGTCTTTACCTCAACTTCTTGAACCTGTTCCTCTTCTTGCTGCGAATTCTGGGATCGGCACGTCGCAGCGACTAACACGGCGCGGTCAGTTTTTCGCCGTACCCGATCACGATCGGCCAATTCAGCGAGGCGGCCACTTGAGATGCGGCGAGGCCGCCGCCAAGGGGGCTCCGGTGGCCACAGCGGCGGGAGGAAATGCGACGGAAGGCCGGCCGGCGCGACGGGCGGCGAGGGGCCTCTTCGTGTAGAATCCCGAATGGGATGTTGTTCTCGCGTTGCGTGGCGCTGGCATTGGCCGGGGTCGTGACCCTCGCGGCGGCAGCGCGTGCATCGGCAGGAGTCAGTCCTTTCTCGCTCGGAGCGGTGCCGCCGCCTCCGCCGGAGGCGGAGACCGGCTCGTTCGACGTGCCGCGCAAGCCGCCCATCCCGGTCAGCTTTCTTTCCCACGAGGGCGCGTGGATCGAGTTTCAGTATCCGCCGTCGGCGCGCGATCGCGTGGGGGGAATCGTCGCCCAGGCGGATGAGCTACGGGCCGAGCTCACCGAGGCTCTCGGACAGACGCCACTCGAGGGCGTCGAAGTCCGCGTCGCACGCGGGATCGAAGAAATGAGCACGCTCGCGCCATCGGGATCGCCGCCTGACCCGCAGCAGACGAGCGTCGTTTATCCGCAACTCCGCCTGATCGTCCTGTCCCTCGGCGGCGGTGACTCCGCCGAGCTCGGGAGCGCGTTCCGACTCGAGCTCGCGCGCCTGGCGCTTTGGGAAGCCGTCGGTGGGCGCACCTTGCCGCGGTGGTTTTCAGAAGGCTTCGCGGCGCGCTTCGCACGTGAGGGGGAGTGGGCACGCGAGTGGCAGCTCTATCGGACCGCGCTGCGACGCCGGACGCATACCACCGCCGAGCTCGATCACGCCTTCGAAAAAGGGGGCGCGCAAGGCGCCCTCGCCGCCGCGGAGGCCACCGACTTTCTGACGTTCCTGCTCAAGCCGGAAAAAACCGCCAAGTTTGCGGCGGCGGTCGAACGTTTGCGGCAGGGGGAGGAAGTGGGCAGCGCGCTCGGTGCTGGCTATGTGTCGGACATCGCGGTGCTCGAGCGGGAATGGCGCAGCGAGCTCGGCCGCCGGACCACCCTGACGACGATTCTGGGCGGTGTCGGTCTGCCGTCGCTCGGTCTGCTTGGCTTCGTGCTCGTCCGCGCGGCGCGGCGCCGCCGCCTGGCGGCCCTGCGCGCCAAGGGACAGAAGCGTTTGCGTGCCAAAGCCGCGCTGGACGCTCCCCGCGTTCACATCGTGCTCAGTCGGCGCGAAGAGCGCGTCGAACCGCCGATGCACGCACCGGAGCCGGAAGTGCCCAAAGTCGAGCACGAAGGACAGTGGCACACGCTGCACTGAGCGCCGGTCGTTGGCGCGCTCACTTCGGCGTGATGGTGGGGCAGCCGAAGACCACTTGAACCTGGCGGACCTTTCCGCTCAGGAGAAGGTCGCAAGCTGCACCCAGCAGATCGAGGTCGTGGCGCGGCAGGCGGGTGGAAGCTTCCATCGGGTCGCCGGCACCGGTTCCGGCGTCTTCACCGGGCGTCGATGCGTCGGCGCTCGTCGCATCCTCCGGCCCCGCTCCGTCGCTTTCGCCACTGCCGTCCTCGTCCGTGGCATCGGTGGCGCCTCCGTCGTCCGCACGGCCGCCCTCGGTCGTGCCCGCGTCGCCGAGGTTGGTCCACACCCATCCATCGGGACCGCCGTACGCCACCAGCTGACGATCGAGGTACACGTTGACCAGGCTCATTTCGCGTGGCGGTGTTTCGAGGTGCAGGTGGCAGCTCAGGACGACGGTCGATCCGATGGCGGCGAGAATGTCATCGAGCTCGGTCAAGTGATCGACTTCGTAGTACGCCGCGCCGCCGGCGGGTCGACCCGTTCCTCCCGTTCGCGCCAGCTCGTCGAGCAAGGTGGCATACGGCGCACTGCCCGGGATGCCGACGACGTAGGTCTTGATGCCTCGCTGAGCGAGTGCCCCGACGGCAGCCAGCGTGGCCACGTCGTCGAGACACGACGCGGGGCCGTAAAGTGCAGGGCTACAGCAGTTGACCCCGTCCATGCAGGAAGGGGAATGCTCGATGTTGGGAATGCATTTGCTCGCGTCGCAGGTGGCGGCGGAGTTGCAATTGGGTCCGCCGTCGGTGGCCAGGATGACCACGGTGCGGCCGGGCAGGGCGGCCAGTGTCGGACGGAGTCGAGCGAGGGTCGCCCCGGTGGGCGTTCCGCCGATGGGCAACGTGCCGGAGGGCAAGCTGATCGTTCGCGAGAATGCTCGCGTCACGTCGCCGTCGGCGGCGCACGCTCCCACTTGGAGCGGGTCACCGGGTTGGGTGGGAAGAACCTCTTCGCCCGTGCCGCAACCGTCGTCGAGGAGGGGCCCGGGGAACACCGCGGCGCCCACGTTGACCTGGGCGCCCAACCTGCGTACGAGCGCGACCGATGCCGTGGCCACCGCGTCGTATTTCATCTGACCGTCGACGATCTCCTGCATGCTGCCGGAGCGGTCGATCACGAAGTAGATGTTCGGTGGCTCGCTCGTCGCTTGGAGGAACGTGTTGCCGCAGAGCCCCTGGGCATCGGGTAACGGCGGCGCGGCGGCGTCATCGACGCAGCCTCCGCCGCCACCCCCGATGCCGCCTGATCCGCCGTCTTGCAACGGCGGGTCGTCGACGAGGGCCGGCGGACGGGACGGCGCGCCGCATCCGAGCGCACCGAGAGCCGCGATCCAAAAAGGCAATGCACGAGGCACTCCTTTCAGGTTAGCCGAAGTCGAGAAGCTTCGCGTCGGACGGACGCTTACCCGAAAACCTCCTTTACCAGCGCTCGAACGGCCATTTGGACTGCGTCGTCCGAGGAATATTGGACGCGGAATCCCGCGCTGGCGAGCGCATCGGGTTGGAGGCGGGATTGCGGCACGTCGCCTGGCCACCCACGTTCGCCGCCGGTGTAGCGGATTTCAGCTGCTGGGTACGGAGAAGCCGCGACGCAGAGCTCGGCAATTCGGCGCACGGAGGTGAAATCGGCGGGCCCGAGGTTGAAGATCTTCAGGTGCCCGCGCGAGCCTTTGGATGTCGCCGCAGGGTGGGCGGCCATCGTCTTTTGCAGATGATCGAGCCCGAAACAGAGTCCCAACACACAGTCAGTGACGTAAAGGTAAGGCTTGGCTTGGCGCCCATCGCCGAGTACCTCGAGATACGTTTTCGCATCGCGCAGCTTCTTGAGAAAATCGAGGGCGGCTCCATGCGTGCCGCGAGGGCCCACCACGTTGCCGAAGCGGAAGATCATCGCGTTGAGGCCGAAGCATTCCACGTAGGCCGAGATGAGCGCCTCGCCAGCGAACTTGCTGGCGCCGTAGAGCGAGATGGGGAGGCTCCCCAGGTCGAGCTCGCCGCAGGGCTCGGCCGTGTCTCCATACACCGTGCCGGACGACGAGAAGACGAGCTGCCGCACACCGGCGAGTCGCATGGCTTCGACGACGTTGTAGGTGGCGATCGTCCCCTGCTCGAGATCGAGCCGGGTTCGCTCGAGGCCCCAGCGCGCCTCGGGATTGGCCGCCAAGTGGAAGACGACGTCGTGGCCGGCCACGGCCTGGGTGAGTGCTTCCAAGTTGAGCGCGTCCTCGGTGACGAGGGTTGCTGCCCCGCTCGAAAGGTGGCGGGCAACGAATTCCCGTTTACCCACCGACAAGTTGTCGTAGATCGTCACCGGGCCGTGCTCGACGAGCTTGTCCGTCAGGTGGCTGCCGATGAATCCTGCTCCCCCTACGATGAATGAGCGCATGCTGAAGAGGGCATACTCAATACACCCGCGGCGGGCAAACGTTGCCGGGTCGATACCTCCGTGCAAGATGGCCCCATGACGGACGCCCCCGGGCTGGCCAGAGGGAACCCTTTACCGCAGAAGGCCGGCAAGGCGCGTTACCTGGCGCTTCTCGTGCCGGTCTTCGGTCTGGCCGAGCTCGGCGCGCATTTCTATTTTGCACGACGCGCACCGAAGACCGAAGAGTGGGCCGCCGTGCGACCGCTGGTGGCTGCTTGGTACAAGTCGGAAAGTGCCGTGGTAGTTGCGCCTTACTGGGCCGAGCCGATGGCGCGCCTCGCGTTCGGCGACGAGCTGATGCCGGTCCGCGACGTGGCGCGCCCCGACATGACGCGTTACGCCGAAGCGCTCGAGGTGTCGATCATGGGTCGTCGCGCGCCCGAGCTCGAGGGTTGGAAGGTGGCGCGCGAAGAGCGGCAAGGAAAGTTCACGCTTCGCGCCATGCAGAACCCGTCGCGTCCCCATCTCACCTTCGATTTCGTCGATCACGTCGACCCGTCGGCAGCGGCGGTGCACATCGAGAAGAAAATCGGCAAGGTAGACTGCGCTTTCACGCCCAACGCTCCCCTCGAAAGCGGCGGACTCGGGGGCCCGCCCGTCTATCCGAGCGCGCGCTTCGCTTGCTCCGGGGAACCGAACCACGTGTTCGTGGGGGTGACGATCGTCGAGGACGAGAAGCAGCACCCGCGCCGCTGCGTTTGGTCGCACCCGCCCGGCGCAGACGCCGAGTTGGTGACGCATTTTCGCGCCGTGCCGCTCGGGACCATGATCCACGGGCATGCCGGCGCCGGGTGGCTCATCGAACGCGATCGCGCCGTGCCCACCTTCACCGTCAAAGTGATGGTCGCCGGCCAGGAGGTTGGCACCGTCGTTCACGCGCCGGGCGATTTCTGGAAGCCGTTCGAGTTCCCTCTGCCAGCGTCAGCCGCTCAGCGGAATGCCGATGTGGAATTTCGGGTAAACGCGCCCGGCGGTGGCACCCACGTCTGCTTCGAGGCCGATTCGCGATGAGTCTTCGACGACGGGGAATGTCGCGGAAGAGTTACTTCGTCGATCATCTCATCGGCGCGACGCTGGCCGTCGTCTATTTGGTCGTCTTGGTGCACACCGCGCGGGGCATCGGGTATGCGCGCGACGAGGGGTTCTACTTTCGCGCCTCGTCGGCCTACGCCGCCTGGTTCGAGCTCTTCTTCCGCGATCCCGCCGCAGCCATCCAGCGCACCACCGTCGACGCGTATTGGTCGAACAACCACGAGCATCCGGCGTTCGTCAAATCGGTCTTCGGATTGTCGTGGACTTTCCTTTTCAAAAAGTGGCACCTCTTCGCCGAAGAAGGGACGAGCTACCGCTTCGGAGGAATGTGTTTCGCCGCGGGGGGCGTGTGGCTCATCTACCTGTGGGGGGCGCGGGCCCGCTCGCGCACGGTAGGGATCGTGGCCGCGCTGCTCTTCGCGCTCATGCCGCGCATCTTTTACCACGCGCACCTCGACTGCTTCGACGTGCCCATCGCGGTGATGTGGACGCTCTGCGCCTATTGCTATTGGCGCTCGCTGGAGAACCTCGGCCTCGGTTGGGCCATCACGACGGGCATCGTCTTCGGGCTCACCCTCGACACCAAGCACAACTCCTGGATCTTGCCTCCCGCGCTCGTCTTGCACGCTTGTTTGGCACGCGGGCGCTTCATCTGGCGGGGACTCAAGCGCGGTCAGCTGCGCGTGCCCCCCGCCTTGGTGGGCATGGCGGCCATCGGTCCCCTCGTCTTTTTCGCGCTGTGGCCGTGGATCTGGTTCGACACCGTCGAGCGAGTGAAGGGATACGCGCAGTTTCATCTCGGTCACGAATATTACAACATGGTCTTTTTGGGGGAGACGTACTGGCACGCTCCCTCGCCGCGCGCTTATGCGTGGGTGATGACCGCGGCCACGGTCCCTTCCGTGACGCTGCTGCTCTTTTTCATCGGCGCCGCCTCGCGCGTGCGTCAAACCATCGCCGGTGTCTTCTCCGGGCAGGCCAAGGATTACGATCCTCGCGCCACCGATCTCTTGTGGGCCATCGGTCTCTTCGCCCAGTACGCGCCTTGGGCGTTGTCCACGACGTATCCCATCTTCGGCGGCACCAAGCACTGGTTCACCGCCTATCCGTTTCTCTGTTTGTTTGCGGGCACGGGGTTCGTGTGGGTCAGCGGGCAGGTGCGACAGCTCGTTCAGCGTGGCTCTTTTGCGCGTCTGCCCGCGCGAGCCGTCGATGCCGTGCTCGGCGCGGCGGTCCTCGCCGCGCCGCTGGCGGAAACGGTACATTCGCACCCCTGGGGGCTATCGAATTACACGCCGCTGGTGGGTGGCGCGTCGGGCGCGGCGACGCTGGGGCTCAATCGACAGTTCTGGGGCTTTACCACGGGGGCGGTGACCGACTGGCTCAACGAGCACGTTTCGCCGGGGCAGTCCGTTTACATCCACGATACAGCGGGCGAGTCGTGGGACATGCTGCATCACGACGGACGACTCTTGCCACACGTGAGCGCCGCTTGGTCCATCCCGGGCAGCAACTTCGCGCTCTATCATCACGAAGAGCACATGCAAACCATCGAGTACCAGATCTGGGGCTCCTACGGAACCACGAGGCCCGCTTACCTCGGGGTCTACGATGGCGTGCCCATCATCTACGTCTACGCCAAGCCGGGCCAGATGAACCGCTGAGCCCCCTCAGACGTTACGCCCCGCCGCCTCCTCCGCTTTGATCCATGCGGCGAAATCGCGTAGGCCATCGTCGAGGGCGATCTGGGGCTGCCAGCCCCAAAGCTGGTGCGCCTTGCTGACGTCGGCGAAAGTCACGTCCATCTCACCGACGGGCCGGTCGACGCGGCGCACGCGCGGCTCGAGCCCGAGCGCCTGTCCGAGCTTGCCAACCAGATCAGTGACGGTGCACGGCGAGGAGTTGCCGAGGTTCACCGTCTTGATTCCTTCGCTCTCCTTCATGGCGTGCTCGACGCCGCGCACGACGTCGCTCACGTGCGTGAAATCGCGCGCCATCGAACCATCGCCGAAGACGGTCACCTCTTTCTGCCGAAGAATGGCGGTAGAGAACTTACGAATGGCGAGATCGGGCCTTTGCCGCGGGCCGTAAACGGTGAAAAACCGGAGCATGGTGATGGGGCAGCGGTGGATGTGGTGGGCAACCACGCAGAGCAGCTCGGCGCTGCGCTTGGTGGCGGCGTAGGGGCTCGGGGGGCTGACGCAAGGCTCGGTTTCGGAAAAAGGGGTGCGGCTGTCGTTGCCGTAGACGGAGCTCGAGCTGGCGAACACGAGCGGGATACCGGCGCGCGACCATGCATCGAGCACGTTCTGCGTGGCGACGATGTTGGCGCGGACGTAGCGCGCCGGGTCGGTGAGTGAGAGACGCACGCCGGCCAGCGCGGCGAGGTGGACGACCACGTCCGGCTTCGGGCTGCGCAGAGCGTACGCTTCCACGGCCACCGCGTCGGCCAGATCGAGCACGTCGAGCCGAAAACGCGGGTGACGGAGGCTCCCTTGGAGATGATGGATCTTGAGGTGAGAAGGGTAGTAGTCGTCGAGCTTGTCGACGCCGTGCACGGTGTGGCCGGCATCGAGGAGCCGCTCCACGAGGTGCGATCCGATGAAGCCGGCGCAGCCGGTGACGAGCACCGCGCGGCCCGGATCGGCGGTCATCGCTGGCGACCCGCGGTGGTTCCGACCCCGAGGTACTGGAAACCGCGTTCGTTCAGGTCGAAGACCGACCAGATGTTGCGCGCATCGACGATTTTCGGCGTCTTCATCCGCCGCTTCAGCTCCTCGAGGTCCGGGTTGCGGAAATGGCGCCACTCCGTCATCAGCACCAGCGCGTCGGCGCCGTCGAGCGCGTCGTACTCGTTGTCGAAATACGCCGCCTTGGGCGCGTAGGCGGCGGCGAAGTTGGCGGCGGCCTCCGGATCGTGTGCCCGCACTCGAGCCCCGAGCTCGAGCAGACGCCGCACCAGCGTCCCCGCCGGTGAGTCGCGCACGTCGTCCGTTTCCGGCTTGAAGGCGAGACCCCACACCGCGATCTCCTTTTTGGACAGCCCTTCCGGGAAAAGCGAGAGCACGCGGTCGATGACGTACTGCCCCTGGCGCGCATTGGCGCTCGCCGCGGCATCGACGATGCCGAGCGCCTTGCCGTGATCGACGGCCAATGCCGATAGCGCCGAGATGTCCTTGGGAAAGCATGAGCCGCCGTAGCCGGGACCGGCATAGAGAAAGTGCGGACCGATGCGCCGGTCGGAGCCGAGGGCGTGGCGGATGGAGTTGATGTCGGCCCCGGCCGAGTCGCACAGCTGCGCCAGCTCGTTCATGAACGAGATGCGCACCGCCAACATGGCGTTGGCTGCATATTTGGACAGCTCTGCCGACCGCCGGTCCATGACCAGCACACGCTCGCTCGACAGCTGCAGTGGACGATAGAGATCGCGCATCGCCTCCTCGGTGGCTTCGTCGCTCACGCCGATGACGACGCGATCGGGCCGGAAGAAGTCTTCCAGCGCGGCTCCCTCCTTGAGAAACTCGGGATTGGAAGCGACGCGAATGGGTTGATCGCCGACGGAGCGGACGCGCTTCTCGACTTCGTCGCACGTGCCAACCGGCACCGTACTCTTGACGGCGATGAGGGCCGGTTTGGTGGCTGTCTTGGCAATGGTTTCGGCGGCCGCAAAAACGGAGCGCAAATCGGCGCGGCCACCTTCGCCAGCGGGAGTCCCGACCGCAATGAAATAGATGTCGCTGCCGGTGTAGGTTCCCTCGATGCGGGTGCTGAACGAAAGGCGTTTCCCCCGTACGTTGCGGGCGACGATCTCGGCGAGCCCCGGCTCGAAGAACGGGATCTTTCCGCGGCGCAGCGCGTCTACCCTCTCCTCGCTCACGTCCGTGCAGAGGACATGATTGCCCATTTCCGAAAGGCCGGCCGCTGTCACAAGGCCTACGTACCCCGAACCAGCAATGGAGATTTTCATGTTCGGCGGTCTTGTTAGCATGACTCCCGTGCTCCGTCGTCGACCGCACGACGCCCATGCTATAAGCCCCCGCGTGCCGCCCTTTCCTCTGCAGGCCGTCTTGGCCAAAGCGCTTTCGTTCGAGCCCCTGGCGAGGACCGCGCGCACGCTCTCCGATTGGGTCGACCTCGAAGCGTCCTCGCTCATCAAGTCGCTGACCGCGCTCGCGCCACAGACCAAAGGGCGACTGCTCGACGTGGGGTGCGGAGAGAAACCCTACGAGCATATTTTTCGGCCTTTCGTGGATGATTATCTCGGCATCGAATACTCGGAGACCTTCGCCGAGACCAGCGCTGCGTCGAAGCCGGGGAAAGCGGACTTCGTCTATGACGGCAAGGTCCTCCCCTTCGAGGACAAGTGCTTCGACACCGTGGTCTCGATTCAAGTCCTCGAACACACGCCCGCGCCCGCCGCCCTGGTGGTGGAGATGGGGCGTGTGCTGCGCGACGACGGGCTGCTGCTGCTCAGTGCTCCGTTCTGCTTTCGTCTGCACGAGGAGCCGCACGACTATTTCAGGTATTCACCGCATGCCTTGCGGCTGCTCTGCGAACAGGCTGGCCTGCACGTCACCCACATGGAGCCGCGCGGGGGGCTCTTCAGCGTGATCGGGCACAAGCTCAACTCGTACCTCGCGCTCAATGTCGCGCACATCGACGCCGTGGCGCAGTCGCTAGGCAAGCTCGGTCACGAGCGCGTCTCCGAACGGGGAGCGCGCTGGTGGACCGTGCCCTGGGTGGCGCCTACCATGGCCACTATCGCGCTCGGCGCGCGCGTTCTCGATCGCGTGCTGCCCGATCCGACCGAGGCGCTCGGCTTCGTCCTCATGGCGCGCCGCTCGCGCGGCTAGCTGTCAGCGAACCGACGGCATGGTGATGCCGCGGATCAGCGGCCGCTGCCGAAAACCTCGAGCTCGGTCAACACGAGCTCGCGCGGCTCGCGCGAGTCGACACGGAGGCGAACGAAGCGCCCCGTGCGACCACCGAGCGGCACCACCCACGGTTTCGCCGCTGTGTAGGCGGCGGTTTGGCGCGCGACCTCCGCGTAGTCCTTGCCGTCCACGGAGATCTCGAGAACCGTCGGCAAGTCGTACTGCCCCCAGCAGCAATCGTCGCGGTCATACACCACGGCTTTGGTCAGCGTATGGACTTGCCCGAGGTCGACGATGGCCCAGGGATTGACTTCCGAGTTCGTGCAGATGTCGTAGGTTCCGCTCTTGGAGCCGTCGACCAGGCCCGAGGGGGGCAATCCTTCCGGGCTCGAGGTGCCGCAGTTGGGTCGGCGACTGCTCAACTGGACGGGTTTGCCGAAGGCGAGGTTCTTCGGCGAAAGGAGCTTGCTGGCGCCCCAGCCGACGAGCCCCACCACCGCGCCCAGCACGACCGCAGCCACGAACAAGAGGCGAAAGGTGCGGCTCCATTTGATCTGCGCCGCTGTCCTCGGCTCGACCATGGCGCGCAGCCAGTTGACCGTCGCCTCGACCTCGAGACGCCGGCTCATGGCTTCCGACGGTGGCAGCTCGTCGAAGACCAGCCGGTTGGCGTTGCTGAGTAGGTCGCGCGCCGTCGCCAATCCTTCGGGCGCACCGGTGAGCTGACCAGCCTCGACGAGCTCCGCGATGCGCTGCAATCCGTCATCCGATCGCGCGGAGTCCTCTGGCTCGCCACGAGCCACGAGCACGGCTTGCGCTGCGAGATACGCCGCGTCCCGCAGAATCACGAGTGCAGGCGCCAACTGGTCTCCCGCGGCCAGAGACTCGGCCGCCGCCAAGCGGGCATCGATGGCGGTGGCAAGCTCGCGGATCTTGGCGGCCTGATCGGGCGATCGCGCTTCGACCGCTTGCAGAGCGCGCTCGAGCAGAAGAACCTCGCGAAAAGGCCCGGGAATCAGCTTGCTGGCTCCTGTCGCTTGGCTCATCGGATCATCGCCTGTCGTGGCTTGCCGAATGAAGCAAGGAGCAAGCTAGTAGCCCTTCGACGGAGCGATCGCAAGATCCCGCCGAAACGACGGGAGCCGAACGGGCGTCCGCCCCGATCGCTCGGAAGAGCGTCGCGAATTTGCGGCGGAGTCGCGTCGTGGATGGGCGCCGTGCCGACGTCGCGCTCGCCGGTACCCGTGCCGGTCGGCCTGCTCACGCGTCGGGCTTGACAAAGATGGGGGGGGTGGTTTCTTCGGTCCCGCGATGAACGACGAATGAAAGATGCCGGCCCGCGGTCGTGGTTCAAAGAGGCAGCTCGAGCCGCGTCCTGGTTGGTACTGACCCTCGCCCTCGCCTCCGCGCTGAAGCCCTTTTTCACGGATCTGCGGACGTTCGGCTTCCACGACTGGGATTCGCACGCCGCCTACCGCTACATCACCGTGCTCGCGCTACGTCACGGCGAAGGGCCATGGTGGCATCCGTACATCTCCGGCGGCTATCCAGCGTGGGGCTATGTCGAAGGGGCGACCAACTTCATTTCCCCTTACCTTCCCATCTACCTTCTCTTTCCGATCCAAATCGCGATTCGCCTGGAGACTGCCGGCAGCGCGGTGACGGCGCTGGTGGGAGCTTACCTCTTGACCTCGCGCTTCACGCGCAGCGCCGCCTTGCGCGCTCTCGTCGCCGTGCTCTTCGCTTTGAACGGCCGCTGGGCCCTGCAAATGACGGCCGGACATACCTGGCACATGCGCTATGCGCTCATGCCGTGGGTCTTCTTGTTTTTCGACATGGCCGTCGAGCGCCGCAACCTTCGCTGGGCGGTGTACGGAGGGATGATCATGGCGCTCATGATCTACATGGGCGGGATCTATCCGGCGCCGCACACGGCCCTCACCCTCGGCGTCTATGCGCTCGTCGTCAGCGTCCTTTACCGCTCGCTGCAGCCGCTCGTGGCGCTCGCCGTGGTCGGAACGACCGCCTTCGGTTTCGCCGCGCCCAAGCTCCTTCCCATCTTCGACACGATGAAGCGCACGCCGCGCACCATCAATTCCCCGGAGGTGGTCGACGTCAACCAACTCTTGGTCATGATGACCGAGCACAGCCAACCTTTTTACGGCAGGCCGGTGGCGGTCCCCATTCACGGCTGGCACGAGTACGGCCTTTACATCGGGTGGGCCGGCGTCGCGGTGCTCGCGGTGGGCGTGCTCTTCGCCCGCCGGCCGCGCGGCCAAGCGTTGCGGATGGCGGGCCTCGTCGCGCTCTTGCTCGGCATGGGCTCGTTTCACCCGAGCGCCCCCTGGCCCCTTTTGCACCAGCTGCCCATGTTCTCGTCGCAGTGGGTACCGTCGCGCTACCTCTACCCGATGGTGCTGCTGCTCGGGCTCGCCTTCGTCAGCGCCGTCGGTCCTTGGCTCGACCAGATGATCGGCAAGCGGCACTGGCTCGACCTCGTCTTGCTCGGCCCCGTGCTCTTCGTCGCGTTCGACCTCGCCGGTGTCGCCCGCGACACGATGGGCACGACCTTCCATCTGGTTCCGCCGGACGAGATTCCCCGCAATGCGGAGTTCCATCAAGAACTGCGCTCGCCGTACCAATACAAGAACCCCGATCCGCACGCCGAATCGGTGCTCCTCGCCATGTTCGCCAACGTCGGCGTGGTCATCGCCTACGGAACACCCCTCTTCGAAGGGGGACACGCCGCGGCACGCGGCGCGCCCGACTACCACGGCGAAGCGTACATCTCCGATGGAAACGGCGAGGCGCGCATCGCGCACTGGACCACCAACTCCGCCACCGTCGACGTGCGCGGCGCGAGCCCGGGCGCCTTCGTGGTCTACAACCAGAACGCCGATCCCGGCTGGAGCGCCAACGGACGAGTCGCCGTCGAATGGAAACACCTCGTCGCATCTCCGGTGCCCGAGGGTGGCACGGGACGCGTCGTCTTTCGTTACTATCCGCGGGGTCTCAAGGCGGGCCTAGCCCTCTTTTGCTTGACCGCTCTTCTCGCCTTCGGCGTCCCGCGCGCGCGGCGAAGCTTTCCGGCTTGGGCTCTGCGTGCGCGCCGGTGGAGCGGCAAGCAGAGCGGCGCTACGGGTTGATCTCGATCTCGGTGAGCGCGAGGTAGCTGTTGGAACGGACGCGCACGAAGCGCGTCTTTACACCTTTGGCTTCGTAAATCCACGGCGAGCGCGCCGTGAAGCCCGTCGTCCGCGTGTCGACGGGGTTGAAGGTGGTGCCATCGTCAGAAAACTCGATGGTCCACGGGAGACTCTCGTCGAACCAGCCGTCGGCGCGGTTGAACACCTTGACCTTCTTGATGCTGGTCGGCTGCACGAGATCGACCATGACCCAGGCGAAGCTCCCCGCCGCGGCCGGCGCGGTATGGGCCCCGTAGGACCCTTCGATGTCGCCATTGACGATCCCGCTGTTGTCGGCGGGGGCCGTGCTCGCCGGATGCCGCTGGCTGATGGTGACCGGCTTGTTGAGGGCGATGTTGACGGGACGCGTGACCCGCACGACGATCCATCCGATCATGCAGGCGATCAAGGCGGCGGTGATGAAGAGGCGCACCAGGCGCGTGGCGCGGATCTCGTTGAGCGTGCGCGGTTCGATGAGCTCCTGCAGCCAGCGCAGGGTGAACTCCACGCTCTTTCGTCGGGAGAGGAGATCCTCGGGTGCGCGTCGGTCGAAGGCGAGCGGCTCGTCTTCCGAAAGAAGCTTGCGCGCTTGGCCGACGTACTCCGGAAGCGGGGGAATTCGACCCGCCGCGGCGAGCTCCGTCAAAGCGTCGAACGCGGTCGATGCACGAAGGTCGTCGAGATCCGTCCGACTGGCGTCGCGCGACGCCAACACCGCGGCGATGAGCAGCGTGACCGCCTCGCGGTAGAGGACGTACGCGACGGCGACGTTGCGATCGTCGCTCAGATCGTCTGCTACGCTGGCGCGCCGCTGGGCAGCATCGAAGTGCTTGCGGACGGCGGCATGCTGTTCCGGTGTAAAAGCCCTGACCGCGCGCTCGGCGCGTTCCAGCAGGAACAGGTCGCGAGCTCGAGCCTGCAAGTTAGGCTCGAAAGAAGATGCAGCATCGGTCATGAAAAAACCCCAGGGTTAGTGTCTCTTGTCGCGAAGATAGCCCGCCGCCCTCTGGCGCGCGCCGGGCGCCTCTCTATACCACGGTGGCCCATGCGGCTCGGGGGTGCAGTTCCTGGTTGCCCTCCCGGGCGGTCTGAGCCAGCTTTGCGGCGTCTCTCCATGGACACTCCTTTCCCCCTCGACCTGGCGAGTACGGCCTACTCTTACATCGAACGTCCCAACCGGGTCATCGTTTCCCTCATGCGCGAGCAGGTTCTCGGCACGAATCCGGGGGCGCGCATCCTGGACGTGGGGTGCGGCTGTGGCGCGAATGCCCGCGCGTTTCACGAGCTTTCGTCGGCGGTGCACGTCACCGGTATCGAGCCGAATGCGCGGGCCGCGGAGCTGGCCCAGTCAGCGTGCGACGCGGTATTCCAGGGCATGCTCGACGGGTGGCTGGCGCAGCCGAGTCCGGCCCCGTTCGACGCCGTCGTCCTCTCCGACGTCCTCGAGCACGTCGCCGATCCCATCCAGTTTCTCCGCTCGCTCACCCGCGCCCCCGCGGTAAAAGGGGCAACCTGGATCATCTCCGTCCCCAACTACGGCGTTTGGTATAACCGCATGCGCACGCTCTTCGGGCACTTCGAATATGCCTGGTCGGGCCTCTACGACCGCACCCACCTGCGTTTTTACACGCGCCGCTCCATTCAGAAGATGCTCGGCTATTGCGGGCTCGAAGTCGTCACCGATCGCTGTACGCCTTCGATGGTGCAATCGACCGCCCCGCTCCTGCGCAAGTTTTTCAAAGACGACGTCGCCAGCGGCAATCATCTGGCGCTCACCGAGAACCGCGGCTATCAGCTCTACGAGAAGCTGGTCGAGCCGGTGGAGACCACCGTTTGCCAGATCTGGCCCGAGCTCCTCGGCTTTCAGATCGTGACGGTCGCCCGCGCCCGCTGAATTTCTCGCCCCCGGCCATGGAAAAAATAGAACAAGTTCTAGAAGAAGCCAACATCGCCATGATCGCCGCGCTGGGGCGTCCCCGCACCGTGCTCGACGTCGGTTGTGGTATCGGACTGAATGGCGCAGCGGCGGTGATGACGGGCGCCACCGTGGTAGGGATCGAGAAAAACCCGGCCGCGGCCGGCAAAGCACGCCGCTTGATGGGCGAGGTGATCGAAGTCGATCCCCTCGATGCCGAGGCGGTGGCCCGCGCCCTCGGAGGGCGGAAATTCGACGTCATCCTCTTCGCCGACCTTCTGGAAGGGGTCGACGATCCCAGCCAGGTCGTGCGGCGCTACCTGGACCACCTCGAAAAGGAAGGGCGGGTGCTCCTTTCGCTGCGCAACAGCGCGGCGTGGAACGTGCTGCTCCACGTCACCAACCCCGAGCTCGGCTACCACACCAATGGCTCGCACCGCCTCTTCAGCCACGCCGAGGCGACCGAGATCGTCCAAAAGAGCGGGCTCGAAGTCCTGCGGGTCGCGCACAATCCCATGATGGCGCGCGCCATCCGCCCGCTCGTCGTCGAGGCGGGCTGGGTGCTCCCCCCGCCGGCCGAAGCGTCGGGCACAGCCTACCGCGATCTTCCCGTCTACAAGGCTTATCGCGCGCTGGTGCGCCCCTGGGAGGACGCGCTCGCCGGCGTGGCGCCGAAGCTCCTCTCCTATCAACACGTCGTCGTCGCGCGAAGGCCCGTCGAACCGGGGCCGCTCAGCCTCACCGTGGGGATGCTCACCATGGACGAAGAGGAGAGTATCGAGCGCATGATGCACGAGATCCGTGCCGCGGTCCCCGATGCCGAGATCCTGTGCGTCGACAGCTCGATGAAGGACCAGACCCCGGTCATCGCCGAACGGATGGGGGCGCGCGTCATCCGCCAGCTTCCCCCGCGCGGACACGGGCCGGCCATGGAAGTCCTGATGTACGAAGCCGCCCGCCAGAGCGACGCGCTCATCTATCTCGACTGCGATTTCACCTATCCGCCCCACATCATCCCCGCCCTCCGCCGAATTCTCGAGAGCGGCGTCGATGTCGTCAATGCCTCGCGCACCCGGACGCGTCCCGAGGCCATGCCCCTCCCCAACTACCTTGCCAACAAGTCCTTCGCGCTGTTGGCCCAGATGACCGCGGGGGCGAAGGTGTCCGACCTGCATAGCGGCATGCGCGCCTACCGATCGTCGGTGACCCGTGCTTTCGCGTTCGACGGCGAGGGGGATGCCATTCCCATCGACACGCTGCTGTGGCCCGCCAAATGCGGCTACCGTGTGGTGGAGGTTCCCATTCACTACCAAGAGCGCGTCGGATTCTCCAAGCTGCGCAAAGTGGCGGGCACGGTGTGGACTTTCATTCGTTTGGCCAAGACGCTGAAGATGGGCGAACGAGGAGCGGGCCACTACGAAGTCTGGAGCGGGCTCGACGGATGAGATCGCAGGGCTCCCTGGCCGGTAGGGGCCCGAGCTGGGAGCGCTTCTCTGGTCTTCTCGTCCTCGCTCTGTGGGGAATCGCGCGCGCCGTGCAGGTGAAATACCTGGGCACCGGCGTCGGTTTCGACGTCGGGCTCTATCAGCAATACGCGCACCAGTTCGGAAGTGGCGCGGGTGCGTACGTCGACTTCCAGCCCGAATACCCGCCTGGCGCGCTGCCGGTTTTCCTGCTGCCGCTCCTCTGGGGCGGAGCGGTGGGCTATGCCAAGGCCTTCGCCGCCGAGATGGCATGCTTCGATCTCGCCGCCTGTTTGCTCGTCTTTTTTACGAGTCGGCTCGGCGCGCCGCGCGGCTCGGTTCGCCCTTGGCTTGCGTGCGGGCTCTACATCGCGATCACGGCCGCGCTCTTCCCGGTCTTGTACACGCGGTTCGATCTGGTACCGGGCACGCTCGTGCTCGCCGCCATTTACTGCTTTCGCATGCGCCGCCCGGGCTGGGCAGGGGTTTTTCTCGGCATCGCCGGCTGCGTCAAGCTCTGGCCCTTCGCGTTGGTCCCGCTTTTCGCGGCATGGGAAATCAAACGCAAAGGCTTTCGCCACGCGGTCGCAGCGGGGCTCTGGGTCGGCGTGGGGGCCATCGTGGCAGCGCTACCGCTCTTGCCGCGCGCCGAGCTGGGGGTTTTCTCGTTTCTCAAATACCATGCGGCGCGCGGGATCCAGCTGGAGACCACCTGGGCGACGGTCGCGCTCATCCTGAATCGGATCGGCATCGCCAACGTGCAACCCGAGCACAACTTCGGCGCGTTCCATGTCGCGGGACGCCTCCCCGCGGTGTTTGCCACCTTGTCGATGCCCCTCACCATCCTCTTCGCGCTCGCGCCGCAAGTGGTCGCCATCGTGCGCCGCCTCCGGCAGGGCGAGGAGCGCGAGCGGGCTTTCGAGCACGCCGCGTTCGCCAGCGTTCTCGGCTTCATGATCGCCGGCAAAGTGCTTTCTCCCCAGTTCATGCTGTGGATCGCGCCGCTGCTCCCGTTGGCCGCCGAAGGGCCGGCGGGCGCCTTTTTTGCGCTGATGGTGGGCGCTCTCACCACCGCCGTGTACCCCTACCTCTCGCCAGCCCTCGAGCAGCGGGAGCCGGGTCACGGCTGGGCGCTGCTGGCGCTCGGGAGCCGCAACCTGCTCTTGATTGGTTGGTATTGTGCGTTCTTCTTCCGTGCTCTCGGGCCGCTCAAGCTCGGACGATGGTCACTCGCTCGCGCCCACCGCCTTTCCGCAGCCACGCCGAGCCAGCACGGCAACCTGTGACGGTGGGGTGCGGCCGCACCCATCATGGGAGGATCACGGGAAGAAACCGCCAGGGCGCCAGGGCTTCTCGGTCTTTTTTGTAAAGACTCCCTGCCCCAGATCCCTAATCTCTTGGCGGCCCTGTGAGGGCGCTGGCGTCCTGGCGGTCTCCCTCCATCGTGAGGTGACGAACGGTTAGGGCGCGCGCATGAATCAGGGAAGTCGATAGCACCGCAGGCCGTCCCGAAATGAATGAGGGTTTGAGAGAAATCAACCGCCAAGGCGCCAAGAGCGCCAAGGTTTTCATGGGGTAGGGATGATGCGCTTGATGCCGCGCTGAAGTACTGCGACGTCGAAGTTGATGAGTAAGGCGAGGCGACGTCGAGTTGATTTCAAGTAGGAGAGGGTCCTCTCTCCCAAGTTCCCTGGAGATCTTGGCGTCTTGGCGGTTCACCCTCTCCCATCGACGCAACCGGGCCGAGTCGACGACCCCAGTCCCTTATTGAT